>JGI1221J13441_10001312_pt1 | contig 10607 bp, 8 predicted proteins | sample LakVidmifraction_4_FD_13441 | JGI IMG/M metagenome (IMG submission 13441) | reverse complement strand
CCCTGGTAAACCTGGCGGCTGGCGGCGGTGATCGTACATCAGTCACCTTCGGCCATCCCTCCGGAACCCTGCAAGTAGGCGCAGAGGCAAAGGAAGTGGGCGGTCAGTGGACAGCCACCAAAGCCATCATGAGCCGAAGCGCCCGCATTCTGATGGAAGGGTGGGTGAGGGTGCCCGGTCCCTCGTAATAAATGTCAGCTTGCTTTACAACTTCGCAGAAGTGCAAAAAGCGAGAGAAGAGTAAGTAATTGGAATAACGTCAGGTTTTACGTCGTGGCAGTAATATTGCCTATAGGTGCGCAAGGGGAGAAAAGTCGTATGGCTCCCCTATATAACTAGAGGATAGAGGAAACGGAAACCTCTTGATCCGGTTGTACCTACTAGACAAGGAGAACACCTGATGATTACGGAATTCAAAAAAACAATGCGCGCAAGCCTCGGGGTTTGCGTGGCCTTAACGGGGGTTTGGGCAGCGTCTGCCTCAGCTGACTCCATAGACCCGATCGCCTACACAGATACGCTGGCCCTCGGAGAAAGTGTCACCATCCGCAAAACCGTAACCGTAGATGAAGGTGCGCCTACCAGCGGTATTGTCGATGTAATGTTCCTGATTGACACCTCTGGCAGTATGGGGGCAGAAATCAATCAGGCCAAGGCAGCCGCGAATGACATTTTGTCTGGCCTGGCTGGCTTCGGAAATCTATCTACCGGTTTTGGTTACTACAGCGAACCCGGCTCGGTGGGCGTTAAACACGACCTCACTATGAATACAGCCGATGCTATCAATAACCTGAACGGCATTAATCTCGGCGATGGCGGCAACGGTGGTGATTTCCCAGAAGAGGGCATTCATGCAGTTAAGGAAGCTGCTCTGGGCGCAAGCTGGCGGCCGGGTTCTTCCCGGTTCATTATCGCTCTGGGGGATGCCACTTTCAAAGAATCGGATGGTTCTACCCTAGCGGACGCCAAAGCTGCTTTGGATACCTCTGGTGCTACGTTCATTGGTATCGACTATGGCAATATGACTACTGCTTCTTGGGGTGGCATCAGTGCTGCCGAGCTATCTGACCACTCCGGTGGCAGCATAGTCAGCAGTTCCGGCCTGGACTCGGCAGCTTTGGTTGCTGATATTCTCGCAGGTGTGGGCAGTTCCTTCTCGGATTACACCGAAGTGACCGTGAATGACCTGGGCACCGCAGCGCCTGGTGTGGGTGTTAGCGTGTCTTGCGTATCGGCGGATACCGGTTCTTGTGTTGGTGATACCGCCGTTGGCCTGTACGATCGTGAAACCACTCGCACATTCGAGTTCGACGTTACCTTCACCGGTCTCGCCGAAGGTGTTCACGACTTCACAGTTGATGGCCTGGTTGATGGCGGCTCTATTGCCCGTGAGATCGATAAGATCACCGTAGGTGGTGGTTCTTATGATGTGCCAGAACCAGCAAGTCTCGGCCTGCTGAGCCTGGGCCTACTAGGTATGTGGGGAGCTCGCCGCCGTAAGCAGTAAGTTACTGCCTGTAGTTGTTCCTTACAAAAGCCAGGGATACCCTGTATCCCTGGCTTTTGCCGATTGAAGGAGTCAATCGTGAATCTTCCCATACGTGTTCAATTATTTGCTTTCATCACTCTTTTGTTGATCCCCTTTGCGTCCGTTCACGGGGTTCCCATCTCATTAAAGTCTGTATCCGGTTCTTTGAATCCAGGTGAAGTCTCCATTGATACCCTAGGCCGATCCGCCTCTACGCAATTCCCGAACCTTAAACAGAAACTCAGTGATGGCCAGTTTGAAGAGCTGGTTAACGAAGCTCGCAAGGTCATTAACGAGCGCCCAAACTCTGTATTGGCTTTTGAGGTGCTAGGCACGGCCTATCTGTACCAAGGAAAGCTCAAGGAAGCGGAAGATGCGTTCAGGAAAGGTTTAATTAGAAGCAGCAAACATGGTGAGCTGTGGGCAAAGCTCGGTATTGTTTTGATGGAGCAGGATAAGCTGAAAGCGGCACAAGATGCGTTTCTACAAGCGTTAGCACTGGATAAAAAAAATAGAGTGGCGCATCAGCGCCTGGGCTTGATCCACGAATACCAAGGCAATAAAGACGACGCAATATTTCACCTTACTCAGGGGCTTGAAGGAACGCCGCTCACCTATCTTGGCGTGGCTGTTAACCTGGGCCGNCTNCTCAATGAGCGGAATGCCTACAGCCAAACCGTAAGCATCCTCGGGCCAAGGGTGACCAANGCCGCCAATGTTCCCCCAGAAGCCTGGTTGATTTTGGCCACGGCTCAGCTTCAAACCGGTGACCCACAAGGTGCTGAAGTCAATTTCCTGAACTGGCAGCGGGAAAACCCGAATTCCAAGGAGGGTCTTATTGGGCTCACCATGGCGCAGAAGCAGTCTGGCCAGCTGGATAAAGCCATCGATACTCTCGGTAATCTCGTTCGGTCGGGAGATGCAGATCCGTCTGCTTACNTCCTTCTCTCCGAACTCCAGGTTGCGCAGGGTAACGTTGAAGGGGGATTATCTACCCTTGAATCCGCCGGCGACACCTACACAAATTCGGCTTACATCCAACTTCGTCGCGGAAACCTCCTTGCAGCAACTGGCGATTACAAAGGCGCTATAGATGCCTTGCAAGCCGCGGACAACCTAAGCGACAGTGATCCTTTGGTGCTCAATAGCCTGCTGTTGGCTCAAGCACGCTTGGGCCGGGCTGATGATGCGGTAAATACGGCTGGCAGATTGCTGGCGTTAACCCCGGGCCAAGTGGATGTCAATTTTTTATACGCCTCCCGTTTGGAGGTCGCTGGTCACACTCAAAAAGCCATTGGTGCCTATGAAAAGTTGCTGGCAATCGATCCGAACCATGCACCAGGCCTTAACAACCTTGCTAACTTACATTTGGCAAAAGGTGATTTTGATAAATCCGTTGCGCTGGCCGCTGCGGCCGTCGAATCTGGCGGCGAAAACGCCAGGTTCCTTGATACCCTCGGCTGGGCCTACTATCGTCAGGGGAATGCACAAGATGCACTTAGCAACCTCCGTAAGGCAGTAGACTTGGAGCCGGACAATGCCACCATACGTTATCACCTAGGGGCAGTATTGATGGCCTCGGGCCAGGAACGTTCAGGCAAGAAGCAACTAGAGCGCGCCATTGCCCTAGGCGAACGTGAATCATGGAGGGACGAGGCCAAGCAGCTAATGAACTAGTTTAAAGTTGAACTAATTAAGGTTTAACGACGAAAGAAGGGAGCAAAATGACCGCAACATTCGATCTAAATGAACGGCCAGACTACGACGACGTTCTTCAGAACATTGCTGATTATGTTCTTACTTATAAGGTAAAAAACAAAGAAGCTTGGAATACAGCACGCAACTGCCTGATGGATACGCTTGGCTGCGGCCTTCTGGCACTGCGTTTCCCCGAATGTACCAAGCATCTCGGGCCGCTGGTGGAAGGCACAGTTGTTCCCCACGGCGCCCGTGTTCCAGGTACCCAGTTCCGCTTAGACCCTGTTAAAGCCGCTTGGGATATCGGCTGCATCGTACGTTGGCTGGATTACAACGACACCTGGCTGGCGGCTGAGTGGGGGCACCCTTCAGATAACCTTGGCGGCATCTTGGCGGTGGCCGACCACCTTTCTCAGAAACGGGTCGCCGAGGGCAAAGAACCGATCACCATGCGTACGGTTCTCGAAGCCATGATCATGGCCCACGAAATCCAAGGCGTATTAGCGCTGGAAAACTCTTTCAATAGAGTAGGTCTGGATCATGTCTTGCTGGTGAAGGTTGCCTCTACGGCGGTTACCGCCAAGCTTATGGGCGCCACCCGAGACCAGCTGCTCTCTGCGCTTTCCCATGCATGGGTAGACGGCCAAGCGCTGCGAACCTATCGCCATGCGCCGAATGCCGGCTCCCGTAAATCCTGGGCCGCCGGCGACGCCACTTCTCGGGCCGTCCGCCTTGCAGATATTGCCATGCGCGGCGAAATGGGCATTCCTAGCGCGCTAACAGCGCCCCAATGGGGCTTCTATGACGTGCTGTTCAGCAAAACCAATAAAGATCAGGCCATCAAACCAGAAGGCGAACGCCAGTTCTCATTGCCTCAAGCGTTCGGCTCCTACGTGATGGAAAACATTCTGTTTAAGATTTCCTTCCCGGCAGAGTTTCATGCTCAAACCGCAGCTGAAGCGGCGGTTACGCTTCACCCGCAGGTGAAAGACCGGCTTGATGAGATCGACCGAATTGTGATCACCACCCACGAATCCGCCATCCGGATCATCTCAAAAGTAGGCAAACTGGCCAACGCAGCAGACCGCGACCATTGCTTGCAATATATGACAGCAGTACCGCTGATCTTCGGACAACTAAACGCCGAACATTACGAAGACGAATTCCACGAGGCTAATCCGGAAATTGATATGCTGCGGGAAAAAATGGAAGTAATCGAAGATGCGCGCTACACCAAAGAGTATCTAGAGGCAGATAAACGCTCCATCGCTAACGCCATTCAGGTATTCTTCAAAGACGGCTCAAGCACAGAACAGGTTGTTGTGGAGTACCCGATAGGCCACCACCGGCGCAGAAAAGAAGGCATTCCGCTGCTGGAAGACAAATTCCGGTCTAATCTGGCGACCCGCTTCCCCGCGCAACAGTGCCAGCAGATTTTTAACGTGTGCAAAGAGCAGAAGGGGCTGGAGCAAACGGCGGTTCACGAGTTTGTGGAGCTGTTTATTATTTAGGCAGTCTGTAGCGCTTAACGTACTGACGCATTGTTAGCTCTATATCTGTCTCGTGCGGTGCAGATATAAATCACTCCCGGTGATATACCGTCTCGGCTATGGCGGTATTAAGGTTATTGGCGCCGTTATTCCCGCATGCCATCAAGGTAACGGCGAACGTGTATTAGGTTGGCGACGCTGCCCTTAAGCATAACGTTCATAGCTGATTCGCCATTGAAGTCCCGGTTTTCTTTCTTAGGCCAAGCGTTTGCCTGGGATTCCGTGGGAAACAGTAGCCTCAGGGACTTATAGACACCCATTACGTAAGAAATTCGCTCCAGGGTATCCTTAGAAATCGCCGGCCCCTCACCATTGCGCCACTTGTAGAACGTTGAGCTAGCCGGGTCACCTAGTAAAATACGCTCTTCCTGAGCCTTTAAGCCCCAAGACTTTGTGATGTTGAAGAATATTTCAAGAGCCGTGTGGGAGACAATCTTCGGATCTTTGTCCTCTAGGAACTCTCTGGCTGCAAGCATTCTACGGCACTCCTATAGCAGAGTTCCCCCGGCCTGCTGGCTACTACGCCTANTTGCGGCCCGGTGACAAGGGTTTTACGTTATCGGGTGCGCTTCTGCTTGCCCGGAGGGGAGATTCCTCNTCCGGGAAGATTTTAGTCAAGCGCTTATCAATCCGCTCAAGCGCTTCGGCCATCCGCAACAGCGCATTAGTTGCGCCAGCCAGTTCACTCGCATCATGCGCACTTTTCTCTGCTGTAGCGTGCTCTCGCTTTTGCAGTTCGGCCGGCTTCGGCGATTTTTCAGACACNTCATCGCCCAGNATGTCCCTACGAATGGATTTCAAATCGTGGGGGTCGATAAAGGGCCGGTCTTCCGCATAAGCACACATCATCATGCCGTCACACAGCTTGTTAATCAGCCGCGGAATGCCTTTGCTCAGCTTGTGTATCTCCCGAACCGTATCGGCATCAAAAAGCTTGTTGCCGCCACCGTGGCCAGAAACCAAAAGCCGGTAGTCTATGTACTCGGTGGTTTCTGCAAGCGTTAGCCCTTCCAGGTGGAAGAACAGCTTTACCCGTTGAGCAAGCTGGGGGATATCCAGAACGGCCTGCTTTAACTCCGGTTGGCCAAGCAGAATAACCCGCATTGAAGGCCCGCCCATGCTTTCCATTCCGGCCAGCATACGGATGTCTTCAAGGTTTTCCCGGGTAAGGTTTTGCGCTTCATCAATGGTCAGCACCACAGGGGTACCCGCCGTCGCCATACTCTCTAGGTAATCCGAGATCTGGAACAGCATGGCCACCTTGCTGTCGTCCTCCACGTTCCTCCCGGCTTTGCGAAGAATTAGGGCAAACAGATCCTTGGATTCCAGATTGGTGTAGGAAATGTTGAGAAGCTTCAAATCGCCTTCGAGATTGCGGATGGTCTTTTTCAGCAGAGTTGTCTTGCCCGAGCCAATCTCACCACTGATAACCACAAAACCTTCCGAGCTCCAAATCGCGGAAGACATGTATACATAAGCCCGAGAATGCTGCTGGCTCATGTAAATAAAATCGTCTTCCGGTGTAATACGGAAGGGGTGTCTATGGAGGCCGAAAAATTCCAGATACATCGTCAATTCCTGTCTGTGAATCAGGCGAGGCGGATCAACTGATCGCTGCGCAGCAGGGTTTTGTCTGTTTCGTAGGCATTATAGCTTTCGCTCACGGTTCCGAACCTGAAATCTCCCAGTAAACGCTCGAGACGGTCGTGGCACTGATCTAGATTGGTGTAGTGACGAAAGCGGGAAAACCAGCTTGCGTTATTGTAGCGTGGCTGATCGGGATCTATCTCCCAAGGGTGCAGGTAAAACATCTGCGGCCGCGCCCCAAAGCCTGATGCATTGCGAAATAGGTAGCGAAATACCGGGTAGGGGAATTGGCGGAAATAACCGCCCCCGGCTGCCGGTATTGAAAGCCCTAAAATGTGAGCAGTGGTTAGAGGAAATTCTCGAATAATGGCACCACTGGCAGTTTCGATGGAGTAGGGCGCAGTGGGCGAATCCGGTATGCCATAATTATCGTGTCGAATCGGGAAAATACTCGAATCCCAAGTAAAGCCCGCTTCACTTAGAATATCCAAGGCCCAAAGAGAGTCCCGGGTAATGGAGTAGCTGGCTGCACGGTAGCCTTCTATGGCTTTGCCAGTGATGTCTTCAAGCAGGGCTTTGGAGCGAATAGTCTCCTCCCGGAACACATCCTGCGACTGCTTGTAAATCAACTGGTGGCTGTAACCGTGGGAGGCAATCTCGTGGCCATGGTCAGACAACTTGCGAATGAGTGCGGGAAACCTCTCGGCAACCCATCCAAGCACAAAAAAAGTCGCTTTCACGTCATGCTTTTCAAACAGCGATAGCAGGCGCTCCGTGTTCTGTTCAACCCGCGAGGGCAAAGAGTCCCACTGATCCGGGCGGATAACGCCAGAAAGTGCAGCAACGTGAAAGTAGTCTTCTACGTCTATACTCATGGCGTGTAGGGGTGAGGATGTTTCCGTTCCGGGCATGGGCTCTCCTTTCCAGTGGTACCAGTAACCAACAGCACCGATGGCCAGATTTTCACCTACGGACCGTGCAAATACAATTCTCGATACGAGTAATTCCCGGTAACGAAAAAAACAATGTAAAGCTATGTTACATAAAGATACAATAAGTTGTGATTATATCTTGGTCAGAGCAAGATGGGTCATAAGATAAAAAAAGAACCGGCGGTTAACGGGGTCGCTCTTAGCCAATTTGAGCGTGCGCTGCCGGAGAAACAGATGTAGGTCTGCCGCCAGTTTTGGTGCAGGCGACAAGGAAGTTCGGCGTGTCGTATATACGTTTTAGAAAACACTACCTTCATATTCCTTATCTGGTGCTCGCTGCACTCGAATTTGTCGTTCTATTTTCTATTTTTTCCTTTCTTGGGCTGCTCCTTTCGGTTGCAGGCGTCGGATATCCGTCTGTTGAGACCGATATCCTGTCAGCCACTCTGTTCGCACTGGTTCTGAGCTGTGGAACACTTGCCATGGGTGGCTACCTCGCCATGGTTCATGAAAATGTGTCTGCGCTGTTTTTTCGCACATTGATCGCCTACTGCTTTGTGGGGGGTATCGGCCTGAAATTGCTCTATATGGTCGCGCCATCGACAAACCCGGGCAGCTCAAACCTGTTTTGGGCGGTTATTCTCGCCTCCTTGATCGTGATCTTGCTGCGGCTTATTTTTCTGCGGATTGTCGACTCAGAACAGCTTGTGCGCCGTGTGGTCATCTTTGGTGCTGGAGATTTTGCCGCCAACCTTCTCGACGAATATGAGCGCAACATGCGCGCATTGGGTGTGCGGATAATTGGTTGTATTTCGGAAGATCCTAGTGGGGCGGTGGGTGCCGATAAACTGCTGCCCACACCTTACGATTTATATCAATTCTGCCGGCAAAACCGGGTCTCAGAAATTGTTATCGCGCAGCAGGAGCGCCGTCGTAATGAAGGCGCGGGGCTGCCAGTGCCAGATCTGATGGAGTGCAAGCTTCGCGGTATCGCCATAACCAACGGCGTAGATTTTTATGAGCGCGAACTGAAAAAAGCCAAGTTGGATATGGTGCATCCCTCTTGGATCGTGTTTTCGGAGGGCTTCAAAGCCTCAAGAACTCGGGATTTCGCCAAGCGATCGCTAGATCTGTTGATCAGCCTTTCGCTTCTGGTCGTCATGTTGCCGTTCATTATCTTCACGGCCTTCGCCGTGTTTGTGGAAACTGGGCGCCCCATACTTTACAGCCAAACCCGCGTTGGAATGCTGGGTAAAGAGTTCCGCATCTACAAGTTTCGCAGCATGCGGCAAGACGCCGAAAAAGACGGAAAAGCGCGCTGGGCCTCCGCCAATGACAACCGAGTAACCCGTGTGGGCGCCTTTATACGCAACACCCGCCTAGATGAATTGCCACAGATTTACAATGTAATCAAAGGCGAGATGAGCATCGTTGGGCCGCGCCCAGAAAGGCCAGAATTTGTCTCTGAGCTGAAAGAAAAGATTCCGTTTTACGATACCCGGCATTACGTAAAGCCTGGCCTGATGGGTTGGGCACAACTTAAATACCCCTATGGCGCCTCGGTTGAGGATGCCAGGGGAAAGCTGGAGTACGATCTTTACTACTCCAAAAACCACAGCCTTTTAATGGATTTTCTAATCATGATCCAAACCGTAGAGGTGATTCTCCTCGGCAAAGGCGTTCGGTAATCATTCGGTACCACAAATATAGAACAACATGAGTTGGAGGGCGTTTATGATCACTATTACGTTTTTGCGAGCTGGCTTGGTTGCGATACTGAGCTTGTTTATCACGGCATGCTCAGGCCTGCCATCGTCGTCGGAAATGCCACCGGCATCTGAGCTGGAGTCAGAGCCTTACGAAATTGGAGTAGGGGACACCGTCTCCATTCACGTATGGCGAAATCCCGAGTTGGGCCAGTCCATCGTGGTTCGCCCAGACGGATTTATCTCCATGCCCCTGATGGGCGACGTAAAAGCCGAAGGCAAGAAGCCGGAGCAGCTGGCTGCTGAAATCAACGATACCCTGGGCAAATTTATCCGTACTCCAGAGGTGACCGTGATGGTCACCAACCCGCTCAGTAAAGAATTCCGCAATCGTATTCGGATTACCGGCCAGATTGCCGCGCCGCAATCCGTTGCCTTTCAGCCAGGCATGACCGTACTAGATGTTGTACTGCTGGCCGGCGGCATTACCGACTTTGCCGCAGAAAGCCGCGCGGTTCTGCACCGCCAGATAAACGGCGAGTATCAAAGTTTCGGTTTGGACCTAGAAGCCATTCTTACGGATGGCGACATGCGCACTAACCACGGCTTGCAGCCAGGTGACGTAATCAGCGTGCCCCGCAAACAACTCTTCCGGGGCGAGCTCTGATGGATATCCAGTTCATCCTAGATACCCTCCGTGCGGTTAAGCTTGAGCTTTACCGGCACAGGTTGGCAGCGGTTATCATATTTATGATCGTGACGGCAGGGGTGTTGACGCTGGGCTATGTAACTCCAAAAAGCTATACGTCCCAGGCAGTTTTGTACGCAGACCAGTCCAATATTCTACAGCCACTACTCCAGGGCAAGGCTGAATTAACTCAGCTCGATCGCATCAACGAAGCCCGGGAGATGATGCAAAGTCGCTCCTTTCTGGAGCAGATCGGTCTGGATACCGGGCTGGTCACAGGCGGCGAGACGGATGCTATCCGTAACGGAAAGATCAGCATCTTACGCGAGCGGGTCGGTATACGAGTATCCAATCGGAATTTTCTCGAACTGAATTACACCAGCGGTAGCCCTGAGGAGTCTTTCCAGGTTCTCAGCGCGGTACTGAACCGCTTTGTGGAGCGCACAGTGCGCAAGAAGCGCGCCGAAAGCCAGGGCGCGTTTGAGTTTATCGATTCCCAGGTTAAAACCTACCAGCGCCAGCTTGAGGAGGCCGAGCAACGGCTGAAGGAATTCAAATCCGCCAATCAGGATGGAACCGAGAGCAGTGTGCTTTCCAGAATTGAAAGCCTGCGCCGGGATATTGAAAACCTAAAGCTAGAAATCCAGCAAACCGAATCCGAAGTGACGCTTACCCGTCGCCAGCTTAATAATGAGCAGTCAGTGCGCCGCATCACCGTCGACCCGGGCAAGTCTTCCGCCGAGCGACGGTTAGTCGCCATGCGCCAAGAGCTGGATTCCCTGTTGTTGCGCTATCATGAGCGTCATCCAGATATTGTGAGTGTTCAGGGCCAGATAGCAGACCTGGAAAAACGCGTCTCCACACAAACCGACGATGATCGCGACGGCGGCGTTACCGAGGTCATGGAAAACCCGATCT
>JGI1221J13441_10001311_pt1 | contig 10610 bp, 10 predicted proteins | sample LakVidmifraction_4_FD_13441 | JGI IMG/M metagenome (IMG submission 13441) | reverse complement strand
TGCGAACCTTTGTTGATTATCGTCATCAACCCGTTTACTTCTTCCTGGCTTAATTTAATAGTGTATCGTATCATTGTTTTTATATAAAGATACAAAATTAATTTTATTACGCCATAATAAACTTAACTTAACACTAGCAAATAATTTCATTCTACTTTTAACGCTATAAATTATACCGGAATTTTTGCTGCTTCTTTCTCCCTATCCCAATTTCTATGTTTAGCAATAGCATTTATAAAAGACTTCGGCTCCTGATTGATTAAAATAGCCTTATCGTTTTTAAAATCTTTCACATAAGTTGCATCCAGCAATTCTTCAGCTTCCTTATCTGCCGCTATAGCTTTGCAATGTTTTAGAGCTTCATTAATGAATTTTTTAGTTTTTGCTTCTTTCAGTAAAGTATCAATACTTTCCTGGCCTCCAGGAATGTAAATCGCATCATAGAGTACACTTTCCGTGGTCATTAAAGCAGCATCGACTTGATATTCTTTATTTTTGTCACATTTTACAACCCCTCCATGTGTAGCCACTATTTTCACCACAGCATTTTCGGCTTCAAGTTGCTTTTTCATAGAAACAAGCTGCTCTCCATTAAAACCATCGGCAACTAAAAAAGCAATTTGCCGACTAATGATGCCATCTGTTTTCAGATGGGTTTGACTTAATGCCGGAGATTTATCCAAATACATCTTTTTAGGGCCGGGTTGATGTTTTTCAACGTCGGCATCTGCGCCAATTGCCTGGTTAATGGGTCTGTCTATATCCTCTGGAACATCTATTCCTAAAGACTTAGCTACCTTGCCGGCCAAATCTTCATCTATTTGGGCGATAAGCCATAACATCCTTTCTTTGATATGTTTATAGGTACATTTTCCTATTTCAAAAGCATAACCTCCGGCTACATGTTCCTTTTCCCATGCTTCAAGACTACGGTAAAAAAGGGCCGGCTGCGAAAAGTGGTCGCTAAAGCTTTCACTACGTCCTCTTATTTTTTTAGCATCTATCCGTTCTTCGTGCGAGTCGAATCCGCCTTCGGCAATTTTAGCCAAATGGGGACATCCACCGCTAATAGAGTTGGGAAAATAAGCTGTTTTTCCTTTATTAACCGTCATGCGCATATGGGCATCCCGCTGGTTATTATGCGTTTCATTTATGGGACGGTTTATTGGGATTTCGTGAAAATTTGGACTTCCTAATCTGGATAATTGTGTATCGGTATAAGAAAACAAACGTCCCTGTAACAATGGGTCATTAGAAAAATCTATACCCGGAACCAAATGTCCTGGATGAAAAGCTACCTGCTCGGTCTCTGCAAAGAAATTATCAGGATTTCGGTTTAGGGTCATTTTTCCAATAATTTTTACCGGAACCGTTTCTTCAGGTATGAGTTTTGTTGCGTCCAACAAATCAAAATCAAATTTGTGTTCATCTTCTTCTGGGATCACCTGCAGGCCCAATTCCCATTCGGGATATTGTCCTGCATCTATGGCATCCCAGAGATCCCGACGGTGAAAATCGGCATCAGCTCCGTGTATCTTTACGGCCTCATCCCAGGTAATCGATTTAACCCCCAAAACAGGTTTCCAATGGAATCTTACAAAATGTGATTTTCCTTCCTCGTTTAGCATTCTAAAGGTATGTATCCCAAAACCTTCCATCATCCTAAGACTCCTCGGGATAGCGCGGTCGCTCATCAGCCAAATATGATTGTGTAATGTTTCTGTGGCATGGGATACAAAATCATAAAAAGTATCGTGGGCCGATGCGGCTTGTGGAATTTCCCTATGCGGTTCCGGTTTAACCGAGTGGATTAAATCTGGAAACTTCATGGCATCCTGGATGAAGAAAATAGGCATATTATTACCCACCAAATCAAAAATCCCCTCTTCAGTATAAAATTTGGTAGCAAAACCCCGAACATCCCTAGCTAAATCTGCCGATCCTTTTGACCCCGCTACAGTAGAAAACCTAACGAAAACCGGAGTTTTTCTAGAGGTATCGGTAAAAATTTCAGCTTTAGTAATTTCTTCCTGACTTTCATATAATTCGAAATAACCATGAGCTCCACTACCCCGGGCATGAACAATTCGTTCCGGGATTCTTTCGTGATCAAAATGGGTTATTTTCTCCCGTAAAATAAAATCTTCTAACAGGCTGGCTCCTCGCTCTCCGGCCTTTAAAGAATTGTTGGTGTCATTTACCTTAACACCCTGATTGGTGGTCATTGAAGTCCCCTCAAGCTTTTTGGTGTTTTTACTCATGTCGTCCTTTTTCTGACTTCCGGGCTTTTTTGATTGATCTTCTTTCATGGTTAAATTATTTGCAGTGAATTTCCTCTAATTTAGATGTTTTCTTCTTTTTTGATGCTAATCTTTAGTTAAATTGAAATGATTTACTCAGATAAATAGTTAAAAGTATTTTTCTTGCAAGCAGTATNGTCTCGTTAAAGATTAAAGACCCCAGAAAGTTCGGGGCTGCAAGTGAAAAGAAAAAGATAGAATTCAACCTATTGAATATCGATGTTTTTGAAATAAAGATTTTAAATCTTGAGGATTATGTTACAAAGAATGTGTTTCAAGCTATCAAAATGTAATCTAAAATTTTAGTTTTATCGAATTCTGCAATGAGATTACTTCTTGATTTCACAGTAATATTAAGGATACTGCCATTAAGATTTTAAACGAAAGGAAATTGAAAACAAAAGTTATACCTCAGTATTCGTGTAAAATATTTTTTAACAAAGGGGAGTGAAATTAGCAAATATATTACCCTTGGCAGGCTGCATAAATGAATCCAATTCGGGCAAGCGCCGGAGCATTCAACTCTCACTTAGTGAGTAAATACTAAAACTATGAAATGGTTTCTTTTCAGCGCAATTAACCCTCCTTTTAATTATATACTCTTTGTAATTGGTATTTTGATACTGCTTGCTGTGGTGGTAGATATTTTTAAAACAGTAATTTACATAAATGGTGGCGGACGTTTATCAGCTTTTGTAGCCGAGGTTATTTGGAAAATCTTTTATTACATAGGAGGTCGAAGCGGTAAATCTCCTATCCTTAATATTGCCGGGGGAATTATTTTACTCTCTCTGGTATTTATGTGGATATTTTTAATTTGGTTGGGATATAGTCTCATCTATTTGGCAGATGGCAATTCGGTAATCAATAATGCTACCCAGGAGCCGGCAGATATTATTGGAAATATATATTTTGTAGGCTATACGTTAACCTCTTTGGGCAATGGCGATTACAGTCCGGGGTCAGATGTATGGAAAATGGTTTCCAACGTTATGGGCCTAAACACTACAATATTTATCAGTTTGGGAATCTCCTATCTCTTGCCGGTACTGCAAGCGGTTATCGATAAACGCACCCTGGCGGTTTATATTAGTAAATTAGGCTCCACCCCCGATGAGATTATCAAAAAAGGATATAACGGTAAAAATTTTGAACCGCTATACCAACGTTTTAGCAATCTGGAAAGCCTGTTATTAAAGCACGGCGAGAGGCACCTGGCCTATCCTATTCTTCATTATTTTCACAGTAATAAAAAGGCTAATTCCCTTTCTTTAAGTTTAGCAGTCTTAGAGGAGGCCATAACCATCCAGGAGGTTTATAAAATAGATAAATCTGAAAAAGCCTATCACTGGGAAGTTTTACTTGGCGCACTTAATAATTTTTATTACAGATTGGATGATAAATTCATCGTCTCTGCAGAAAATCCGCCTCCTTTTGATTATAAAAGTAAACTTCCGGAAAAATTCTCAAAAGATCACGTAGGAGATCCCAGTTTAGACTTGGAGAAATTTCAAGATAGACGCTGTAAATTGCTTGGGTATATCCATAAAAATGGATGGACCTGGGAAGACGTGGTGATTCCCAAGGAATAAATGGACGAAAAATAAGCTTTTATAATTCTTAATGGAATATGTCCTATATAATATTACTTATGAAAAGGACATTTCCATTCTTTCCCCACTTTTCTCCCGCTATATTGTTTGGCTTCACTGCCTTCTCCAAAATCTTCCATCATAGGGTTTATCGTACCCTGTAATTCCTCGTCTCGTTGCCGTATGCGGTCACGAACAACCTGGTAATTTCCCATTTCGCGCAATTTTTCGAATTGCCAGTGAAGATTAAATACTATCGCCGGAAAAGGACTTTGTCTTGCCATCCTGGAACTATTAGGATGTAAACCAACAATATAGAAGGCTTTTTTAAAGAGACTAAAACTAAATTCTTCGCTATCGGCATTATTGCTTACATCAGGATCCCAGGGTTCGTTATCCAAATCGTGAAGATGCTGAAGTTGTTGCCATAATAAAGCTTCAAATTCTTTTTCAGAATACTTTGTATTTTCATCAAAACCCGCAATAAAGGTGAAGAATTCATTGGAATTAAAATCATAGTTTTCAATATATGCTTTTATATCCTGCATCATGAATTTCCCTGTCTCCCTTGTCCCGAAATTGGCATAAGAATGAAAATCTACACTATCCATTTCAAACACCGTTTGCGCCATAATACACGGATGGTTTTCCTTTAAGATAAAATCTTGAAATGCGGCAAGCATCGCTGCTTTTTGAGAAGTCTTTTTCATAACTAAATTCAAAGATTTAATAACCCCCTATCTCTATGATTTTGAAATAATAAGGTTGAAATAAAGTTTCTACAAAATTAATAGGTAAAATAAAGTGTTATTAACCCTATTGCCATAAAAATTAGCTCTACACCAAAACATAAATCAAAAAGCTCGGAGCAAGCCCAGGAGGTATGAATCAGAAAATAGTTTTAAAAATTCGATACAGGTCTCGGGAAATTAAATCCACATTTTTGGTAATAAGTTATTTTTTCCAAAATAGTAAATAGGCTTACATAGCTAGTATTTTATTCTTCAGAAATAAACAAATATGCTTTGTCTGAAAATCCTTTTATCGTAATATTGCAATTAAATAAATAAACAGCAATGGGATTAGCTAAAACAGAACTATACACCGATCTGCAAAATGAAATAGCTTTGTTCGCCAAAGTTTTCGGGCATCCGGCAAGAGTGGCCATTTTACAACATTTGTTTAAAATTAACAGGTGTGTTTGTGGAGACTTGGTTGATGAAATTGGATTGGCACAACCCACCATTTCCCAACATTTGAAAGAATTGAAAAACCTGGGGTTGATAAAAGGGAATGTTGAAGGTACAAGTGTTTGTTATTGTATTCATCCCGATAATTGGATTAAAATGAAAACAGTGATGAGAGAATTTTTAGATCAGGATACTCCAAAACCGGATTGCTGTTAAAAGATCAATCTTAATAATCTAATAATTACGATAAATAAACTTTAATGTCGAATAAAACTTTTAAAAATCTTTGAGAGTCCAATATTTGCAATGATTAGAAGCTACCAGAGTGTTTTAGGGTTTAATTTTGAACTATTTGATTCTTATCTATTTCAAAAAAACATGTTCAAAACTCAAACTGTTTATCAGTTAGTTAAAATCAAATCTTTGTTCTTGGATCTTTCAGCCCCGAACTTTCGGGGATCTTTAATCTTTAACCGGACATTAATAATAAAATATAGCTATGAATAAAGAAAACGAATTAAAACATTTAGTGAAAGAGCGTTACGCTAAAATTGCGGAACAGGGAAAAACTGAAAACGCTGCATCTTGTTGTGGCGCTACCACCCCATCGAACAAAGTGTACAACATTATGATGGACGACTATGCTGAAACCGGCGGCTATGTTGCAGATGCAGATTTAGGATTGGGCTGCGGACTCCCCACCCAATTCGCCAAAATCAACAAAGGAGATACCGTAATTGACCTGGGGTCTGGTGCCGGAAATGACTGTTTTGTGGCCAGACACGAAACCGGTAGTGAGGGCAAGGTAATCGGCATCGATTTCACCCCGGTGATGATTGATAAAGCTCGTAATAATGCAGAAAAGTTAGGTTTTAACAACGTAGAATTTAGAGAAGGAGATATCGATGCGATGCCGGTAAATGGCGAGCTGGCCGATGTAATTGTGAGCAATTGCGTGTTGAACCTGGTACCCAACAAGAAAAAAGTTATTGAAGAAATTCATAGAGCCTTGAAACCCGGTGGTCATTTTAGTATTTCAGATATCGTTTTGGTGGGCGAACTTCCCGATGCCTTGCGCGAAGATGCCGAAATGTATGCTGGTTGTGTTTCCGGTGCGATCCAAAAATCAGCATATCTGCAACTCCTTAAAGATAATGGTTTTCAAAACATCACAATCCAAAAAGAAAAACCCATTGTTATTCCCGATGATATCCTTAGCAAGTACCTTTCGGAAGCAGAGATAAACGCTTTCAATAAAGATGGAGCTGGCATTTTTAGTATCACGGTATATGGTGAAAAAGAAGGAGCAAAATTAGAAAAGACAAAGCAAAACCTTTCCGAAATGCAGGCTTCAAATTCTTGTGCCCCCAATAGCGGATGCTGTTAGACCTAAGTCTTAATTTATCTTTGTATAAGTTATCTTGGTTAGGGGCACCCTGTATCCCGAATTGCACAAAATAGAAAACTAATCGAGAAATTTAAAAGATTTTTGAGATATATAAAGTGACCAAGTTAAAGCTTTAACAATTGTAAATAATCAATATATCTATTATCTTACACATCATATTTTTGAGGAAATAAAATTCTTCTGAATCTGAAAAAATAATTCAAAAAAGTAATCTAATGGGAAAAGAATTTAAAGTAGGCGATCACGTAAAGTGGAATTCAGAGGCCGGGCATGTTTCCGGCAAAATAATTAAGGTTCATCATTTAGATTTTGATTATAAAGGGCATACCCATCGCGCAAGCGAAGACGAGCCTCAATACGAAATTAAAAGTGATAAGTCAGACCATATTGCGGCGCATAAAGGCTCTGCCCTTTCTAAAGCTTAAAGACAGGATATTTTGATAATTGCCTTTGCATTTGGTAAAAGGAAGAAACAGAATATGGCTTTTGTTGCATCTATGCCAAGTGGTACATTTGGAACGGTCTGCTTTTGTGCAATAATGGCTTACCGTCAATAGGCTTAAATCAAGAACCTCGAGGCAAGCCCACGAGGTATGAATTGGAGAATACTTTTAAAAAATTGCGAGGCAAGCCTCGGGGAATTAAACCCTCGGGAGGGATTAAAAAATATGATTCTATTCTATTTGTCACGATGAGGATGTGAACAAAACTGCTTTCTGCTACACCAGGTAGATCAAAATGCAAATTCAAGAAGATTATTGTACTAACGATAGTGAGTATAACCGAAATTTGGTAAAACAAGATCAAGAAAGAATGATCAACTTTATCACTTCAGAATTAAATCACAATACCAAAAATTAACATCCCAGGAGGCTTGTTCTTCTTTAAAACAATTGTCTTTTTCTGTTTTAGCCGAGTTGTACGATTTTTCCACCAACTCCCCTATTTCAAAAGTTATGGGATTATTAAAAATAGGACCATCAAATACAAACGTATGAAACTCCCCATTTTCGCCGCAAGGATCTACATCTGTAGGTAAATCTTTTAGAAAAGAAGCATCTAGCAGTCTTCCGCAGAAAGATTTATCTAATTTATCGGCATTTACACAAACCACAATCGCCTTAAAACCAAGGTCTAGAAATTCTTCTAAGAGTTGGTAGGTGTCTTTTTGCCAAAGCGGAAAAACCGCTCGCAAGCCAATTTCTTCCAGTTGTTTCTCCCTATATACTTTTAAATCTTCGAGAAAAATATCGCCAAAAATACTATGGGTGAAACCTTCCTGAAGCAGTTTATTGGTTTCTCTTTCCATGATTTTATTATAATCTTTCATAGAAATTTCTCCCTCCAGCGCTATTTGTTGCAACGGCAACCCAATACTATCAGCTTGTTTTTGGAGCAATTCACTTCTTACGCCGTGCATAGAAATACGATTAACCTGGCTATTTACCGTAGTCACTAATTTTTCTACGGAAAACTCATTTTCCTGGCGTAATTTATAAAGGGCTAAAGCCGCGTCTTTCCCACTACTCCAATTTAGATAAGCTTTTTTCATGATTCTTCCATTAAGAAGCTTTCTATGGCAAGATTATAACTTAGAAGTCCGAAACCGAGGATTACGCCTTTTGCATTTGGAGCGAGGTAAGATTTTTGTCTAAACTTCTCCCGGACGTGAGTATTGGAAATATGCACTTCTACCACTGGGGTTTTTATTGCCTTTATCGCATCTCCCAAACCAATAGAGGTGTGAGTATAAGCTGCAGCATTTAAAACGATCCCATCAAAATCTTTATCGCCTTCGTGAAGTTTATCTATAAGTTCCCCTTCTATATTACTCTGAAAATAGGAAAGGGATGTTTTCTTAAACTTAAACTGAAGTTCCGAAAAATAGGTTTCAAAAGACTTACTGCCATAAGTTTCCGGTTCCCGGGTTCCCAACAGGTTTAGATTGGGGCCGTTGATAATGAGTATTTTCATAGACTGAGTATTTTAAAGTAGTAGAATGATGAGTAAAGTTAAAAAAATACTTGGGGTAGATTGTAAAAACGACTTTCAAAACTGTAAAAAAAAATGCGGAGGGTTTTTCCTCCGCATTCTTAATCATAGGTGTGTGATGTTAATTGATCTTAAAAAGTATAACCAACACCAGCTTGAATGGTGGAGTTATTAATTTCTGAATCTTCAATTACATCGGTAAAACCGTAGCTATATCTACCCTGAACAAAGAAACCATTGTTAAACTTGTATTCCAGGCCTGCGGCTCCTCCAAATTCAAAGCTTTGTGCTTCATCAAGCTCAACATCGTTGCCTTCTTCCAAAGGAGTGTAATCCCACTCTTCGTTCACTTTAAAGTTAAAAGAAGGTCCGGCTTGCAAGCTTAAACCATCTATCAGGTAAATTTTCGCCAATACAGGCACCTGGATATAGTCTAATTGATATTCTACATTATCATCTATATCTGCAAAATTGTCCTGATCTATACTAGCTTCGGTAAAACCCTGGGCTGAGTAAAGCACCTCTGGCTGGATAGAAAAACGATCGGCTATAGGAATTTCTGCTAGCACACCTATATTGAATCCCGTTCTCGATTTGGGGCTATCTATATAATCTCCAGTTACTGTGGAAAAATTCACCCCTCCTTTAACACCAAAATTCCAGTATTCCTGGGCAGAAAGTGTGGTGGTTCCAAATAAAACTACTGCGATAATTAAAATCGACTTTTTCATAACTTATATCCTTTTGTTTGTTACAAGGGCAAATGTAGGCAGTCACTTCTTAATAAAATGTTAGCCAAACCTAAAGTATTACTAAGATTAGCGCCTATTTGTTCCTATCTTTAACGAATGAAATGGACCACCGCCCTACAGGATTACTGCAACTATTTGAGGATAGAACGCGGACTTTCAGAAAACTCCATTAGCAACTATAGGCTGGATGTTATAAAGCTTATCAACTTTTTAAATGTTAAAAAAGAGGGGATTTCCCCCATTGCTATTTCCGAAGAAATTGTGCAGCAATTTATTTATGAAGTCGCCAAAGTAGTAAATGCCCGCTCGCAATCTCGAATAATTTCCGGTTTGCGTGGATTTTTCAATTTCCTGATTTTTGAAGATTACCGAAAAGATAACCCGTTAGACCTTATAGAATCCCCAAAAATAGGCCGTAAACTCCCCGATACCCTTTCTACGGAAGAAATAGATCTTCTTATTGAAACGATAGATTTTAGTAAAGCTGAAGGGGAACGTAACCGGGCAATCCTGGAAACGCTATACGGTTGCGGTTTGCGCGTAAGTGAACTCACTAATCTCCAAATTTCAGATCTATTTTTTGAGGAAGGCTTTATCAAGGTAACCGGAAAAGGAAATAAACAACGTTTTGTTCCCATTTCCAGCTACACTAAAAAATTTATTTATATTTATAAAAATGAAATCAGAACGCATCAGGAACCTAAAAAAGAAGCTTCAGATATTCTATTCTTAAACCGAAGGGGCAATAAGTTAAGCCGGGCCATGATCTTCACCATTGTGCGAAGACTTGCCGAAAAAGCAGGAATTCAGAAAAAGATAAGTCCGCATACTTTTAGGCATTCTTTTGCTACCCATTTACTGGAAAACGGAGCCGATTTAAGAGCCATTCAACAAATGCTTGGTCACGAAAGCATTACTACTACAGAGGTTTATATGCACGTAGATAGTAAACACCTAAGGCAGGTTATGGAAGAATTTCATCCGCGACGATAATTAGTGTCTGTCTATAAAGTCCGATAACTGCGTTACGCTCGTTTTGAAAACAGTCCCTTCTACTTTAGTTTATCCTGAGCTTTTGCCGAAGAATTTAATCCCGATAGCTATGCGGGATGGCGACTTCCCAAAAATACACGAACCATTAGTGTTAGCAATTATTTGCACCAGGTTTTACATACGTTTTCATTATTGTTCGATAAAAACTTTTACGAACTTAATTTGCCTCGATTTTGAAGACGTTTCACGCTTTTTTTACATTTTAGGGCTTGCTATTTATTGATATCGAAAATATGTGGTTTCCAAAATATAAAAAAATAATTAATGCTGTTTATCAGTTAGTTACAATCAAGTCTTTGTTCTTGATTCTATTAGCCCCGAGG
>JGI1221J13441_10001309_pt1 | contig 10614 bp, 19 predicted proteins | sample LakVidmifraction_4_FD_13441 | JGI IMG/M metagenome (IMG submission 13441) | reverse complement strand
GACAAGCTCAAAACCTAGATTCTCAAGCTCCCTGAAAAGATAAAAATTATTACCGATCTCAATTATTTCATTAATCAAGTCGACCTTACACTCGATCAAATCGCCTTTTTTTTGCCGTAAATATCTCATAAAACAAGCTCCTCGATAGTGATTTTTGCCTTTTTTCCACGGATCGCACATGGTTTTTCAAGGGTTAAAACTCCATCCTCGTGAAAAAAGCCATCGCCCGACCAAATTCTTGGAGGATTAAAGCCTAAGGCCTGAAGTTCTTCGATTGTAAAAGTTCTTTCCCCACATTGGAAAAGGTTGGGATGTTGTTTAGCTCGCGTGAAAATTATTTCAGGGGTTTTAGTTGTTAGTGTTATGCTCATTTCTTAATCCACCCTTTCCATAAATCATCCTTTATCGGCTTCTCTACATCTCGAAGCCTTAAGCCAACAGCGAGCAAATAAGCCCTTCTGCGTCCTTCTGGGATGTCTCTTCTACCTCGTTCGATGTGACAGATAGAAGTCTTGTTTGTAAAGCCAACCTTTTCAGTTAACTGCTCCTGGCTTAGTCCCATTTTTTCTCTAGCATTTTTTAGTATTTTAGATAAATTTTTCACACAATTTCCTCCGCAAATACTCTAAACCTACTGCCTGAGTATTTCTTTAAAATATTAAGCAAGGCAGTAGTAGACTCTCCGTATTGCACTTCTCCCTCCCACGTTGTAGCCTCGTCACAGTCTAAAATATATGCTCCCATTTCTTTCAAAGGACCTATATCCATGATGTGGTCTCCATACATGAAATAGGCATGGCTTGCCGGATACATGTTAAAAGGCCCGCTTTTAATTCCGTTAATTTGTACAAAAATCTTTTTCATGATTCTTCCGTTCCTTCTGTTTCATTCCAAGGGAGTACTACGTCACAATCGCTGTCTTCACCTACAATATGGGAACCATCCTTAGACCACGAGTAAGGATTCCACCCGCCGAAGACATAAAAGATAGCCCCGTGGATAGCGTGCGCCCCAAGCCCGTCAAGCGTGTAAATTCTCACTTTTCTTCCATCCCTAGTTTTATAACTTTTCCCGACTTCAATTTTTTTCATCCAACACCTCCAAAGTGAACTTAACTTTTAGCCCCGAAAATTCACTTGGAACGAAGATTGTAGAGTTAATATCATCGCCGAAGCCCATCACGGTAGCCACTCCCTTATGTTTCAAAGTCGGGATTATAACGTCAAGAATGGAAGTCTCACCTTCAAGGAATTGACCTTGCAATTGCCAGGTATGGCTTGACCATTGTCCAGATTCTTCTAACATCGCACCGTGGACAGGCTGCCCATTAGAACCGTCAACGGCATATATTCTGACCTGTCTTCCGTTTCGAGTTTTGTAAGTTTTTCCGACTTCTAATTTTTTCATTTCTGTTCTCCTATAATCTTAATAATGTCTTGATATTTCTTGTTAATTTGCGCCACACAAGGCTCTAAGCTTTCTCTAATGGCCGTGATAAACTTTTCATCTCTTTTGACCTCAACTCGAAGACAAGGGAAATTGGGATGGTAAGATCCAAAGATCCAGCTATCGTATCCTGTGACCAAAAGCGCACCCTGCACTTGCTGCTTGTATTTGTCCGGCAACTTGCCGCTAGAGAGATAATCCAAGTGCGTGTGAGCTTCTGGGCATTTAAGCTCAAGACCTCGTCCAGACGATTCTAGGCCGTCTGGTGAGCATCCATATCCTTTGCTAGCCCCTTCTGCGTCTATAGCCTCAACAAAGCCGACAGCCTCAAACTTATATCCGCATGTGAAATTGAAAAACTCCAAAGCCTCAACCTCGAGGGACTGGCCCCTAAGCATTGAATCACTCTGATACGACTGTTGGGGCTCGCCCATCACTAATTCAGCAACAGCCCTATTTACAAGCTCCTCTGAACTAGCTGACAGTTTCCCAGTCTTAGTTACGATCTTGTCAAACGTGGAAGCTGTGAGCTTTCCAAGTCTGGCCTTGTGCCACTCATCCGTCCCTTGCCAGCACTCTATAATTTTAAACATCTTCAAATCCTCCATAAGATACTTATTATCTAGTTTACGTATTACGTCAAGTATTATTTTGATCTTTTTTGTTTTAACGCATGGACAGCTTTTTTAGCCTCTAAAGCTGAAAGATCCTCTAGTCGGTCAACCTTCAAAAACTTCAAAACAGCGGCAAAGTCTGAATCTGTCTTTTCGATCAGATCTTGAATCTCCAAAATAGACTCTTCAGAAATTGGAGTATCAATTAACCTCTGAGCCTCGTCATCATCCCCTTGCGTCACAATGCCAAAGGCGTTTTCAAAAGCCGCTCGCTTGGCGTAGGACAGTGCTGATTTTCTTCTCTGGGAGTTGTTCATGCTGCCACCCTCATCCATGGGGTTGTATGGATAGTTAAAGTCTTTGGAATGGCCTCCAACATGTGAGACTGTAATTACAATATTCTGCAAGTCTTCGCTGTATTTTGTCACGTCGAAAGAATAGCTCAGCCCATTTTTCACTAGAATACTTTTCACCTGATAAACGACTTCATCCAAAGGCGCATATTTTGAACGAATCATTCCACCTTTATCCTTGATGCCTTTTGTTTTAACAATAATTGGGCATACTCCCTGGAACGTAGCCAAGGCAGAAACAAAGGCTGTCTTTGCTTGTCTTTCCTCCATTTTTATCTGTAGGTCTAAAAACTTCTCAAGTCTTTCGGGGTCAATATCTTGACGCTCTACGATTTTTAAAAGTGCTGATTGAATTTCTGCGCCGCTTGATTTTGCTGGCAAGTTTTGATTTTCCATTTTTCCTCCATAGAAAGTTGTTTGTTAAGATTCAGTTACTTTTTTTCTAAGCTCAACGTGCTCCTGAGAGCATGATTTGCATACAAAAATATCTCCCCGCTCTTCCAGTGATGTGTATTCTTTTATGACGTGCGGCTCGTCACTCGTTCGCTCTCCGCACTTTTCACAAATGAATGATCCTTTTGAAATTATTATCATATCGTCCTCCTAGTAAATTGCGTTTTCAACCATTGCATAAATTAAGTCGCCATCATCATTAAGGGCGTCCAATTCTGTGTCGCTAAGATCCATCCCTGTAGAAGCCCATGTTGCAAACTCAACGAAAGAATCACAACATTTGTCTTCAAAGTCTCCAGATGCCAAGTTTAAGTCGTAGTCGCCAATATCTCGTCCGTTAAATTTAAACATAGTATTCTACAATTCTGCCGGACTCTAGGTCGGCTATAAGGTCATCGGCCAAAAGGTCACAATCAATAATGTGGTTAAGGACATCTGATGTGCTCAGCTCAACAACGTCATCACCAGTGTCTATTTCAAAAATGTCTAGGCAAAGCCTGTCTTCAACGCTTATTGCAACAGAGTACTTGCTTTCTCCTAGGAAGAAATCAACAAAAACTTTTGTGTACTCGTCGTTGTAGCTTACGGCCACAGCTTTAACGATTAGATCTGATCTCATTGGGATTGTGTATTTTTTCGTTGTCATAAAATACTTATTGCCCAGTTTACCTATTACGTCAAGTCACGACACGGATTATTTTTAATTTATTTTTAATGCTCTGCCCAAACGCTAGTATGCTAGATCCTGCTGCTGCTCCTCTTTGCTGACTATTATCTCAGACTTGGTCGGCAGTGCCTTTTGTTGAGATCTCTTATATGCACTTTCGTATACATCCCCCTTCTTCTTACTTTCAGGACGCCAGCCAATTTTATAAGCCGTATTGCTGAGAGCCAGCTTTTCGTTGATCTCTTTCTGTATCTGTCCATTTTCACATTTGAAACAGGCAAAAGGTGCAACGCCCACAATTGCCCCGTGTTGATTCTTTTTGGCTCCCATGAGGATAATGCCGCTCGAATCACAAAAATCGCATGGCGCATAGTTTATGCGAGTCTCCACCGCGTCATGGCCGATGTCCTGTGCTCTCTTTTTCACTGAGTAGGCTAATTCATCAGAAGTCGGCTTACTATGTTGGCCAAGGTAAAACTTTATACTTGCCTGGAATGCGGCCCAAGGATACTTGGCGATTTTTTCGTAGAGTACATCTGCAAATCCATCATCAAAGCTTGTCGCCCATAATTTCCTGCTTCTAAGTCTTTCCATACCGTCTTTAAATTGTTGAAATTCCATTATTTTTTTCCTCCATGTCTTTTTTCAAACTCATCCCAGTTTATCGGTTCAGCTTCCCATGCGCTCTTCTTGCCGCTAGAAAAATCTTCTGACTTGCCGACATCATCGTCAAGCCAGTCCCTCCAAGAACCCATGAAGGTAGAAAAATGCTTTATATACTTTGGTTCGGTCTCGTTGACTCGGCATTGCTCAACGTATTTCTGGACTGCCGACATGACGTTGCCGACATCTTCTGGGGTTTTTGCAATGCGCCTTAAGATCTTAAGACCGTTCGCCTTGCCTACCTTGCGAGGATATAAATTATAAATTTCCAAAAGCTCACTCTCAGCGACCTTGGGAGCGGCATTTTGAGCAATAGTGTTAGTTAGCACTTTGTTAGTTTGTATTAAAGAAGAAGGAGTAAGGAGTAAGGAGTAAGGAGGGTTTACGGCATCGAAGCTATCCTTGCTCTCCGCTCCGAGCCGCTTCCGAGCCGCTTTAGTTATGTCATTGTTTTTGTTAGGTCTGCCCCCTTTAGAGCCAGCTTCAGTCTTTTGAACCAACCAATCAAAATGCTCAGAACTATTTTTGAGCATAAAGCAGTCTTCAAGCTCATCAATCAACCCGATATGGATCAACTCATCAGGAAAATCCTCCATTTCGTAGATTGTTTTTGGAATGCCAGACCTGCTGCACATCTTCGTTTCTTTTTCAAATCTGCACCAGTAAAGCTGTGCCAATTTGAAAAGATCGTAGAAAGTTCCAATCGCGCATCTTCTGCCTATTTTTCTCTCTAAAACCCTAAACTCTGGGCTAAGCAATAATGAGTCATCTATATTTATTCGTGCCATTTTTATTCCTCTCGCGCTTGACATATGAGGAATCTATGATGTAGATTATATCTCATATCGTTTTTTTGAAGCATTAACGTTTATAAGATGCCTCCCAATAGCTTGTCAAGAGCTGGGAGGTTTTCTTATTTCTGGGTCTTGACTCACTACGTTCACTGATGCAATGTCTAAAATATGGAGGCTAAAATGCAAAAATTAGAAAAATTAGAAAAATACACGTCTGAAGTTGTGGCTAAAATGAAAGCTGAGAATATTAGAGGCTGCTTTGTCTTTATGGACGATGTCACAGGTCGCACCTCAACCCTTATAGTCAGTATTACCGATGAGGAGCTTGTTTACTCTGTGTCTCAGCTCTGTCACGCTGCGCTAGTTGAAAGAGCTGCTGGGAAAAAAAATGAAAAGCTTTAAGTTTGACGCTTTGACGCTTTGCAAATATAACAAAGATATTCTGCAAGCCTCCATAGCTAAAAGAATAAAAGGCAAAAGCTTTGCATATATAAGAAAAGACTTGATTTCTTCTTCTTATGGAGCAGGGCTTTTTGTCTATGGGGCTCCAAAATGAGACCACTGCTTTTCACTCAAATATTGCTTCTGATCTTCATTACCCTGAAATTGACCGGAGTTCTGACTTGGTCCTGGTGGATCGTAATGATTCCACTTTGGGTCTTGATTGCTCTTGTAGTCTCTGTGCTGGCTTGTCTTTTAATTGCATATTTGGTTGAGCGAAGGCGACATGGCAAAATACTCAAGCTACGCAAGCGAAGATTTTAGATGCATCTTAACTGGCTTCTATGGTGCGACACTGCACCACCTTTACACACAGGGCTCTAGGCCTGATCTGCGAAACGAAGAATGGAATTTGATCCCAGTCATCCAGCTTTACCATGATCTGTTCCACAAGCGAGGGACTGCGTACATGGCCAAGGCTTTCCCCCCTGTTAGATATTGGCTTTTAGATAAAGGCTGGGAGTTTGACGAGTTTTCGGGAAAATGGAGGCATTATCTCGCAATTGATACAAGACAAAATTGACAGGATAATTAAAGAGCTAGGAGCCAAGCGAGGTAATGGCATCAAGATCATATGCTGCTTTGAGCACCTTGAGTTTTTTAAGAATCATTTTCAAAGATTCAAGGAAGTAAAATCAATTGTCGGCTCTGTGTATTTTATGCCTTTTTATGCTCACGTCACAGGAGAAAACCATAACGGCTATTCAAAGATCGTGATCCTTGATTACAAGGATTTTTATAATAGGGAAAAAAGGGAAAAAAAATGAATTATCAACTTACAACGCATGAGCAATTTCTACTAACAATAGCAGTACTTTCCACTTTATGGCTTGTTTCTGTCATCTTTAGGCCTGGACCGTGAAGAAATTCGACAAATTCATACAGGAAAACCATGACAAGTATAAGTCGTGCTCTGCGGTATCCAGAATTGCTTCTAGATATTTTGGGGAGGAAATCAGCACTCATTTTGTAGCCGAGCGCCTAAAGTACATTAACGATGCAGGGCTTAAAAAGCTAAACAACTCTAAAGCTACAAAGAATCACATGAAAATTCGACAATCCTTAGAATTTAATAAGTACATAGTTTCACAGTATAAAAAACACCGTTCCACACAGAGAGTATGCAAGGAAGCCGCTAGGCACTTTGGATTTAACCTTTCGAGGCTTTATGTTGCCGGAAGATTGAAAGAGCTAGGGATTGAGCTGCAAACTAAGGGAAGATGTTACTCGATTTATGATACCCAGCTAGAACGTGAGATCTGAAACTTCAATAACTGTGTAAAACTCATTAGCGTCTTTTTTTACGGCTGTTTCTTCAAAAACCCAGCAATCGTCGATTATGAGGTGCTTGAATAATGCATCCACGCTTGTTTTAAGGTAGTTGGAAGCATCTCTTTTCTTTGCGTGAGAGTCTTTCCCCTTAGTCATCCAATCCGGCGCGTAGAGGCTTACAACGACTCTCAAGCGTCCAACAAAATTTGGTATTTTTTCTACCTGGCAAAGTGCTTCCTCAACTTTTCGCTCCCAAGCTATATATTGAGCAGATTTAAATCTGGTGCCCCGCCTACTCCCAGCAACGTAGCAAGAATTTACGCTAACTGGGAGGCCTGGAATTTTAACCGTGAGCATTATTTGGAGAGTAAAGCGTCCATGTTTTCTGAGACCGGAGGCCCCATCTGTTCAGCCATGGCCCCGTCCATCTCCTTCATTTGAGGACTTTGAGGATCTGCCATAGCCGCCCCAAATTGGCGCTCTCGTTCCTTATGCTTCTCGATATGATATGTAATCGCCTTTTGTACTACCGGTGGATAGGTCCTAAATTCATAAGTTGATGCCAGTCTTAAGTGAACATCAAGATGCGCCATGTCCATATCTTCTGCTAAGGGGTCAAGGATTTTTCCTTCCATCAAATCCTCGTTTTCCTTTTCGGCAGCTTGCCTGTTGATGTCTTGCAAACGGTATGCAGGATCAGGAGATTTTATGTCAATCATTTCTAGCGCTTGGTTTTGGTCCTTAATTAGCCCGCCATTGACTAGCTCCATCACCGATTCAATCCTTCCGGCAGCAGTCCAGCCTAGAGGATTTGTGTCCTCCAGGTAAATGTCCAAAGGTGTAGGCACCATGCCGCCGTGGAATAGGGTCGGCTTTGATTTGCCTTCGATCTTAACCAAACGTGCATCGTCCCGATCAATATTCTCAGCAGTAATAAGGAAAACCATTTGCATAATATCAATCACAACTTGCTTCATCTCTGAGATAAATGGCATAAACTGGGATCTGTCTTGCTCTAGAACCAATTGAAGGGCTAAAGCCGTTCTAGTAGCTGCTGGAATTTCTCCCCTAGATGCCCCTGTAATGCCTGAGACCTGCCCCATTGCGTTCCTAATATCTGCTTTGTTAGCTGATAGCTCATTGAAGTTAAACGAAGGGACGAAGGGCGTTGGCGCTCCTCCAGCCTTTGCGTACTTGATAACATCTCCAGCCCTGTCAGTGAATTGCTGAGAAGAAACTTTAGCCTCATTCGATGCCAGCCATCTAGGCCGAGCCATCAAATTCCTAGCCTCAATAATCATAGAAGCCGCTTTGTTTAGCTGCTCTTGTAAGTCAATAATTTGATCCAAAACACCTTGGCAAAAAAATTGACCAGGGATTTGATCGAAGCCCAATTTAACAATGGGAAGAGCTTTTAACTTTTTGTAGGGAAATTTCTGCACTTTAAAAAGCTTATTACCTGCCCAGCAAATATAGGCCCCTTCAGGCCACCAAGACGTGGGCTTGTGGTAATACTCGTTTTTCATGACCATGTTGCTGTCTTCTCTAACTGAGCTTTGGCTAGTAGTACCAAATTTTACGCTTTCAGCCTCAATAGGTCCGTATCTTGTTTCTAAATCTGCTTTTGAGCATGGCTTTTGGCGTATAACGTCCGGTAGATCGTCCATGTCCTCATAGCCTGGGCGTGGAAGGATAGAGAAAGGTTGATCGTTTGAAAGCTCTGTTTCACCCTGCCAGTAACCCTCTCCCTTCTTGCCTGTGTCCGTTTCTTCAGCGTCTAAATGCACATAATCACCGACATCAGGATTCCATGCGGCATGAATAAATCCATCCCCAAATATTCCAGCGTGTTGAATTAGTCGCTTGATTTTCTTCTCAACTTTTTGAGTTCTCCAATAATACTTTCCAAATTCCTCAGTCTTCTCGGCGTTCTGTCTGTCGGTCCAATCTGCGCCTACTGGGAAAACTCGGACAATTGGCATACTTTGCAAAACAATAGAAACGAAGCGCTGGACAATGTTATTTACATGGTTTTCTTTGAGTCTAACCTTGTACCCGCCACCAGAACCCTTGCTGTTCTGTCTAACGTAGTGATCTCCTGCATAAAATTTGATATTCGTTAGCCATTGTCTATCATGGCCTTTTTGTTGGCGTGACTTGAGCCAGTCTAGGCGTAGCTCTTCAACTAATTTGACAATAGACTCGTCACTGCAAGAGTCTGGATCTTTCAGCTTCTGGTCTACTAGACTCTTTAAATCCTGTTTTTTTCCAAGCTCTTCCATCGTTAAATCCCCTCGAACATATCAATATGCTCTTCTTTCCTGATGTATCCCATCGGCGTCCCGTTCAGCTCGTACTCTTTGAGAATCGTTTGAGTAGCTATGTTTGCATCATTGGCAGATTCTTCAACCTTGCGAAGAATTAAATTTGTCTGCTCAAAAGAGGAAAGAAACCTATTCACCACCTCGTTATTTGAAGACAAGGCAGAGTGTAGCATGTGCTCAACCCCCTTGATCTGCATCCTTAGCTCTAAAACGTCTTTGAGCATTTCCCTGTCAGCTTTTTGCTTCAAGTAGACCAGAAAAGCCAAACATATAAATGCCATTGTAAAAAGTGCGATAGTTTCCATTAATCCTCCAAAGACTCGATCAAGGCAGCATCTCGAAGAAACGAGGCCCCCTTGCCCACTCTACCTTTTCCTGATGCCCCTAATTTGTCAAGATACCCTAGAAATTGGTTTATTGTCAGCGTTGTACCAGGCGACTGTGCAACTCCCCCAGTGGCTAAACCCAACAAAGGCCCAACAGGACCGCTAAAAACTCCAGCCGCCCCCGTCACCATTGGTAAAAGCAGATCTCCCCCAGTTCCTCTAGGTAAAAATCTGTTCTGGGCTGCAATTCTTCGCCTTAAAACAATGTCTTCAAACTCAGGAGAAAAAGGCTTTACATATCTATCCATCGGACCAGCTCCCTTTATGGGGTCCGAAATTAACGGGTCAAGCTCCTGAAAGGATTTACTAGAAACCCTCTCTCTAGAAGGATTAAAAATAGTTGTTTTTAAAGCATCTTCTTCATTTGCATTCATTGACCTTTTTAAGCTTGGGAATTGTTCTTTCAGCTTATTAAGGGCTGCAAGCCTGTCAGTTTCAATCTGCGCCTCTGGCGAGATCATAGTTCTTTCGATTTTCCTAGTTTCTGAACCAACAGCCTTTCCAAGTTTTTCCTTGTAAGAAGATGCCACATTCGGATTTGGTTTACCCAAATCCTGCATTGCACGCTTGAAGGCTGCGATCTCTTCGGCAGTAACCCCCTCTTCCTGGGTCTTTGTAAACATTGTTCGACCTTTGGCATCCACCAAATTCATCTGTTTAATCTGTGGCATTTTTTTCTCTAAATCTGCCTTAGCCAATCCAAGAGGCGACTTTTCACCCAAAGGCCTAGTTATGCTCATTTCAAATTCACGGATTACTCTGTCAAGCTCTTGTGGGCTTATCTCAATCTCAGATGAGGCAAGCGATTCCCCTTTAATTTTTGCAGAATCTTTTATTACCCTTTGTGGATCAGAAGCCAGCCTTTGAGTAAAAGCTAGTTGATCCTGTTCAATTAGATCTTTCCCGATTCTATTCATAATGAAGGGGTCTCTTCTAACTGCATCGGCAATATCTTTTGGCACTCCTGAGACCGTGTTTTGAGCTTTTTTAAGGCCTCTTCCAACACCTGCAAGGCCTCCAGCAATAGCAGGAGCAGCAGCCCCAGCTTTCGCCATGTCAAGCACTTGGTCTATGTCTAAATCTTGACCTTGCCCAGAAGCAATTCCAGCCTCTTGTCTCAATATTTCTCCGGCCCCCTGTG
>JGI1221J13441_10001308_pt1 | contig 10615 bp, 13 predicted proteins | sample LakVidmifraction_4_FD_13441 | JGI IMG/M metagenome (IMG submission 13441) | reverse complement strand
TAAAAGGCGCTTTCAAAGACACTATCGCCGCGTCCAAGGCTTCAGGCCGTATGCCAAAGATGCTCTGGCAGCACGACCGCAAGCAGATCATCGGCAAGTGGCTGGAGATGGAAGAAGACGATAGAGGTCTCTATGTAAAAGGTCGCATGATTATGGAGGTGCGCCAAGGCCAAGAAGCATATGCCCTACTCAAAGAGGGCGTACTTGATGCGCTTAGCGTCGGCTTTAACATTCCGGAAGGTGGCGCCACCGGCGCGCGCGGTTTGGTCATCGAAAAAGTTGACCTGATGGAGACCAGCCTGGTCACATGGGGCGCCAACCCCGAAGCGCTAATCACCAATGTTAAATCAATCAAAGATTTTGAGAGGCTCCTGCGTGACGCTGGATACTCAAGAAAAGAAGCCACGGCCATTGCGAGCCATGGTTATAAAGCCGCATCTGATCAGAGTGATTCTGAGGCTGAGGCGCTTGAAGCTACACGAACCCTACTAAACAAATTTAAAGGTATACCCAATGGCTAATGAATTAAAAGACGTAATTGAATCACTGGGAAAAACGTTTGACGAATTTAAGTCAAAGAACGATGAGCGCCTGGCACAGATCGAAAAGAGCGGTAGCGCTGACCCCCTGCTTGAAGAGCAGCTTACCAAAATGAACGCGAAAATGGACGAGCTCGGCGAAGTTAAGAGCCGTCTGGACTTGGCAGAAACCGCACTAGCCCGCAAGGCAGTAGCCGCAGACGATGGCAGCTCTGGCAAGATGCAAGAAAAAGCGGATCACTTTGCAAAAATGGTTGCCAAAGAGCGCGGTATTCCTGCGTCCGAAATTGCCAAAGAGTTTGGCGTGGCGGGCATGGCCGAGTACAAAAAACACTTCAGTAACTGGATGCGCAAAGGCGACAGCTACGCGAACCAGCCCGATGCCCTTAAATCTCTTTCTGTCGGATCTGATCCTGACGGCGGTTATTTCGTTGAGCCTGATACCAGCGGCAGAATCGTCACCAAGATTTTTGAAACCTCACCTATGCGCCAAGTTGCTAATGTTATGACCATTGGCACCGACGCACTGGAAGGGTTATATGATCTGGACGAAGCAGATGCTGGATGGGTTGGCGAGACACAAGCCCGCCCAGAAACCAGTACGCCAAAAATTGCTGCATGGCGCATCCCGGTGCATGAGATGTATGCGGAGCCACGCATCACTCAGAAGCTGCTTGATGATTCAATGGTTAACGTTGAGGCATGGTTGGCTGACAAGGTATCGACTAAGTTTGCGCGTAAAGAAAACGCAGCCTTTGTTAATGGTGACGGTGTAGGCAAGCCGCGCGGCTTCTTGACTTACGCATCAGGGACTACTCTGCCCGGCACTATTCAGCAGAACGCAACCGGTGTATCGGGTGGATTCGCAGCTGGCGCCGCAGGCGGTGACGTCTTGATTGATACTATTTATGGCATCAAGCAAGGCTATCGTGCGGGCTCAAAATGGTTTATGCCTCGCACTGCCACCGCAGAAGTTCGCAAGCTGAAAGATTCTAACGGGGATAATATATGGCAGCCTGGCCTTACCGCAGGCCAGCCTTCAACGCTGCTTGGCTATTCCGTAATCGAGTTTGAGGATATGCCAGACATCGGCGCTGGCTCATTGTCTATCGCATTCGGCGACATGAACGAAGCTTATCAGATCGTTGACCGGGTAGGTGTCCGCGTGTTGCGTGATCCGTTTACCGCGAAGCCATATATCAAGTTCTACACGACAAAAAGAGTAGGCGGCGATATCCTGAACTTTGAAGCAATCAAGCTGATAAGTTTTTCAGTATAACAGCATGGGGCTTCGGCCCCATCACTTAATCAAGAGGATAATACTATGTCAACTCGTGACACAAACGCACGTGCCGACGTCGAAGAAAGCATCCGCCCGCAGGTGGCAACCGCCGCAGTTAACGGCCAATCAATTAACCTACAGGGCGCTGATAGCGTTCTTTTCGCAGTATCAATCGGCGCTATCACCGGCGTCGCTGGTGACGCAACAGTAATTCTTGAAGAGTCGGTAGACGGCTCGGCATGGACTAACGTTGCAGCCGCTGACATTGTTGGCGCTGAGCCTACGCTGGCGGCTAACACCGCGTATCAGTTTGGATATATCGGCACTAAGCAATATGTCCGCGCTGTTTTCTCAAAGGGTACAGAGACCGACGTGGCAGTCGCAGTGATTGCTGTCCGTGGTAACTTACACCACGAACCTGAAGGTTACAGCGTTGAATCAGTAATCTAAACCACTCATGGCCAAGGACGGCCTCCTAATTTTAAGGGGATACGATGATGAAAGTCATATTAACTCACGACTACAACGTGGCGCCTGATGGTCACACAACACTGCGCTTTAAAGCTGGTGACGAAGTGAGGGGCAAGGTTGCTGAAATGGCAATTCGCGATGGAGTGACTAGGCTACCTAAGAAACCGCCTAAGCCGCAATATATCAAGCCTCAAGCTCCGACGCACGAAGGCTAACGTATGGCACTACGCCACACTATAAACTACAGCCAATATCGCGGGCATACTCTTGTCGCCGCGCCGCTTGCTGAGCCTGTTTCTGCGCTTGACGTAAAGAATCAGTTAGAGCTTGACGCAGACGACACGGCAAAGAATGCACAGATAGAGCTGTACATTACGGCATCACGCGAGATGGTCGAAGAGTATACCGGGTTAGCGCTAATCACAGACCTGGAAGATGACCCTTGATCACTGGCCGAACGATCGGCAGCAGTGGTGGGATGGTGTACGCCAAGGATCTGTTGATGAGCTGCTACAATCAGGCAGGGCGTCTCAGGTTCTATTGCCTCGCTACCCGTTGCAAACCGTTGACACAATCAACGCTGACGGCGTGGCGGTTACAGTTGCCAGCGTGTTCATTACCGACACCCAGCAAAAGCCAGGCAGGCTTATCGTTAAGAGTGGCGCTACATGGCCCACGGTTATCGACAACGCCAACGGCATCGACATCGAGTATACGGCAGGCTATGGGTCAGCAGCGTCAGACGTGCCAGCAGCTCTCAGGCTTGCTATCATCCAGATGGCCGCGTATATGTTTGAGCATCGCGGAGACTGCGACACAGCAAGCGCAATGAAGATGTCAGGCGCTCAATCGTTGATTGGCACTTACAAGGTGATCGGCTTGTGAAGTGCTGCGACATAAAAGCGGGCATACTGCGCGAGCCTGTAGAGTTTCAGNCTCAGGTTAAGACCAGCATCGGTGGCGGTGCTACCACGATTACATACACAAGCAAGGCCAATGTGCGCGGCTACTTCAAACCCATATCAGGCAGTGAGCGGCTATATGCTGAGCGGCTTGACGCCACCACCCGTAACAGGCTGGTAATTCGCTACCGCACAGACTTAACAGAATCAGACCGGGTTATAGTCAGAGGCCGGGCTTATCAGATTCGTTTCATAAACAACCTAGAGTTCAGAAACAAGTTTTTAGAAATAGATCTTGATGGGGGTGTGGCTGTATGAGCGGACGCATTGAGGGTCTAGACGAAACGCTAAAAGCATTCGCTAGACTAGGCGCGGCGGGCAATCGTGAGGGAGCCAAGGCGGTTGCGGCAACTGCTCAGAAGGTGCGTACCCATGCGATCAAATCCGTTCAGCGCGGCACTAAGTCTGGACTGGTATATACGCGCGCGCCGGGTCAGAATTTATCACCCACCCATCAAGCGTCAGCTCCGGGCCAGTCCCCTGCAAAAGACACCGGAGACCTGGTCAGCAGCATAAAGGCAGAATCAAAAGACCTAAGCGGGAGAGTGTACAGCGATATTAAATACGCGTTTTGGCTAGAGCACGGCACACTAAATATGGAAGCCAGGCCATATCTAAACCCGGCGCTTATGGCGAACAAGCAATACTTTGTTAATCGGTTAACCAAAGCCATTAACAGCGCGACTGAGAAGTTTAACAAGACATGAGCGCATACCATTTACAGCTCGGAATTTACACCGCGCTTAAAGATGACGCGGCACTGTCTGCGCTTATTGTCGGCGTATACGACAACCCAACACAGGCAGGCGACCCGGCAGACGATAGCTTGTTTCCGTTTGTCACTATCAGCGACGGAACATCACAGCCGTGGGATACAGACACAGAGCGCGGGAATGAGTGTGTTGCTCAAATTCACGTCTGGAGCAGGGCAAGTCACTCACTGGAAGCAAAGCAGATACAGGATGCTATAGACGATGTCTTACATCGTGGTACAATCGCAATAGCAGGGTCAGTTTTCATAGGGTCTGATTATATAACTCAGACAGTGCAAAGAGATCCAGACGGGATTACCCGTCATGGTGTTCAGGAATTCAAAATCATTTACGAGGAAGCATAATCATGGCAAGCGAATATGGTCGGAAGGTAATATTATTGTGGGACACGGCGGCAATACTTGGCGTTCGTGAGAAGTCACTCTCTGTCAATGGCGAGGCTGTAAACGTAACGTCTGATGAAGACGACGGCGTGCAAATCCTGTTAGCGGAAGATGCAGAAACCAGCGTGCAGGTTGAACTGTCCGGCGTTACCAAGGATAACATTCTGCGCACCGCAAAGATGGCTGGCGGCGCTGCATTGCGAGCTGATGCGTTGCTCACATATTCAGACGGCGGCACGATTGCTGGCACTTTCCAGATCGGCGCATACAGTGAGGGGCTGCCATATAACGAGGCGGTAACTTTCTCCGCGTCGCTTATGAGCACAGGCATAGTCACATACACTCCACCAGTCATCTAGTGAGGGGCCAACAAAGTGAGCCAACTTGAACCAGTAACTTTGTCGTTTAACGGCAAGGATTACACAGTAGATAAAGAAGATAGCATTTGGGGATTGATTGAAGCTATTGAAGATGTGGTTTCTTTTCTTGAGTTAGCGCCCGCGCTTGGCTCTGGAAAATACCCAACGGCTAAAATATTTAGAGCGTATGCCGCTGCCTTGAATTATGCGGGGGCCAAGGTAACTGCTAATCAGGTACGCGAGTCATCAGGCTATAAACGAATGGGCGAAATGGCCGGGTCGTTGGTTGCTATCACAATGATGGCACAGCCTGGCGCTGATGTGGATCTCGGCAAGAGCACTGGCAACGATCAGGACGCGGAGAAGGCCAAAAAAAAAGTGGCGGCAAGCTAGTTAGGCACTGGTATCAGCTTTGGGTCGCGTGGGGATATAACCCAACCGAATTTTGGAAGACGCACCCAACAGAATTTTTTTGGGTAGTTGAAACAAAGATCGAGATGCTCCAGCCTCAAGAACGATACGCCGGAGGCATGAGTGGCGCAGAAGTCGCCGCAATTTACGAAGAGGCATACGGAGACGACTGATGGCTGGCGTAGAAGTAATCATAGGCGCAAACACTGACGATCTTGACCGGGCGGTTAAGCGCTCAAAATCTCAAATAAATCAGCTTTCGCGCGAGATGAAAGCAGGCATCAAGCAGGCGGCAAAATATGGCGCTGCTGCTGCTGCTGCCGGTGCTGCAATTGCGATTGGCCTAACTGTCAAGGGGTTAGCCGCTGTTGACGCACAAGCAAAACTAGCTCGCCAGATCGGCGGCACAATCGACGGACTACGCGCTACTCAGATCGCCGCATCAGATGCGGGTATCGGTCTGAGCATTATGAATGACGCTGCCGAAAAGCTAAACCAGCGGATTGGTGAGTCTGCACGCGGAACAGGCACGGCGGCGGCATCTTTTAAACGCCTTGGATTAGACGCCAGCGCCTTAGGCGATATGGATGTCGATGAAAGAATGGCGGCTATTGCAGACCGCATGAAGGAGATGGGGCTATCCACGTCTGCTGCGGCTGATGAACTTCGGCAGATGGGTATCCGAAACGGCGAGCTTGTTAACCTGATGCTGCAAGGTGGCGACGCTATTCGCGGGGCTAGAACCGAAGTCGAAGCGCTTGGTCTGTCTCTGAGCGACGTTGATGCTGCAAAAGTTGAAGCGGCCAACGACTCTTTCGCGCGCGTGGGCTTGGTCGTCGAGGGAATCTCTCAGCACATGGCGATAGAATTCGCGCCCATTCTTGACGCTGTGTCGAAAATGATGGTTGAAGCTGGCACCGATGGCGTTGACATGGGTGAGGCTGTTGGTAATGGGTTCGACACGGTCGTCAATGCGATCGCTTTTGTGGTTGACGCTGTTGCAGGCGTTAATCGTGTGCTGCTAGTAGCCGGGAAAGGAGCGGCGCTGTTTGGTCTCGGCATGGCCGAGGTGATGTTAATGATTGCAGATTATGTCATTAACAAGCCGGTCAAAGCCATGAACGAGCTAATAGAGTTAATGAACAAAATCCCCGGCGTTGACATAGAAACCGCTGGTTTGTCAACGATTGGAAAGACTATTGAGCAAGAGCTTGAAATAGTTCGGGCTGCTCAAAGAACTGGAATGCAAGACATCCAGGATACGCTAACGGCCCCCATGCCCGGCATGGAGTTTAAGCGGTTTGTCGCAGAATCAAAAGCAAACGCACAGGCAGCCGCCGAAGAAATGGTAAGCGTGTCAGCATTGCTGAGGCCGGACATCGGCGGCGGTGAGGACGACGATGAAGATCCTGAGGCGAAGAAAAAGGCATCCGAAGATTTAGAGAGAAGGCTAGAAGCCATAAAAGAAGCGAATATGTCAGAGCGTGAATTGACACTGGAGAAGTACGCAATTGAGAATGAAGATCTCGCTTTAGCCCTTGAACAACAAATGATAACCAAGGAAGAGTGGGGTGCACTATCAGTTGAGCAGAAGCAAAGAGAAGAGGATGAGCTCACGGCAATAGAAGAGAGGGCAGCATCAGAAAGAACTAAAATTAAAGAGCGGGAGGCTAGACAAAAAGCAGCAGCAGAAAAACAGTTTTGGTCTGATACAACAAGTCTCATGAACTCTGGCAGCCGTACGATGTTTAAGATCGGCAAGGCTGCGGCTTTATCTCAAGCCGTTGTAGATGGCTATGCCGCTATAACCGGCGCATACAAAATTGGTGCCAGTACAGGTGGCCCGTGGCTTGGTGCCGCTTATGGTGCAGCAGCAGCAGCGGCCACTTTTTCTCAGATTTCAGCAATCAAATCTTCCAGTTTTGGCGGAGGCGGGTCAGGTGGCGGAGGTGGTGGAGGAGGAAGCGTAACCCAGAGCATCAACGATCAATCAGAGCCGGTCAAGTCGACCGCTGAACCGACCGAGAAGACGGTAGCCAACCTGAGCATCACAGGACAGAACTTCGACCGCCGTACAGTGATCGGTTTGGTCGAACAGATCAACGACTTGCAGGAAGATGGTATGCGTATCAAGCTGAATACAGTATGAGCTTTGTAATTAGTCCTTCAGTCGTTGTTAATGACCTTACAACACCTCTCACCCACGCACGCATCGGGTATGATAACTTTGTGCCATCTGCAACCGTTACGGCCACAAGCGCAGCGGCTGCATGGCCTGCTGATTCGATTCAGCGAGAAAACACATTCGAGCGCTGGCAACCAACATCAGGCACAGCTAGCATTACTATTGACAACGGCACGGCTAAACCTGCGGATTATGTCGGCATTGCCTCGCACACGCTTGGCTCTACCGGCTCGACTGTCACTGTTGAGAAAAGCGCCGACAACTCTACATGGACTACGATCGAAACTGTATCGCCGTCTGAAAACAGTGCGTTGATGATTATTTTTGCTAAAGTCACAGATCGTTATTTTAGAGTGTCAGTAGCGGGTTCCACAGCACCACAGATTGGCGTTATATATTTGGGCGTAGCCTTGGCCATGCAGCGCGCAATATACTCCGGGCATACCCCTATAACGCTTGGCCGGCGTACTGTTAAACGCCCGACTAAATCAGAAGACGGGCAGTTCTTGGGCAGCTCAACTATCCGCCACGGATTGCAGACTTCATTTTCGTGGCAGCATCTTAAAGCGGGGTGGTACAGAGAGTACTTCGATCCTTTTGTTAAGTCGGCAAGAAGCAAGCCTTTTTTTATTGCGTGGCGGCCGTCGAAGTTTCCAAATGAGATAGGCTTCTGCTGGGCAACTGGCGACATTACTCCATCAAACATGGGCGTGCTGGACTACATGGATGTCTCTATGAGCGTAGAGGGCTATGCAAGTGAGTGAAAATACTATAGGCCGCGAGCCTTTGCAGATCATTGAGATTGAACAACCTCTGTGCTCGCTGGAATACGGCGTGTTTCCTTGCACTGCGGCCATTGGTGTTACCGGAAGTATTAAATGCTTCAACACGTCAAAGACATGTCAGGACGTGCCGAACTACGACCCTCAGCCGCTGCTGCTACGATTTTGCAAGCCGCAAGCTGCTCAGCCTGCTGGTATCTTTTGCGTACCGTCGCTGCAATCTGTCAGCACAAGCCCGACTCAAATCAACGTAGTGGGCGGCAGTCAGTCAAAAGGTCCGCTAGGGATACGGGCTGAGCTGTCTGTTACGTTTAAAGATCACCCATATTCTGACCACCTCGTTGATAAGTACAGGCTTGAGCGGGACTACATCGCCACGGAACGCGGCTCATACTGGAGCAAATGGCTCGCTAGGAATCCATATTACACCGGCTACATTATCCGCGTTTATGATGGCTATGTAGGGCAACCACTGGCAGAAATGGGCAAGCGCACATATCTTATAGACACGTTCAGCGGCCCAGACAGCAATCAAAATGTAACCATCAAAGCTAAGGACGTTTTAAAGCTAGCTGATAATGACAAGGCGCAGGCTCCGATAGCTTCGACGGGAGAGCTGATTGTCGATTATTCTGATGCAGTCAGCATGGATCCAATCCGCATCACGGGAGGTATTGCGTCAGAGTATCCTGCGCCCGGCAAAGTGCGAATCAACAAAGAGCTGTTTTCGTACACGGGCGTCAGCACAATATCTGACACAGAAATGCGGCTAACGGGGATTACTCGCTCTATCAATGGCACGGATCCCAAAAGCCAAGACGCGGGCGACCGCGTGCAGCTTTGCCTTGAGTACGTGAACATCAGGCCGGATGATCTTACCAATGATCTTTTAACTACTTACGGAAACGTCCCAGCCAGCTTTATTCCGTTAGCGGAGTGGAGCGCAGAGGCCAGTATATGGCTTGAGCAGTTCCGGTTGTCTGCACTGATCACTGAACCCACGGGTGTTACTGACTTGCTGGGTGAGATCACAGAGCAGGCGCTTTTTTATATCTGGTGGGACGAGCGCGACGAACAAATAAAACTGCGGGCATTGCGTCCGGCGGCGGGTGACTTTGTAAAACCCATAGACAACTTTAAAAACATATTGGCTGGCACGTTTGAGCTAAAGGCAAAGCCAAAAGAAAGAATCAGCCAGGTATGGGTTTTCTTTGGTCAGCGCAACCCGGTTGAAAAACTAAACGTCGAGCAGAACTACCGGCGCATACGCGTGCGAATTGATGGTGATGCTGAGTCTGACTTACAATACGGTGAGCGGCGAATCAAAAAGATATACAGCCGATGGATCCAAACAGACGCGATAGCAATACAGACAACTGTTAGACTGTTATCACGGTTTAGGGACACGCCCGAATACATAGCGTTTTCTCTAGATGCAAAAGATCGCGCGATGTGGACGGGTGATCTAGCAGACGTAACCGTTGATAGCATAGTAGACGCAACAGGCGGGCCGAGAGTTCTACGCTGGCAGGTTATCAGCGCAGAAGAAACGGTGAGCGGCGAGGTCACAGAGTACCAGCTACAGCGGTTTGAGTTCGGAACACAAGACAGAGCAGGGTTTTGGATGGCAGCGGACGCGCCAACATACGCAGCCGCAAGCGATGCCGAGCGGCTAACTGGATTTTTTTGGGGCGATGCTTTGGGCTTAATGCCGAACGGCGATGACGGATATTCCTGGCAATGAGGATTTATTAAATGGCAACTTGGACAACGATCACAGACGAGGCACTAGAGCCCGGCAAACCGGGCCGGTCGATTGATGCTTTAGCATTGAGGGATAATGCTATTGCTATTGCTGAGGGTGCGCCCGGTGCGCCCGGTATAGCGAGTGCCGCTCTAATTGATTACCCTTGGGGAAATGAGGATATACAAGATAATATATTAGATGCCTCAAAGTTCCAGACTGGCGTCAATGAGCGGGATTGGGTTCTGGCTCGTAATGCTGCCGCTACTGCCGGGGTTGTTGGGACTTATGCTTTACTTATATCGCTTGGTCTTGTGAAAACCGCTGGTCAGACTGAGTCTGGCTCAGCGCTAAGATATGCAAATGCAGGTGGTAATTTTTCAGGCGTTCCCTCAGGCGCTTGGATGTGCCTCGGGTATGTGGAAGATGAAATTGATCCAGCCATGGATACAACGCTCTGGTTAAGAATATTATAGGAGACTATTATGGCAAAATATAATAAAAATGGCACTATAGACATGGAATTAGACCATCCTGTTTATGGCTTAATTCAATTTACCGCATCCCCTGACGACCCTGAAGAACACGGCCGCTTACTCTTTGCCGATGCACAGGCCACGGCAGCGCCCTACGTAGCGCCACTCCCCACGCTTGCACAGCGCAAAAAAGAAGTGAACGCACTGCGAATTCAGGCAATTTCAAACGGTATGCCTTATCAGTTCGC
>JGI1221J13441_10001305_pt1 | contig 10628 bp, 7 predicted proteins | sample LakVidmifraction_4_FD_13441 | JGI IMG/M metagenome (IMG submission 13441) | reverse complement strand
CGTTTGCAGGAGAACCCCCGAAGGTTGCAAACCTGATACGCAAACCCCTAGTCGGGTCTGGATATGTTAAAGTTTGGATTGGCTTGGAAAATACTTTGATAGGCATTAAAGGAACATCTAAAAAAGAAAAGCCAAAGGTTATTAAATTCATGTTTATACGATTGTGCAAATGGTACCCCGAAGGCGTGTAAGTATCGCCCATTCCATTTTGACGCCTGTAATTAGGTGCCATAATAAACCATGCTTTGCGCTGATCATCATTTAAACCAATCCAGTGAGAATTTACCATTTGTAAACGTGTGCGTGCTGTCTGTTGTGCAACTGTATCTGGATTGGCTGGTATTACCCACTCACGAAAGTACGCCCCGTGAGGGTTACGGCTTGCAACTACATTGCCAATTTTGCCTCTACCTTCACTTATTAAAATGCCGAAATCTTGTAACATGCCTTAAGATAGTAAAATGTGAACAAAAACGCCCAATCTTTGAAGATTGGGCGCATTAAATAGCTGGAGCCTAAAATTTTAGGTAGTAGTTACAGCTATTGTTTGCAAAGTGCTTTCCTGTCCCGTGATATTGTTAACAAAAACAATTTTCACAAACACTTTTGATCCGATCGGAGGAGTTCCAAATTTTGCAATGTATTCAGGTCCACCTTCGATAAGTGGTGAAACATCTCCAACGGGCGTGGCAATCAACCTGTATTCGCTTTTAACGAAAGAACGACCCTGAGAAACGGGAGGCGTTGCAGATAATTTGATATTGGTATTGGCTGGGATATTATCAGCAACATCGATTGATAATGTAGAAGTAGAACCTACTAACTCCACTGTCACAATCGGTGACGTGAAAACAGCCTGTGCCACCGGTGCAAGTACAATAGCGCTTTGACCAATTGTCAAAAGGTTGTTATTTAATTTCTGGTATAGGTTTATACCTGAGGGATTGCGGATATCGCCAAAGATATCTGTCTTTGCGTAGCTAGACACGGCACCATTCCAACTTTCCCGTTGTGCATTAGTTAAACCCCGCCATGCCTGAGAAAGACCACCTAAACGGCTTCTAACTTCATTCTGCGAAGGAGTTTGAGGGTTCACGGGAGTTACTTTTGTTCTGAAATACGCTCCAGAACGGTTTGCGCTTGCTACATGTCCACCGATTTTGCCACGTCCAGCGACTACGATCATACCAAATTTTGCTTTCATAATACTAATCTTTAAGGTTTTAAATAAGTGCCTGTATAAGGACTACACCGATAAGGCACTAGTAAATTTACCAATTATACGAAAATTTTTTGATAGGTCATTACATGAGCGGTCGAAATCGTCCACAAGCGGAGACAAGAGCCTACAAAATAAATACGGTGGTTTTATCAATATTTCAAGATACTGCAATGTTTCAAACCACCTTATTTATTTTGGAGGCACACCCCGTGAGGGTTGCAATATCAGCACTTTAAGTATGTCGCCACGTTCAAAGCACTACACAATCGGCAAACGGTCACCATGCCAAATAAAATTGATGAAGCCAACCCCCACCCCCGAGAAAGCCAATATTGCAAACTGATAAAGCCAAAGACAAGCGAAAATGCCAGCGCAAACTTAACATAACATTGAAATTATATAATCACGTACTTAAATAACTTTGCAATGAAAAGAAACTGCTACCACTTTGAGGCTTTTAAGTAGCTAGATTTTGTTTAGGAACCTAAACAAAATACTAGCTTTAAAAGCCAATGGTCATTTGAAATATGCCTGTGGGCGTGCGTGTTGTATAATTTATGTTATGTTATGATTGCAAATCCTTCGATGCTCATTTGAATTGGATATGGCTTTTGAGGTTGTGGGGGTTGGCTAATGTCTGGTGGTGGTAGCTCGGGCTCAATGTCTGCAGGTACTGGAAATATGCCTGATTTGATACACTTTTTATATTCCGTCCATGCCTCTGCAGTTGCTCCCTTTAGTACTTTCTGTAATGCGTAACTACTTAATATCAATAATGTGAACCTATCGCCTCTAATTTCCTTACATTCTTTTTGGTCTATTGCGTAATCCCAAATCTCCTCTTGTTCTTTCTGGAATAACATCTCACAATTTTGCTTTGCTTTTAGATTTGTACTACAATCCCAGATCTTACCTTCTATTTTGTCCGCCTCTGTACTTTCTTTGCTCATATACTTAACTATGTAACTGGCTAAGTTTTTAATTTTTTGTACACTATGGACGTCTGTACTATTTGGGGTTCCGTGTCCGTGCTTAGTTTTGAAATCATCTAGAAAGTGAAATTTATCCAGACAAGTGTTCCAATTATCCCTAAGGTGATCAAATCTAATATAACAGTCTGTAATTATGTGAAAGTGTAAATTGCCGTTTTTTTGCCTCTCTGCTCTCCACACATACGAACCTAAATTATATTTTCTCTTTAGTCTTTTAATGAAAGGATCGAAACATTCGCTTTTTAATTGCTTATCGGTTATTTGTTTTTGTGGTGCTGGGAGTGTTAATGTTAGAAAGTTTACTTTGAATTTGAATGTTTTACCCGTTTTGAAATTAATCGCTTCTTTGTCCTCAGCTGTTGCTACTAATAAATTAATGGCTCGTTTTAATCTTTTCCGTGAGTACTCAGTAATTTGGCCAGTGTAGAACTTATCATTTATTTCTTTTTTCTCTCCTGTTTCAATATCATATAAATCTCCGTTTTTGTCTTTGTAGTGATAATTTGGAAATTCAAACTCCGTACGCTCGTAGAGTAGTAGACCATAAGGCCGAACTTGCATAACAGGATATTTTATAAACGATACCATTGTATTGAATCGGTGAGCAATGAGGCCTTAGGATAAACCAAGGTGAAAGACCTGAGACACACGAAGTATAGCATCTATTTTTATTTTCTCTGCACTGATTAGGTCTTTTACTACTTCTCTTTGATCGTTTGTAGTTCCTTCATATCCTTCTACCACTTTCCACTCTAACAGCCTGATTGATTGCCTAGACGTGTATATAGCTGTACTTAATTCTCTTACTTGGTCTTTTGTAAATTTCATAATCGCTTTTTTTATTGTGGGTTCGAATATGACTAATAGATATTTAAAAAGAAACTGATATTACACGAGCGGTAAAAATAGATGATACGACTTTATATCTAATTTTTATCAACTCTTTAACAATCTTAATTTAAAATTACACGCACGTAAAAAAAAATATATTTGGAATAAAAAAGAAATTAATTTCGAACGGCAACACACATTACCGCTCATGTAACATATAGACCGCTTATGTAGTATGTATAGGATATGTACTAAGTATGTAGTATATTTGTATTAGTGGAATGAACGAATGTTCCACGTGAAACACTTAAAACAATGGGAAAGCAGACAAAGAAGGTAACTATTACCTTAACACCTAAAACGCATGAAAACGCTAGAGAGCAAAGTATAAAGCTATTTGGCAGGGAAAACGTAAGCGGTTTTATTGCTTATGTGATTGAGAATTGGACAATGTACAACGAACGCTAAAACCGCAAAATTATGAAAATGACTAAATTGGAAATGTGGGAAGATTTAAAGAAGGATAACGAGCTAAACGGCTGGATTAAGCCTGAATTGTTTGAAAGCGCAAAAGGAGGAGTAGAAGGATTTATAACTTTCAAATTGTGTGGATTTAACACTATTTGGAGTAGTTTTAATGTAGTAATTTCCTGTATACAGAATTGTAACGGGGTTTACCATGTGAGTGCCCATGCTAGGAACTTGTAATTAAAAAGGGAGCCGATCGGCTCCCTTTACTCGCTTTTATGGGGTGCTAACATGTTTAAAGTAACAGTAACCTTGCACCCCTATTTATTGCAGTACGCTCCGTGCCTTACCGTCCGTGTTGCTCCTCAGCATTGCACTTTGTTCTTAAGCACATTGAAATATCGATAAAATACCTAGAAACTCCAACAAAAAACGTAACACTTCCCACACAATTTTGATAGTCGGCTGATTTCTTATCTGAGTGGTGAATTTCTTATTAGGGTTTTTTCGTGGGGAGTCGTTTGCAATCATGAAACGTTTAAATTTGAAATTACAGCACTGTTATTGGCTGTAGTGGAAAAATAATAAATTGACCTGCAGACCGATTGAGGTAGATAATTTTAACGCCAACTCTGTCACCTGTCTCTGGCAATCTACCGAATTTATTAAAGTAAGGCGTGGTAATATCGATATCAGTATCAATATTTCTATTGTAGCGACCTACATAAAAAGGTGTTTGCTGTACGTAAATTTGTGAGGCTGGCACAACATTAGTAATTTCTACAATTACCCACCAATTGACACTTGTAACAGTATCTGAAACATTGGCGAAAAGCGTTGCACCGTCACGGTTGATAATAATATCAGCACTGGTGACATCACCGCGCATACCGTTAGGATTTTCTAATAGTCCATTATTAGATGCAAGCGTTAAAAAGTTATGATACTTTTCGAAATAGTTGTAGCCATTCAAATTTGAATCGGGGTTCTTTTTGGATGCCACTGGATAAGTACCTGCGTATGCTATCCACCTATCCCTATTTAATTGGGAAAGTGATTTCCATTTCTGGATATTGTTGTTAAAAAGGTTCTGGCGAAACTTTTGCGCAGACCGACCAGGATTTATCATGTTAGGTTTATTTTTAACCGTGAAACCGTAGGCGTTGCGCTGAAATGTAGTGCCACCTATTGATCCTGCTATTTCCGTAACTAATGCTGAATATTTTATACGTGCCATAATTTTTAAGGGATTATAATGCTTGCTTTGTTGCCTGTAACAGTTTGACCAGTGGACGGCATTAACCACCGTAAATGAAAAAATACTTTGGAACCTGTTGGAGGTATTCCGAATTTTGCCACATATGGACGATTGGGAAAATATTGGTTTCCGTCCACTGATGGCGTTGTATACAATAATCGAAATTCTGATTTTACAAAATTAACACCTGCAGACTGTGGAGCGGTTGCAAAAATACCCACGTTTGCAGGAGAACCCCCGAAGGTTGCAAACCTGATACGCAAACCCCTAGTCGGGTCTGGATATGTTAAAGTTTGGATTGGCTTGGAAAATACTTTGATAGGCATTAAAGGAACATCTAAAAAAGAAAAGCCAAAGGTTATTAAATTCATGTTTATACGATTGTGCAAATGGTACCCCGAAGGCGTGTAAGTATCGCCCATTCCATTTTGACGCCTGTAATTAGGTGCCATAATAAACCATGCTTTGCGCTGATCATCATTTAAACCAATCCAGTGAGAATTTACCATTTGTAAACGTGTGCGTGCTGTCTGTTGTGCAACTGTATCTGGATTGGCTGGTATTACCCACTCACGAAAGTACGCCCCGTGAGGGTTACGGCTTGCAACTACATTGCCAATTTTGCCTCTACCTTCACTTATTAAAATGCCGAAATCTTGTAACATGCCTTAAGATAGTAAAATGTGAACAAAAACGCCCAATCTTTGAAGATTGGGCGCATTAAATAGCTGGAGCCTAAAATTTTAGGTAGTAGTTACAGCTATTGTTTGCAAAGTGCTTTCCTGTCCCGTGATATTGTTAACAAAAACAATTTTCACAAACACTTTTGATCCGATCGGAGGAGTTCCAAATTTTGCAATGTATTCAGGTCCACCTTCGATAAGTGGTGAAACATCTCCAACGGGCGTGGCAATCAACCTGTATTCGCTTTTAACGAAAGAACGACCCTGAGAAACGGGAGGCGTTGCAGATAATTTGATATTGGTATTGGCTGGGATATTATCAGCAACATCGATTGATAATGTAGAAGTAGAACCTACTAACTCCACTGTCACAATCGGTGACGTGAAAACAGCCTGTGCCACCGGTGCAAGTACAATAGCGCTTTGACCAATTGTCAAAAGGTTGTTATTTAATTTCTGGTATAGGTTTATACCTGAGGGATTGCGGATATCGCCAAAGATATCTGTCTTTGCGTAGCTAGACACGGCACCATTCCAACTTTCCCGTTGTGCATTAGTTAAACCCCGCCATGCCTGAGAAAGACCACCTAAACGGCTTCTAACTTCATTCTGCGAAGGAGTTTGAGGGTTCACGGGAGTTACTTTTGTTCTGAAATACGCTCCAGAACGGTTTGCGCTTGCTACATGTCCACCGATTTTGCCACGTCCAGCGACTACGATCATACCAAATTTTGCTTTCATAATACTAATCTTTAAGGTTTTAAATAAGTGCCTGTATAAGGACTACACCGATAAGGCACTAGTAAATTTACCAATTATACGAAAATTTTTTGATAGGTCATTACATGAGCGGTCGAAATCGTCCACAAGCGGAGACAAGAGCCTACAAAATAAATACGGTGGTTTTATCAATATTTCAAGATACTGCAATGTTTCAAACCACCTTATTTATTTTGGAGGCACACCCCGTGAGGGTTGCAATATCAGCACTTTAAGTATGTCGCCACGTTCAAAGCACTACACAATCGGCAAACGGTCACCATGCCAAATAAAATTGATGAAGCCAACCCCCACCCCCGAGAAAGCCAATATTGCAAACTGATAAAGCCAAAGACAAGCGAAAATGCCAGCGCAAACTTAACATAACATTGAAATTATATAATCACGTACTTAAATAACTTTGCAATGAAAAGAAACTGCTACCACTTTGAGGCTTTTAAGTAGCTAGATTTTGTTTAGGAACCTAAACAAAATACTAGCTTTAAAAGCCAATGGTCATTTGAAATATGCCTGTGGGCGTGCGTGTTGTATAATTTATGTTATGTTATGATTGCAAATCCTTCGATGCTCATTTGAATTGGATATGGCTTTTGAGGTTGTGGGGGTTGGCTAATGTCTGGTGGTGGTAGCTCGGGCTCAATGTCTGCAGGTACTGGAAATATGCCTGATTTGATACACTTTTTATATTCCGTCCATGCCTCTGCAGTTGCTCCCTTTAGTACTTTCTGTAATGCGTAACTACTTAATATCAATAATGTGAACCTATCGCCTCTAATTTCCTTACATTCTTTTTGGTCTATTGCGTAATCCCAAATCTCCTCTTGTTCTTTCTGGAATAACATCTCACAATTTTGCTTTGCTTTTAGATTTGTACTACAATCCCAGATCTTACCTTCTATTTTGTCCGCCTCTGTACTTTCTTTGCTCATATACTTAACTATGTAACTGGCTAAGTTTTTAATTTTTTGTACACTATGGACGTCTGTACTATTTGGGGTTCCGTGTCCGTGCTTAGTTTTGAAATCATCTAGAAAGTGAAATTTATCCAGACAAGTGTTCCAATTATCCCTAAGGTGATCAAATCTAATATAACAGTCTGTAATTATGTGAAAGTGTAAATTGCCGTTTTTTTGCCTCTCTGCTCTCCACACATACGAACCTAAATTATATTTTCTCTTTAGTCTTTTAATGAAAGGATCGAAACATTCGCTTTTTAATTGCTTATCGGTTATTTGTTTTTGTGGTGCTGGGAGTGTTAATGTTAGAAAGTTTACTTTGAATTTGAATGTTTTACCCGTTTTGAAATTAATCGCTTCTTTGTCCTCAGCTGTTGCTACTAATAAATTAATGGCTCGTTTTAATCTTTTCCGTGAGTACTCAGTAATTTGGCCAGTGTAGAACTTATCATTTATTTCTTTTTTCTCTCCTGTTTCAATATCATATAAATCTCCGTTTTTGTCTTTGTAGTGATAATTTGGAAATTCAAACTCCGTACGCTCGTAGAGTAGTAGACCATAAGGCCGAACTTGCATAACAGGATATTTTATAAACGATACCATTGTATTGAATCGGTGAGCAATGAGGCCTTAGGATAAACCAAGGTGAAAGACCTGAGACACACGAAGTATAGCATCTATTTTTATTTTCTCTGCACTGATTAGGTCTTTTACTACTTCTCTTTGATCGTTTGTAGTTCCTTCATATCCTTCTACCACTTTCCACTCTAACAGCCTGATTGATTGCCTAGACGTGTATATAGCTGTACTTAATTCTCTTACTTGGTCTTTTGTAAATTTCATAATCGCTTTTTTTATTGTGGGTTCGAATATGACTAATAGATATTTAAAAAGAAACTGATATTACACGAGCGGTAAAAATAGATGATACGACTTTATATCTAATTTTTATCAACTCTTTAACAATCTTAATTTAAAATTACACGCACGTAAAAAAAAATATATTTGGAATAAAAAAGAAATTAATTTCGAACGGCAACACACATTACCGCTCATGTAACATATAGACCGCTTATGTAGTATGTATAGGATATGTACTAAGTATGTAGTATATTTGTATTAGTGGAATGAACGAATGTTCCACGTGAAACACTTAAAACAATGGGAAAGCAGACAAAGAAGGTAACTATTACCTTAACACCTAAAACGCATGAAAACGCTAGAGAGCAAAGTATAAAGCTATTTGGCAGGGAAAACGTAAGCGGTTTTATTGCTTATGTGATTGAGAATTGGACAATGTACAACGAACGCTAAAACCGCAAAATTATGAAAATGACTAAATTGGAAATGTGGGAAGATTTAAAGAAGGATAACGAGCTAAACGGCTGGATTAAGCCTGAATTGTTTGAAAGCGCAAAAGGAGGAGTAGAAGGATTTATAACTTTCAAATTGTGTGGATTTAACACTATTTGGAGTAGTTTTAATGTAGTAATTTCCTGTATACAGAATTGTAACGGGGTTTACCATGTGAGTGCCCATGCTAGGAACTTGTAATTAAAAAGGGAGCCGATCGGCTCCCTTTACTCGCTTTTATGGGGTGCTAACATGTTTAAAGTAACAGTAACCTTGCACCCCTATTTATTGCAGTACGCTCCGTGCCTTACCGTCCGTGTTGCTCCTCAGCATTGCACTTTGTTCTTAAGCACATTGAAATATCGATAAAATACCTAGAAACTCCAACAAAAAACGTAACACTTCCCACACAATTTTGATAGTCGGCTGATTTCTTATCTGAGTGGTGAATTTCTTATTAGGGTTTTTTCGTGGGGAGTCGTTTGCAATCATGAAACGTTTAAATTTGAAATTACAGCACTGTTATTGGCTGTAGTGGAAAAATAATAAATTGACCTGCAGACCGATTGAGGTAGATAATTTTAACGCCAACTCTGTCACCTGTCTCTGGCAATCTACCGAATTTATTAAAGTAAGGCGTGGTAATATCGATATCAGTATCAATATTTCTATTGTAGCGACCTACATAAAAAGGTGTTTGCTGTACGTAAATTTGTGAGGCTGGCACAACATTAGTAATTTCTACAATTACCCACCAATTGACACTTGTAACAGTATCTGAAACATTGGCGAAAAGCGTTGCACCGTCACGGTTGATAATAATATCAGCACTGGTGACATCACCGCGCATACCGTTAGGATTTTCTAATAGTCCATTATTAGATGCAAGCGTTAAAAAGTTATGATACTTTTCGAAATAGTTGTAGCCATTCAAATTTGAATCGGGGTTCTTTTTGGATGCCACTGGATAAGTACCTGCGTATGCTATCCACCTATCCCTATTTAATTGGGAAAGTGATTTCCATTTCTGGATATTGTTGTTAAAAAGGTTCTGGCGAAACTTTTGCGCAGACCGACCAGGATTTATCATGTTAGGTTTATTTTTAACCGTGAAACCGTAGGCGTTGCGCTGAAATGTAGTGCCACCTATTGATCCTGCTATTTCCGTAACTAATGCTGAATATTTTATACGTGCCATAATTTTTAAGGGATTATAATGCTTGCTTTGTTGCCTGTAACAGTTTGACCAGTGGACGGCATTAACCACCGTAAATGAAAAAATACTTTGGAACCTGTTGGAGGTATTCCGAATTTTGCCACATATGGACGATTGGGAAAATATTGGTTTCCGTCCACTGATGGCGTTGTATACAATAATCGAAATTCTGATTTTACAAAATTAACACCTGCAGACTGTGGAGCGGTTGCAAAAATACCCACGTTTGCAGGAGAACCCCCGAAGGTTGCAAACCTGATACGCAAACCCCTAGTCGGGTCTGGATATGTTAAAGTTTGGATTGGCTTGGAAAATACTTTGATAGGCATTAAAGGAACATCTAAAAAAGAAAAGCCAAAGGTTATTAAATTCATGTTTATACGATTGTGCAAATGGTACCCCGAAGGCGTGTAAGTATCGCCCATTCCATTTTGACGCCTGTAATTAGGTGCCATAATAAACCATGCTTTGCGCTGATCATCATTTAAACCAATCCAGTGAGAATTTACCATTTGTAAACGTGTGCGTGCTGTCTGTTGTGCAACTGTATCTGGATTGGCTGGTATTACCCACTCACGAAAGTACGCCCCGTGAGGGTTACGGCTTGCAACTACATTGCCAATTTTGCCTCTACCTTCACTTATTAAAATGCCGAAATCTTGTAACATGCCTTAAGATAGTAAAATGTGAACAAAAACGCCCAATCTTTGAAGATTGGGCGCATTAAATAGCTGGAGCCTAAAATTTTAGGTAGTAGTTACAGCTATTGTTTGCAAAGTGCTTTCCTGTCCCGTGATATTGTTAACAAAAACAATTTTCACAAACACTTTTGATCCGATCGGAGGAGTTCCAAATTTTGCAATGTATTC
>JGI1221J13441_10001301_pt1 | contig 10639 bp, 5 predicted proteins | sample LakVidmifraction_4_FD_13441 | JGI IMG/M metagenome (IMG submission 13441) | reverse complement strand
GTAGTTGAAGACCGGAGTAGGTGTAAGAAATACCTTTTTCGGCAAAAAAGGCCGTTAAACGGGGCTGTGGAATTTCCTTTCCAAAGAGTTTGATGTTTTGTTGTTTCCACGGAATGGAATTCAGTAAATGTTCGTATAAAAAATCGGCTTTTTCAGTTTCTATAAAATCCGGATAATAGATCAGTTCTGCGTCTGGAAGTTTAAAGGTTTCAGTTTTCATTTATTTTACCCTTTAAGTGTGATTTGAAATGCTTTGCCTCACGCCTAGACGTAACGGGCGAGCTTATACCGGTTTAGCAATGAAATGTCGCATTCAAACTCGTTCATTTTCCATTCTATTTTCTTGTTCACAATTTCCGTAGCTATACTTCAACTAAGCTTAGCACGAATGGCTATGCAAATCGATCACAGCGGCATAGAACAAAAAAGCAACTTCGTTTACTATACGACGTTTCATAATTAAATTGGAATTACCTCGAAGTTAAAACTGTTTTTATTCGGAAATAAAATCGAGAGCAATCCTTTTTTTTTAAAGTATCAATATTGCAAATAATACCAGGCCCAGTATATCAGAAAAAGTTGTAAAGGCAAACGAAGTAGCAGGAGCCATTTTGGGATTCCTGCCGCGGCTTTTTCCGAAGAAAGCATATAGAAATGCACAAGCAGAAACACGACTAACATTAGGATTAGTCCATAAATAGCCAGATTTTTGGTTTCAGGAAAAAAAAGTAAAAAACCAAGAAGTATTTCGCCTCCCCCGCTAAGATAAACCAGCAATTTATGAGCCGGTAAATAGCGCGGCATAATGCGCATATAAATTTTAGGCTTTATAAAATGATTAATTCCAGCAACGATATATATCGCGCCCATTAGGTAAAGGTGCCAGGGGTATTGCATAAAATAAATATAGAATATTATACNTAGAACGACTNTATGTTTTAAGAAAATTCATAGCCGAAGTTCTAAAATATTGTGTAATTAACTAAAATAGAGTAAATTTCGAGTCCCAAACTACAATTTAACTTCTTAGCGTATTGAAAAAAAACTACCCCCTGCTTTTTCTATTTTTCCTGAATGCTATTGCTTTAACGGCACAGGAAAACGTGTCGGTTTCAATAGATAGCCTGGAGNNTTTANCCGATATTNCTTCAGATTATTTAAATAAGTATGAGTATAAAGATGGCGTTGAAAAATCTATGTTGCTACTAAAACACGCTCAAAATCAAGAACTGGATATCTATAAATTTCATGCCCATAATTTCCTGGGAATTGCCTATAACGAATTAAAAGATACCACAAGGGCAGAGAAGAATTATTTGAAAGCTTTATCCTATGCCCAGGAACTTAAAAACGATACGCTTCTTATTTATATTTACAATAACCTGGGCAACATTTATTCTGAAAGCAAAGGTCGGGAAGAAGACGGGATTGCCTATTATAATAAAGTTATAGGCCTGGCCGATAAAATAGAGATGGAAAGTGAGAAATTGGCCCCTACTATTAATATTGCCTGGACGTATATTGATGGGGCACGCTACAGGAAGGCTTATCCTTACCTACGAAAATCGTTGGCATTAATTAACGAAAAGGAAGATATTAGTGCACGTTCCCAGCTGTATATGCTTTTGGGGAAATACCATCACAAAACCCAGTCTTTAGATTCGGCAACCTATTACTTTACCGAAGGACTACGGCTTGCCGAAGAAGATTCCTTAGCGCTTCCTGCCGCCCTTATAAGTAAAAACTACGCCAATATGCTTTATGAAAAAGGAGATTTTGAGGGCGCTTATAAAAACCTTCAAAAACATAACGATTATAACGGCCAAATTTTTGAGAAAGATAAGTTGGCTCAAATCGAAGCTGCGAATGCGAGATTTGACGTAAACGAATACCAAAAAAACCTGGAAATATCCAGAAAAGAAAAAGCCTATCAGGATGAGCTTATTGAAAAGTCAACCGAAAAAATCCTGATCATGGTCATTGCCTCTTTGGCGCTCATTATCACGCTGTTAATTCTTAATAAAATCAATCAGGATCGAAAAAAACTAATCGACCAGCTTAGGGATAGAAATACACAGTTAATGGATTCTCGCGATGAAGCGCAAAGATTATCTAAATTAAAAACCGATTTTCTTTCAACAGTTAATCACGAATTAAGAACGCCTTTATATGGAGTAATAGGATTAACCTCTTTGTTACTAGATGATAAAACCCTTAAGAAGCACGAAAGTGATTTGAAATCCTTAAAATTTTCGGCCGATTATCTCCTGGCGCTTATTAATGATGTGCTACAAATGAATAAAATGGAATCTAACCAGGTAAAACTGGAAAATATTCCTTTTAATATTCGGGAATTGATTTTAAGTATCGTTAATACTTTTGAATTTACCAGGCTGCAAAACAAAAATAAACTGCATTATCATATTGATAAGGAGATACCAGAAAATTTAATTGGCGACCCGGTGCGCTTATCGCAAATTCTAATGAACCTGGTAGGGAACGCGGTAAAATTTACCGAAGAAGGAAATATTTATATTAAAGTAGAGTTGCAGGCAAAAGTAGATGGGGATGCACTTATTTATTTTGAAGTGAAAGATGATGGGATGGGAATCCCTAAAAACAAACAAAAAATTATTTTTGAGGATTTCTCTCAATTAAAATCGACCAATTACAACTATCAAGGTACCGGGCTCGGTTTGCCCATTGTGAAGAGAATGCTGAATTTATTTGGATCGCAAATTCATTTAAAGAGCAAAGAAGGGGAAGGCGCTGTTTTCTGTTTTAATATAAATTTAAAAGAAGATCAGAATCCAACACAAAAAGCCGGATTTACTCATGAGGTTTATGAGCAGAATGTACGTGAACAACAAAAAATACTGGTAGTTGACGATAATAGAATTAATCAGGTAGTGACCAGAAGAATTCTGGAAAAACAAAACTTTGTCTGCGAAGTAGCCGAAAATGGGGTAGAAGCCATAGAGATGGTTCAGTCCGAGCATTTTGATCTTATTCTTATGGATCTCAATATGCCCGGTATAAACGGGATGGAGGCTACCCAAAGAATAAGGGAATTCAATAAAGTAGTGCCGGTGGTTGCACTTACTGCAGTAGAAATAGAAGAGGTGCGAAATCAAATTTATGAAGCGGGAATGAACGATATTATTGTGAAGCCCTACGAACCGGAACGGTTTTATCAAATTATAAAACGTAATCTTAGCGGAAGTTCTGAGGTGCTTACAAAAAATTAAATAATTTTTTTCTGTTACTTCTTGCTAAAGCTTACCAAAGTATTGTTTTCAGGTTTCATATCGAGCAAATGATGGAACGCAGATGACGCTGATTTTTATGATTGCATAAGTTCTTATCAGCGGTGGTCTGCCCGGTCTGCGCTATAGGAGTCCCATTAAACTTCTCCGAAACTTTAATCCCTTCAGAGGGTTTAATTCCCCGAGGTTTGCCTCGCAATTTTTTAAAAGTATTCTCCAATTCATACCTCGTGGGCTTGCCCCGAGGTTCTTGATTAAATAAAAAAGGCTGCCCTAATTGATAAGGCAGCCTTTGCTTTTTTCGGTAATAAAAAAATTACTTCACCATTTCAAAACTGCGTTTTACGAAATTGGTCAATTCTTCCCCTTTCAACAGGTTTTGAGACAATCTCGCAAGATCTAGGGAATGCTTAATTAAGCGTTCCTGTTTTTTAGCGGTTTTAGTATTTAGTATTTCAGAAACCAATGGGTGATTGGTGTTTACCGCAAGGTTATACATCTCTGGCATATTGCCCATTCCAAACATACCGCCGCCGCCGGTTTGTTGCATTTCTTTCATACGGCGCATAAATTCCGGTTGGGTAATTAACAATGGCGCAGCATCGCTATCCATCGCTTCCATTTGGATGGTATATTTTTCCTTCGGAATTACTTTTTCAAAATCTTCTTTTAATTTCTCTTTTTCTTCATCTGAAAGTTTAGAAACCTTCTCTTCGTCTTTATTGATGAGGTTATCTACCTGGTCTGAATCTACACGTACAAAAGAGATGTTTTCTTTCTCACCTTCCATTTTTTGAAGCAAATGGGAAATAATAGGAGAGTCCAGTAACAATACCTTATAACCTTTCGCTTTTGCAGCTTCAATATAACTGTGCTGCTCATCCTGGTTAGAAGCGTAAAGAACTACCAACTTGTCATCCTTATCGGTCTGATTGTCTTTTATTTTCTCCTGAAGTTCATCAAAAGTATAATATTCGTTATCTACCGTTGGATATAGGGCGAATTTTTGTGCTTTTTCGTAAAACTTATCTTCAGAAAGCATTCCGTATTCAATAACAATTTTGATATCGTTCCATTTTTGTTCAAAATCTTCCCGATTGTTATTGAAAAGTGATTTCAGCTTATCGGCTACCTTTCTGGAGATATAGCTGGCAATCTTTTTTACCGCGCCATCTGCCTGCAGATAAGAACGGGAAACGTTTAACGGAATATCTGGAGAATCAATTACTCCACGAAGCATCGTTAAAAATTCTGGTACAATACCTTCAACCTCATCGGTTACAAAAACCTGATTTTGATATAGCTGAATTTTATCCTTCTGAATATTCATATCCTGAGTCATCTTTGGGAAATAAAGGATCCCGGTAAGATTAAAAGGATAATCTACGTTGAGGTGAATGTGAAATAACGGTTCCTCAAACTGCATAGGATACAATTCACGATAGAAACTTTTATAATCCTTATCTTCTAAATCTGTAGGTTGCTTGGTCCAGGCAGGGTTAGGATTATTAATAATGTTATCTACCGTTTTGGTTTCCGGCTTGGCATCTTCAGCAGCGTCTTCGGGAAGTGGAAGGTTTTCTTCTTTGGTTCCAAATTTAATTGGAATAGGCATAAACTTGTTATACTTACTTAGTAGTTCCTGAATTCTGTTTTCCTCTAAAAACTCCTTATCGTCTTCATTGATATGAAGGATAATTTCGGTACCGTGCTCTTTTTTATCACCATCTTCCAGAGAGAATTCTGTAGTTCCCTCACAAACCCAATGCGCTGCCTGGTCGTCTTTATAAGATTTGGTGAGAATTTCCACTTTGTTAGCTACCATAAAGGCAGAGTAGAAGCCAAGTCCGAAATGCCCAATAATTCCACTATCCTTAGCAGATTCTTTATATTTTTCAAGGAATTCTTCAGCGCCAGAGAAAGCTACTTCGTTAATGTATTTTTCAACTTCTTCTTTCGTCATTCCCACTCCCTGGTCTATTACGTGAAGTTTCTTTCCTTCTTTGTCAACTTTTACTTCAATTACGGGATCACCATATTTTACATCGGTTTCCCCAATATCGGTAAGGTGTTTTAATTTTAAAGTTGCATCTGTAGCGTTAGAGATCAACTCCCTTAGGAATATCTCATGATCGCTGTAAAGAAATTTCTTTATCAGCGGGAAAATGTTCTCTACAGATACATTAATCTTTCCGGTTGCCATATATTTTGATTTTTAATACTAGTTATAATTATATTCTTATAGTCAAAAAAAATACCACGACTTACTCGCTGACAAACTGACATAAGATGTAAGTCAGTAAGGCCAACTTCGTCTAATTTTAGAACTACAAACAAGGCTAAAATATTTAACAAATATTTTGTTTAATATTATGAGTAAAAAGTTAAACAAAGACTTATCTTTGAATCAGAATTAGTAATTATGGCTACAACAAAAAAAAATACGACGACAAAAAAGACGGTACAAGATAAGGTTTTAGATAGAGATCGATTAATTGCTATGTACATGGACTATGTATTGGAGCATGAGAAACGGCCTAAAACGGTATATAAGTTTTGTAAAGAGCATAAAATAAAAGAGGAAGAATTTTATAATTTCTACGGAAGCTTTGAAGGTTTACAAAAAGGAATTTGGAAAAACTTTTACGAGTTTACCTTAGCTGCAATCAATAAGAGCAAAGAATACGAAAGCTTTGGCAATCGAGAAAAGATGCTAACTTTTTATTTCACCTTTTTTGAAATGCTTACTGCCAATAGAAGCTATGTGCTTTTTTCATTGAAAGAGCACGAAAGCCAGTTAAAGAACTTAGCCCAGCTAAGCGGACTTCGGAAAAATGTAAAAAATTTCGCAGCCGATTTAATAAGGGATGAAAATGCCGATAAATCAATACAGGCTCTCCAACAGTCCGAAAGAGTTTTTTCTGAAGCAGCTTGGATTCAGCTTATGTTTTTGATTAAATTCTGGATGGACGATAATTCTGCTCAATTCGAAAGTACAGATGTGGCAATAGAGAAATCTGTAAATACTGTATTTGATGTGTTTGATAATACACCATTGGAACGAGTAATAGATCTCGGGAAATTTCTGTGGAAAGAAAAAATGGCTTAAAAGTCTATCTTTAAAATACCTCATGAAAACAATAGATAACATACCAACGGGTAAAATAGGCCGAACTTCAAAACTGGTGCAAACCGGTGCTAAGTTGGGTGGAAATTACCTTAAATATTATAGCAAAAAAGCTTTTAATTCTGAGCATACCCGCGATGAATTAGACCAAAGCAATGCCGATGATATTTATGATAGTCTTAAAAGTCTAAAAGGAAGTGCGCTAAAGGTTGCGCAGATGCTTTCTATGGAGAAAAGTCTGTTGCCCAGTGCTTATGTTGAGAAATTTAGTTTGGCGCAATTTAGTGTTCCGCCGCTTTCAGCACCTTTGGTTAGAAAAACCTTTAAAAAATATAATGGAGCTTACCCTGAAGAGCTATACGATAAATTTACAACCGAGTCTGTGAATGCGGCCAGCATTGGCCAGGTGCACAGAGCCGAGAAAGATGGGAGAAAACTTGCTGTGAAAATTCAATATCCCGGCGTTGCAGATAGTATAAGTTCAGATTTGGCAATGGTGAAACCTATTGCCACCAGAATGTTCAATCTTCAGGGTAAAGATTCCGAAAAATATTTTAAAGAAGTTGAGGGGAAATTACTCGAGGAGACAGATTATGTGTTGGAAGTAAAACAGAGTAAAGAGATTTCTGAAGCTTGTGCCCATATCCCCAATCTTAAGTTTCCGAAGTATTATGAAGATTTGTCCAGTGAGCGTATTATTACCATGGATTGGATGAAAGGGAAACACTTAAGTGAGTTTGCCAAAGAGAATACCAGCCAAGAGAAGGCAGATAAAGTAGGGCAGGCCCTGTGGGATTTTTATATGTATCAAATGCATAGTTTAAAAGAGGTGCATGCCGATCCTCATCCGGGAAATTTCCTTATTAATGATGCGGGAGATTTAATTGCCATAGATTTTGGATGTATCAAACAGGTGCCAGACGATTTTTACGTGCCGTATTTTGAATTGGCAAATAAAGAGAATATAAATAACCCTGAATTTTTCAATGAGAAATTATACGAACTTGAAATTTTAAGGGATGATGATTCCGAAAAAGAGATTAAATATTTTTCAGAATTATTTTATCAGATGCTCAGTTTGTTCACCAGTCCTTTTCACGAAGATACTTTCGATTTTGCGACGAAAAGTTCTGGAATTCCATTACCGCCCTGAGTGAAAAATATAGTAAGGATACCGAGTTGAGAAAGTTGAATGGGAATAGGGGAAGCACACACTTCCTTTATATTAACCGTACTTTTTTCGGCTTATATAACTTATTGCACGATCTTAAAGCGAAGGTAGAGATTAACAACTATCGCAATTATATGTCATAATTAATTATTGTTGGTTTTATTCCCATCAGTGGGTTTATAAGAGATAAGCTAAATGCCATTAATGTGGTCTTTTCCGATCTCATTTAGGCAAAGCTGTCGATTAGGTTTTTTATTTATTGGTTAGGTTGTGGAAAAGCGTGATTACCGTTCTTGGTAGTGGCGCTTTTCCTATTTTCATCCCTAATTGTTTTTTTAAAATTAAAAAGTTGTTTGAGAAGTTTTGTTTCCGTCAAGCTGAACTAGTTTCAGCTTCTAATATGTTATTAATAACAACCTAGATCCTGAAATAAATTCAGGATGACGATTTTAAGACTTCTCAAACAACCTAAATAAGTTTTTTAAAAATTTATATTTTAATCTTCTATTTTTGCTGAAGACTTTATACTTCCAGCTTTTTCTTTGTTTTTTACATATTTCTCTAACCATTGATCTTGTTCCCAAAGCACGTGTAAAACAGATTCTTTAGCGCTGTACCCGTGACTTTCCTTTGGTAGCATCACCAGTCTTGCCGTAGCGCCCAAACCTTTTAGTGCGTTGAAATAACGCTCGCTTTGCATGGGATAGGTGCCGGAGTTATTATCGGCTTTCCCATGGATTAGTAATAAGGGCGTTTTCATCTTATCGGCGTGCATAAATGGCGACATATTGTAGTAAACTTCAGGCGCTTCCCAATAGCTTCTTTCTTCACTTTGGAAACCAAAAGGAGTTAGGGTACGGTTGTAGGCGCCACTTCTGGCAATTCCGGCGGCAAAAAGATTGGAATGCGATAATAAGTTGGCAGTCATAAAAGCGCCATAACTATGGCCACCCACCGCTACACGATCTGTATCGATATACCCTAAATCATCTACCGCATCTATGGCCGCCTTTCCGTTGGCTACCAATTGTTTTCTAAAGCTATCGTTGGGCTGTTCTTCTCCTTCTCCAATTATTGGAAAAGAAGCATCATCTAAAATTACATAACCTCTATTTACCCAATAAATAGGAGAACCGTAATAAGGATAAGTGAAATCGTTGGCATTGGAGGTATTCTGGGAAGCCGAATTCTTATCTTTATATTCCCGGGGATAGGCCCAAATAATCATAGGCAGTTTTTCAGGATTTTCCTTATCAAAATCGGCAGGTAAATAAAGGGTGCCATTTAACTCAAGACCGTCTTCCCGCTGGTAAGTAATTACCTCTTTACTTACGTTTTCTAAACTTTTAAACGGATTTTTAAAAGAAGTAATTTGGGTAAGCTCTTCTTTTTTATCAATATCCCGAATATAATAATTCGGATATTCTGCGGCAGATTCTATTCTTACCAGAATTTCTCCGTCTTCGATCGCTAAGGCTTCTACCAAAGTTTCTTTCTTATCATTGTATTCCGATTGGTATAATCTTTCAGTTTTACCATTTTCTAAATCAATTTTATCTACAAAGGGAAACTGACCTTCTTCGGAAAATCCGTCGCCTAATAAAAACGCGTTTTCTTCGTCAAGTTTCAGAATACTTTGTCCGTATTCATTCTTGGTGGTAACGAAACTTCCGGGATCACTATAGCTGTCCTGGTAATTCCTATCAAAAATAATCTCAGGTTCTTCTGAAGCCTTTGATGGATTAAAAACATAAGTTCTGGTGTTTCTTGTATTCCACCAGTAATCATTAGCAATAGCCAGGTTGTCATCGCCCCAGGTGATACCAGAGAAACGATCTTGGGTTTTAAGAATAGACTTTCCTTCGTCTTTAAAGGGTGCATTCAGGAGAAAAATTTCATCGCGATAATCAACTTCCACTTCGGGATCACCTTTATCCAGAGCTTTTACATATAATAAAGTTGATGGTTTGTCGCTGCGCCATTGCAAACTTCTTCTCCCCGTTTGGGTAGCCATAAAACCTTTTGGTAAGTCTTCCATTAACGGCTCATCATTTACCTGGTTTACCAATTTTCCGTCTTTAGTATAAATAGTGGTTTCTGAAGGAAAACGGTAATAAGGAACCAGGTAAGAAAAAGGTTTCTTTAAGTGATTTACCATTACATACTCGCCGTTTGGGGAGAAGGAAACACTGCTATACATTTCAGCATCCATCCATTTTTGTGAAGCGCCGTTTAAGTTTACCTTCACTAATGCAGATCGGGCTAATTGCTCGAAGTTATATTCATCATTGGGGTTTTTAAGTAAATCCTGATAAGTTCTGTTTTGTGCTTCTTTACCGTCGCTTACAGATATTGTTGGCCCGGTAGGAACCGCGGTTTCGGGATCTATTAAATCTTTGCGATCTTCGGGTAACATTTTCACCAATACCGAAGAATTATCTTTAAACCAATTGATTACATCGCCCATATTGGCGTTGAGGTTAGCTTCTGTCAATTTCTTTGCCTGGGCGCTTTTTACATCTAAAACCCACAGCTCAACACCGGTGTTTGTAGTATGGGTAAAAGCCATTTTAGATTCATCTGGAGACCAGCGAAAATTTGAAAGACGCGGGTTTTCGGGCAAACCTTGTACTTGGGTAGGCGTTTTAGCATCAATAGCTTTTACCTCAAGATTATTGTAATACCTGGCACGGCTACTAATGTTGGTTACGGGATTAATCCTTAAGCCACCAAGCCTTAGTTCTTCTTCGCTAAGTTCGGCAATAGATTTATATTGATCGCGGTAACGAAAAATCATCATCTCCCCATCGCTGTCTAAAATTGTGGAAGGGGCAAGGGGGACATCTACTAATTCCAGGATTGCTTTTGGCGGTTTCTGGTAGGTAAGATTTTCCTGCGCAATTAACGCTGGAAAACTTAGTAGTAAACATAAAAAACTAAAAATAATTTTTTTCATAAGATGTGGTTTTTAAAGTTAATCCCTCCAGAGGGTTTAATTCCCCGAGGCTTGCCTCGCAATTTTTGAAAAGTATTCTCCAATTCATACCTCGTGGGCTTGCCCCGAGGTCCTTGATT
>JGI1221J13441_10001300_pt1 | contig 10644 bp, 17 predicted proteins | sample LakVidmifraction_4_FD_13441 | JGI IMG/M metagenome (IMG submission 13441) | reverse complement strand
TACGCCGTTGTTAGTGTAATGCTTATACAGACCTGTATTCTCATCCTTAGTTTTTAGCGTATGACAAGCCGCGCACAACGATTGAAACAGATTTACCTTAAACGCTTTTGGGTCACGTCTATGAGGGAAAACGTGGTCCACATGGTACGCCGCGGTCACCCTGCCATTGCACTGGCATCGAGCACAAAGAGGTTGCTTACTTAATTGCCTTGCCCTTATAGAATGCCATGCTGATTGAGCGTATAGTCTGCCATTTGCTTTCCCTTTAGCTGTCTGTGCGCCACCGTGTACCAGGCAGAAGGTTGAGCGATCTGTCTTAAGATTATGGCAACCTAATTCGCGACATTGAGTATTAAATGGTGCAGTTGGCATTATGTACTATTTATCGGCTTATTCTTTTTTGGTTTCTTTTACCGGGTTTGCTTGAGCAAGTATAGCCAGCGCCACACTTTCAGCGCTATTCACCTTTGCCTTAGCCATGCGCGTCTGTATCTCGGAAGGATCAAGATTCATAAAGCCTTTAATCGCTTTGTCCATTGCGTCATAGGTCTCTGATAAATACTTTACTGCTTCGTCCAATTTCTTGCTCATGTATTTTCCTTATTTACCCTGTTAATTTTAGAAATATTAAACATTTTTATAAATTTTATCTATGTAAATTTGAGAGCTATTGCATTTTAGTGTTCTTTTGTTGTACATCGTTCCAGTTATTAGATCAACAAACCAATTTGTATATACGCTTGTTTTCTTGTCAATAAGAGGAACATCAACAAATTTTCTTCTTTCAATTTTTCCGAAAACATTTAGATCAACATAAAATTTCTTGAAATTATCTAACTTTGAAATATCCGTTTCTTGGATAAATTCGTTGTTATGCTTTATTTTTAACATTAGATTTTACCCTTATATTATCTTGTGCGTATTTATACGAATAACATCAAGAATAGTTTATTAAGTTTTTAACAGTCACTTTATATAATTCAAGCCGATTATCTTTTAAAAGTTTCGCGTCTAAACCTCTGCTGGTAAGTCTGTTATTTTTTTTGTCCCATGACATCCAATAATTTGCTTTATTATCCACATAATCATTTGAAAGCAGCTTAACAGATAAATATCTGCCGTTTGGGTCTGTATCAATTTTAAATAAACTCCACTTTGATCCATATAAATCATTTAGTTCAAACAACTCTTCCCATCCTTCAGGCAATTCTCGATTGCCTTTGTACATTGCCATTTTGTCCTCTTTTGTTTTTTTCTATAGGTTGCTCTATAGGTCAGTATATAGTTAAAAATTATTTTTGTCTAAGTTTTTTTTAGCACATCATTTGCCGGGGATCGGGGACGGGGACACCCCTTTTTAAGTAAGGGGGTAGTCCCCATGTCCCCACCCCTGCATTAGATGTATTTGTCGAAGTGTCATTTGTCCCCATTGTCCCCATTTGTCCCCATTGTCCCCACTTCATTTTACAGACGATTGCAGCATCATTGCACTGGCTGTTACCTCTTCTGTGACGATCCATCCATGCAAATTTGCCTTAATAATTTGTGCATTCAACAGGTTATAAATTAATTTTCCTTCTTTGCTTGGTTTTACGTATGTCTGTGCTGTTGACTCAGATAATCCTTCATACCTAACAAGATAATCAATTAATGCGCTCTTACTCAAATATGGCAATCCTTCTTTATTATCTTTTGTATTATTCCAAGCATTTGTAAATTTACGAATATCTTTTGCACAATTAGATTCTTTATTTGATTTTCGCTCAGGGATTTCTGTTTCTATTGCAAAGACAGCGCATTTTATTTCTTCACCATCTTCGTCAATCCAGCCAAGTGCAACGGGTTGCAGCTTTCCAAAAAACGCCGTAGGCGCTTCAGCGTCCTTCATCTTTGTACAGGACACCTCAATTAATTCGTCTTTCTTGCTAATCAAAATCTGCGAATCAAGTGATGCTCGCCAAGCACTTGAACCCCTCGCCCGGTTTTTTGCTTCGATTGATACGCCCACATGATGGTTTAGACACATGCCAGCGTTTAATGCGCGACCAACGATCTGAACAGCGTTTAGCATGTTGCGCGTGTCTTTTGCGCTGTTTTCGTCCCCAGCCATGTGATTGTTTACTGTATCAATAAAAACCATCGCAGCTTCGCCTTTGGTCAACTCCCTGACTGCACCAATAATTTGAGCTGCTGCCGCGGGATTGTCCATATCAAGCGCCTTGTTGGAAATAAGCAAGTTATCTAGACTATTGATACGATGGGCATTGCACCAGGCTGCAACCCGCTGCCGCAGGCCGTAGTTACCTTCTCCAGCCATGTATACAACCACCCCTGGCTTTGTGCGGTTTCCGTGCCAATCGAGGCCAGCCGCAATATGACACGCCATGTCCAAAGTAACAAATGTTTTTCCAGAGCCAGACTCTCCATACACCATTGTTACTCCGTAATCCGGAATCCAATTTTTAATGACCCATTTCAAAGGAGCAGGCTGACTTAGATAAGAGCTGGCGCGAGTAAAAAAATACTCTTGTGAATCCGCTTGGATTGCTGCAAGTATAGATTCTGCTGCTTCGTTGCCAATGCTTGCGGATGCGCCGACATCGCATTCTGGCTCGTACCGCGATACAGACTTGACGATCTGCGCCAACTCGCTAGAAGGTAATGGTATTTCACAGCGAGATTCGTTAGCAACCGAAAGAGCCGAAAAAATCTCAGCTTCGGTAAAGCCGTGCCGACGCATTGCGCCACCCATAGATGCCAATCCATTGTTTCTACTGCCTTGGATCAGTCCTCCAGAAGCAACAGGATGACGTTCTATTGGCTTGCGTAATCGCTCGTAAGCATTCACCCATTCAGCAGATATTTTAAATGGGGCAACTCCGTCAAATGGGTCGCTCATTGCTTCCCACTCGTACCTTCTGCTCTCGATTGTAGATGGGTACGCTACAAAATAGCGACCGTCCGAAAGCAGGTCAACGCCTTCGGTCAGTTTGCAAGACCTAATTTCTGGCGAGTAATCTGCGATGTAATGAACCCCACCGCCTGCTGTCATTTGCATTGCCCCATCGGGGACCGCGCCGTTTTGCTCAGTCCACACTGACCACGAGTCCTCACCGCCATTTCGAGGATCAATGTCGAAAACAATGATTCCAGATTTTTCACCAGCAGCAATGCCAATGTTAAAGTCTGGATTTTGCGTCCACCAGCGCGTAATCTGTTCAGCATTTGTAGTAGCGTCTTTTACCCCATGCTGTGTAGCCGGTACTTTGCCGTTTGGCACAACCGGGATTACGTGCCAGCCCCAGGACGCATAAGTGAGAGCTGCTTGAGCTTTGTTCATTTGCGCCATTCGAGGGGCCTTTTGATAGTCAATTCTTGCAACTCCAGATAGTCAGACAACGCTTTCACCGTGGCGTACAAGGGCATTGAATCACTTTGCATAAAGCGATAAACGGTCGCAGGATGCAATCCAGCATTCTTAGCAACACGCCGTAAGTTAGCGTCATCAAGTCGATTTTTAATCTGCTCTACCGTTAACATAATTTGCACCTCTTTAAAAATATTTGCGGAAGTGCTTGCACTATAACCTATTTATATTTTAAGATACAAGCACTGCAAAACCAGATTCCATGAAATTGCAGCAATAAACCAAAGGAGATGCCAATTATGGCCATCAATCTGAAAACAACAGGCTCTCTTCACACAGAGGGCGTGAAAATGTTGGTGTACGGAGCCGCTGGCTCTGGCAAGACCAGCTTGATCAAGTCGCTGCCAAAGCCAATTGTATTGTCAGCCGAAGGCGGGTTGTTGTCTATCCAAGACGCTGACCTGCCTTACATCGAAGTCACTAGCATGGGCGAGCTGCAAGAAGCATACGCATGGCTTATGGAGAGCAATGAGGCAAAGGCTTTTGAGTCAGTCGCTATTGATTCAATCAGCGAAATAGCCGAGGTCTGCTTGAATCACGAAAAGAAGGTCAATAAAGACCCTCGTGCAGCGTATGGCGCAATGCAAGACCAGATGGCAGACATTATCCGCGTGTTCCGTGATCTGCCTGGCAAGCACGTCTACATGACAGCCAAGGTGGAAAAGAGTACCGACGAGATGGGCCGCATCCTGTATGCGCCATCAATGCCTGGTAACAAGACGGGCCAGTCTTTGCCCTACTTTTTCGACGAGGTTTTGGCTTTGCGGGTGGAAAAGGATGCTGACGGAAAAACGCAACGCGCCTTGATGTGTGACTCAGACGGTCTTTGGCTAGCCAAGGATCGCAGCGGCAAGCTCAGTGCTTGGGAGTCTCCAGACTTGGGAACGATCATTGCCAAGATTGGATGTGTCAAATGAGCATTACCGAAATTGTAGGAGCTTGGATTCAAGCTAAGGCAGTTGAGGTTGATGCGCAGAAAAACAGGCGGACCTTGGAGGATAAGATAATCGAGCACTACAAGATCGCAAAGGACTTTGAGGGAACTGACACCTCTGAGGCCGCTGGCTGCATCATTAAAATCTCTGGCCGGATTGACCGAAAGGTTGATTCCGAAAAGCTGCAAGAGTTGGCGGCCGAGAATGGGTTGACCGATCACCTGTCTTCACTGTTTCGATGGAAGCCTGAAGTCAACATGCAAGCATGGAAAGCCGCCGACGAATCAATCACCAGGCTTTTGTCCGATGCTATCACCGCAAAGCCTGGCCGACCTTCTTTCTCAATCACTATCAAGGAGTAATTATTATGGCTTTTTTAGAAACTGCATTTGACGTAAACGAGTTGCCGCGGAGCACAATCAACAATTTTGATCCGCTGCCTGCCGGCTGGTACACCACCAATATCACGCAAGCTGAGATCAAATCGACTAGTGACGGAACTGGTCAATATATCAAGCTGCGATACGACATCACGGGCCCGTCGCACCAGGGTCGCGTAGTTTTTGGCAATCTAAACATAAAAAACAAGACGGCTAAGGCTGAAGAAATTGGGCGCCAGCAGTTGGGCGAGGTTATGCGAGCTGTCGGCCTAGCAAGAGTCACTGACACTGACCAGTTGATCGGCGGTAGCTTGTCAATCAAGCTGGACATTCGTCCTCAGCGCACGGACCCAACATCTGGCAAGACCTATGAAGCCAGCAACGACGTAAAAGGGTTCCGATCTGTGACCGGTAGTGCTGCGCCGATGGCATCCGTACCGTTTAACTCACCTGCTCGTGCTCCTGATTCTTTTGGTCAAACTGCACCTCCTTGGGCAAAAAAGTAAAAAAATGCCCAGGCTTTGCAAATTGCCTGGGCTAAGTGCTTTTTTAAACCGCGAAGGGGAAACAATGTCAGCTATAAAGAAACACCGACCGGATCACGTTCTTGAGCGAAATGAATATCTTAGTCGAGTGCATGAGTTTTGTTACAGAGGCGAATCTTTGCCTCAATCTAAGCTGACAAATGAAAAAGTTTTGTTAATTCGTAGTGCGGCACTTCAGCGTAAAAATTTACAAAAGTACATTAGTGACAATTTATCTGCTAAAGCACTCGCTAAACAATTTAAAATTTCTGAAAGCACAGTTGAAAAAGTAATACAGCGTTATAGCTGGATTCACCTATGAGCAAAATACCTGACCCTGATTCTACTATTCAAAATCTTATTGACAAGTATCACGAAAGCAAACCCGATGAGCCAAGGCCGCACATGGGATGCTCAACGTTAGGACATGCGTGCGACCGTTGGCTGTGGCTGTCCTTTCGCTGGGCCGTCCAGCCCCAGTTCCCTGGCCGCATCCTGCGTCTTTTCCGCAGGGGCCAGATGGAAGAGGCCACCATCGTCTCGGACCTGCGAGCTATTGGCATGGACGTGCGCAACACCAGCGCCCATCAGTCGCGGGTTGATCTGGGTTGCCATGTGTCCGGCAGCCTCGACGGCGTAATTGAATCGGGCGTACCTGAAGCGCCAAAGAAACGACACGTTGTTGAGTTTAAAACGCACAGCAAAAAATCTTTTGACGCACTAGAAAAGTCCGCAGACGTATCCAGCGCCAAGCCTGAACACTTCGTTCAAATGCAGCTTTATATGCATGGCATGAAAATCGAAAGGGCACTGTATGTAGCAATCTGCAAAGATGATGACCGAATGTACACCGAGAGAGTGCGTTATGCGCCAGAGGTCGCAGAAAAGCACATTCGTCGTGGCCATTATTTGGCCACCAGCGACCGCATGCCTCCGCCGATAAGCACTGACCCGAGCTGGTATCAATGCAAGTTCTGCGATGCGCACGATTTTTGCCACAAGAGCAAGACTACTAAGCACGTTAACTGCCGCACCTGCGCCAACAGCACTGCCAAGCCGGACAGCACCTGGCATTGTGCTCGATGGGATGATGTGATTCCGCTAGAGGCCCAGCGCAAGGGTTGCGAGTCGCATGTCCTGCACCCTGATTTAGTCCCATGGCGACGCAAGGAAAGCGCCGACGAATGGGAGGCCATCTACGTCATTGACGGTAAGGACGTGAAGAACGGAGCGCCGAGCACTAAAGTTTTCTGTTCTAGAGAAATAATTGCCAACCCTTCTTCAGTTTCAGCATTGCAAGACGATCCATTCATTAAAAGTTTGCGTAAAGATTTTGATGGGAGGGTTGTTGCATGAAAAGCATTTCTGGTACTTTGGCTGCACCTTTTCCTTATTTTGGCGGCAAAGCCAATGCTTGCGAAGAAGTGTGGGCGGCTTTTGGACACGTAGACAACTACGTCGAACCATTCGCCGGGTCTGCCGCCATGCTGCTCGGAGCGCCCGATGGCAAGCGGGTGGAGACAATCAACGACTTTGACGGCTTCGTCGCTAACTTTTGGCGTGCCATCGGTTCCGACCCCGCCGCCGTGGCGCACCATGCCGACTGGCCCTGCAACGAGGTCGACCTGTTCGCCCGACATTCGTGGCTGGTGCGCCAGCGCGACAGCCTGACCACACAGCTACACGCCGACCCTGCTTGGTTTGACGCCAAGATCGCCGGTTGGTGGTGCTGGGGTTCGTGCAATTGGATCGGCTCAGGCTGGTGCAGCGGAACCGGACCGTGGGTGCCCGATGGCAATGCATTGGTGAATTCCCGCCAACTCCCGCACTTAGGCGACGCCGGGCGAGGCATCAACCGCAGCACCCAGCAGCCGCGCCGCGCTTACATCGAGGAATGGTTCGCCCTGTTGCACCAGCGCCTGCGCGATGTGCGCGTGGCCTGCGGCGATTGGGAGCGCGTGTGCAAAGACAGCGTGACCACCCGTCACGGCCTGACCGCTGTTTTCCTCGACCCGCCCTATGCCAAGGGTTCAATGGACTACGGCGCGGGCGGCATGGGCTTGGGGATTGCTGAATCAGTGCGTGATTGGTGTATTAAAAACGGACACAACAAAGAATTGCGGATTGTGCTGTGCGGTCATGCTGGCGAACATGATGATGTTTTACAGCACGGATGGCACTTGCGCGAATGGACGGCACGCAAAGGGTATGCATTAACTGACGAAGCTGTTGCTAACAGTAGCAGCGAAACACTTTGGTGCAGTCCTAACTGCGTGCCAATTGAACCACCCCTAGACTTGTTTTCATAATGCTCCGAGAATATCAACAACTCACCATTGACCAGTTATACGAATGGTTTAAAGCAGGCAACCAGGGTAACCCTTGCTTAGTGCTGCCGACCGGGTCCGGCAAAAGCCACATTGTTGCCGCTCTTTGCAAAGACGCTTTGCAACAGTGGCCAAAGACCACTATTTTGATGTTGACCCACCAAAAAGAACTTATTGAGCAAAACGCGGAAAAGATGCGCGACCATTGGCCTAATGCCCCAATGGGGATTTATTCAGCAAGTGTCGGTAAAAAACAACTTGGCGAACCGATTACGTTCGCAGGAATTCAGTCGGTCAGGAGCAAATCGAGTTTGTTTGGCTTTGTAGACTTAGTTATTATTGACGAGGCCCACATGGTTAGTCATAAAGACGAAGGATGTTACCGAACCTTTTTGGCACAGTTAAAAACCATCAACCCAAATTTGCGAGTAATCGGATTAACCGCAACGCCGTACCGTCTGGGGCATGGCCTAATAACTGACAAGCCTGCTTTGTTCGATGCACTAATTGAGCCGGTTAGCATTGAAGAGCTGGTTTTTAAGGGCTTCTTGGCCAATCTGCGCAGCAAAATGACGCTGGTCAAGCTGGACACTACCGGCGTCCATAAGCGCGGCGGAGAATTTATTGAGTCCGAGCTTCAGGCGGCAGTAGATACTGATGATCAAAATCAGCGCGTGGTTTCAGAAGTGATTGCTTTAGGCGGAGATCGAAAAAGCTGGTTGTTTTTTTGCGCTGGCGTGAAACATGCGCAGCACGTTGCCGATGTGCTAAACGAGCGCGGAATCACCGCTGAATGCGTGACTGGTGAGACCAGCAAGCCGGAGCGCGAGAGGATGCTAAAGGAATTTAAAGCAGGTAGATTACGTGCACTAACCAATGCCAATGTGCTTACTACTGGTTTTGACGCGCCTGGTATTGATTTAATAGCCATGCTTCGGCCTACTATGAGCGCCAGCTTGTACGTACAAATGGCTGGCCGAGGTATGCGTGTAGCTGATGGCAAGAATGACTGCCTGGTGCTGGATTTTGCCGGGGTTGTCTCCACCCACGGCCCCATCACCAACGTGCAGCCGCCCAAAAAAGGCGGCAGCGGCGGCGGCGAAGCGCCCGTCAAGCTCTGCGATCACTGTGGAGAGCTGGTGCATATCAGCGCGATGGTTTGCCCTGCCTGCGGCGCATTGTTTCCCGCGCCAGTTAAAGACAAATTATCCTTGCGCGGCGACGACATCATGGGCCTAGAGGGCACCAATCTTGAGGTGACTAGCTGGGCCTGGCGTGCGCACACCAGCAAGGCCAGCGGCAAACTTATGCTGGCCTGCACTTATTACGGGAGCTTGAGCGATAAGCCCGTCACCGAATACCTTGCTATTTTGCACGAGGGTTATGCTGGGTCCAAGGCTATGCAATTACTTGGCACCATGGCAGGATCATCAGGGGTGCGCCTGGCAGATTGCATGGACTGCGTTGACCGGCTGGAAGGCATTGCTGTGGCCATGGCCAACTCCACGCCGCCAAAATATATTGAGTTCAAAAAAGACGGTAAATTTTACCGGGTACTAAACAGGAGCTGGAATGAGTGATGTAAAAGATAAAACGCCGAGAGCGCGCCCACCAGAACCCGATTTTGTAGCCGCTTGGCGCAGCTCGCAGAGAGCCCCGAAATGCTGCCACACGTGCGAGCATTACGGAGTTGATGGTCTATGCACTGTCCATTTCCAAACGCCGCCGGTTGAGTTTGCCGCAACTGTGGATGCTTGCCCCGACTGGGAGGAAGAATGTCCGTTTTAAACAACACACCTACAGAGCACTTTGAGCAGCGCGAGCTGGTCGCCTGGTTCCGAAAGTCTTACCCTGGCGTCCGGATTTTCGCTATTCCGAATGGAGGACACAGAAGCATTGCTGCGGCCGGCCGCCTGAAAGTCGAAGGCGTATCGTCTGGCGTGCCCGATCTTTTTGTGCCCGCCTGGAGGTTATGGATTGAGATGAAGCGCATCAAAGGCGGTAGCGTCAGCGCAGAGCAAAAAGACTGGATTGCTTACCTTGAAAGCGTGGGATATTGTGCTAAAGTGTGCAAAGGCGCTGAGGATGCAAAGCGCCAAATAATCGAATTTAAGGAAAAATTTACATGAGCAAAACCCCGTTTTTTTCAATCCGTATCCCCCAAGAAATCGGCTCTGAGCTGCGAAAAGTTGCTGACACCAACACCCGCACCCTAGCGGCTCAGATTTTGCACTACGTTAAGCAAGGTTTATCCGGTGAAAAAAAGTAAAAAGCCGCAACGCCGCAAGACTTACACGCTGCTGGATGAAATGATGGCAAGCCCGAGCGAGCCAATGCCGGCCGAATACAGACGACACCAGTTAACGCGCATGTACGGCGGATTGGAGGCAATGGCACACGGAGACGCACCAACATCCGACGACTGGTTTGTGGTGTCAGATGCCGTCAATATGCTCGAAACGATGGTCCTTGAAATGGCTATTTGCGAAGACGAAGGCGACACACTGAAGGAGGCAGTCCGAGCGTTGGCTGTAGCCGGGCAAAGACAGAAACGGGAGGGAAAACAGATACGCTTAGACGGCCCAGGAATGGCTGCGGTGCGCGAGGTGCTGGCCTCATATGCCGAGCTGCTGAATGCTTTGCCAGCGCGGGTTATGTACCGATGCCACCGCCTGACCGAGAAGAGGATTCACGAAATCCTGGCAGGACGGACAAAGCCGCACGATGTGGCAGTTGGTTAGGGTTTGTCCTAATGTGTGAATTTGTGGAAATTAGTGATATACTAGAAATATCAAAAACAAAGGAGAGCATCATGAGAATTATCAAAACAACCATAAGTTACATGGGGATTGAGATGGAAGTAACAGCAGAGGTCGACTCTGGAGAGGCGCGTACATGGGACGAGCCTGGATGCCCAGCAGAGGCAGTCTTGATGACCGCTGAAGTGGGCGGCGTTGATGTCATGAGCATCCTCAGCCAAGATCAGCAGACGGCCATCGAGGCTGAAATTGTGGAAGAGGTGATGGCATGAACACTATTTTTAAACTCTTC
>JGI1221J13441_10001299_pt1 | contig 10644 bp, 12 predicted proteins | sample LakVidmifraction_4_FD_13441 | JGI IMG/M metagenome (IMG submission 13441) | reverse complement strand
CACTGGTGACTTCAGCAGCCCTGATACAAAACAAATCTTTTAGGAGCTTCCCATGAGCTTTATGAAACCAAAGATACCCAAAACGCCGCCGCCTGCCAACCCGGCTATATCGCCTATTGAGGCCGATGCCGCGAATGATGGGGACAGTCTTGCGCAGCAATCCAACTCACTAATCAGCACTTCTGCACAAGGGCTTAAACGCAAGCCTGAAACGCAGCGCGTTAGTTTGATCGGAGGCTAGGGCGTGGACATTGAAAGCAAAGAGGCGCAACGCCTGAATGAAGTGCTCACCGAGCTTCGCCTATCGCGGAGTTCGTTCTGGCATCTCTGGCGCGAACTTGCCAACTATTACCTCCCAACGCGGTACGTCTGGCTACAAAGCGATAACGAAAATCAGCGGGCGCAGAACGCGAAGAACCAATATATCCTCGATAGCACGGGTACTCGCGCAGTTCGCACCCTCGCCTCCGGCATGATGAACGCAATCACAAGCCCTTCCCGTCCGTGGATGCGGTTGAAGATAGCCGGGCTGAAAGAAACCTCCAACGAGGTCGCCCGTTGGCAGGAAGACGTTGCTCGCCGGATGCTCGCCGTTATGGCGGAAAGCAATTTCTACTCCAGCATGGCAACGCTTTACCTCGACCTATCGACATTCGGCTCTGCCGCGTCGTTGATCTACGAGGATGACGATACTGTAATCCACTGCTACAACCCCGCGCTCGGCGAGTTCTACTTCGGCCAAAGCCATCGCTTTACTGTTGATACATTTGCCCGTGAAATACAGCTGTCGGCCAAGCAGATGGTGAACCAGTTCGGCGCGGAAAATTGCACGGAGCAGATCGCAACAGCCGCTGCTAACGGCGGCGCTACCGCGTTGAAGCTGCATAAGGTAGCGCACCTTATTGAGCCGGGCCGCCGGGACACAAACTTCGCATACACCGAAACGTATTGGGAGCCTAGTGCGCTTGCATCCGGCAAGGTGCTTCGGCGCAAGGGCTTCAACGAACTCCTCGGCGTGTTCGCCCGCTGGGAAGTTACCGGCAATGATGCCTATGGAACATCGCCTGCGATGGACGCGTTGGCTGACGTTATCCAGCTCCAGCACGAAACAAAGCGCAAAGCCCAGGGCATCGACAAGGTAATCAACCCTCCTATCGTGGCGGACGTGCAGCTTCAGCATCGGCCGACCGCGTTGCTCCCCAACGGCATCACCTACGTCAGCGGCCAGAACAATGTAGGCGCGAAACCGCTCTACCAAATCCAGCCGCCGCTGCAGGAAATGACGGAGGACATTCGCGAGGTGCAGGTGCGCATCCGCGAGACACTCCACAATGATCTCTTCCGTATGATTTCCCAACTCGATACTGTGCGGAGCGCAACTGAGATAGACGCTCGGCGGGAAGAGAAACTAGTTCTCCTCGGCAGCGTACTCGATCGGTTTGAGAAGGAAGCGCTAACCCCTGCGATCAATCGTATTTACTCAGTCATGGAGCGCCGGGGCCTCCTCCCCAATCCGCCAGCCGAACTCGAAGAAGGCTACCCGATTGAGATTGAATACGTCTCAATCCTATCAACAGCTCAACGGGCCGTCTCCGCCGCGCCAACTGAACGCTGGCTACAGCTAATCGGTAACATCGCGCCGATAGCGCCTGAAGTTGTTGCCATCCCGGATTGGGAAGAACTCATCCGTAACTACGGCGAAGCTATTGGCGTTGAAGCGCGGGACGTTAAATCTCGTGAACAGCTTGCGTTCGAGCGGGAAGCGGCGCAGCAAAAGCAGGCGCAGGAAGAGGCGGTGCAACANGGCGCGGTAGCTGTCGATGCGGCGCAACAGCTTAGTGCAACTGACGTAGGCGGCGGGTCTAACGCACTNCAACAACTACTAGCAGCCAGCTAACATATGGCTCTTTACAACCCTAACGGATTATGATATGGCGAATGAGAACAAAATAAAAGCGCGTTGGCAAAAGGAAGATGAGACTGCGATTGAGGATGCCATCCTCGCCCTGCAAAAGCACAAGCAGGGCCGTAAGTTTCTCTGGTGGTTGCTGGAAGTCGGGAGTGTAAACACACAGCCTTTCGCCCACAACGCGCTGCAAACTTCGTTTAACTGTGGTCAGTTGAACGTGGGGAATAGGATTTTAGAAGCGATAACTTCCGCGTCACCGGAAGGGTATCTCAAAATGATGAAGGAACATAGTGATGAGCGAAGTGATAGAGACGGAGAACTTGACGCCAGCAGAGCCGGTAGTGATCGAGCCGGATACCCCGGCGGCTGAGCCTGAAAGCCTTATCTCCGGTGAGCCGAAAGAGGACGATGCACCTGTAGCGGATGCGCCCGAGCCTCTTGTCGCTGACGACATTACGTTCCCTGAAGGGATGGAAGTCCCTGATGAAATTCGCGAAGAGCTTCTGACCGTCTTAAACGACACGGAAGCTTCTCCGAAAGACCGCGCGCAAGCGTTGGTCGATCTGCAAGCCAAGGTAGCAGGACAGGCGTCGGAAGCGGCAAGCCAGCAGTTCCAAGACCAGCAGCGGCAGTGGCAAGACGAAGTGAAGAATGACCCAGAAATTGGGGGCGAAAAATTTCAAAGTAACCTCCAAGGCATTCAGCGCCTTGTCGATCAGTTTGGGAATGAGGAGTTCGCGGGTGTTATGGCTGCGACAGGAGCGGGCAACAACATTCACGTTGTGCGCTTCTTTCACGCGATAGCGCAAAAGATTAATGAAGGTGGCCCAATCTCGGGCGCGCCAGCGAACGCCGAAGACTCAGCTGCATCCCGTATGTTTCCGAGTATGAAAGGATAAGTAAATGGCAGCACTATCTGCAATTAATCCAACTCTTCTCGATCTGGCGAAACGGAGCAATCCCGACGGCAGTATCGCAGACATTGTTGAGATACTAAATCAGACTAACGAAGTTCTCATGGACATGACTTTCCAAGAGGGCAATCTCACAACCGGCCATCGGACAACTGTCCGCACCGGTATTCCTGAGCCAACGTGGCGCAAGCTATACGGCGGCGTTCAGCCTACCAAATCGACGACCGCACAGGTCACCGATAACTGCGGTATGCTGGAAGCCTACGCGGAAGTTGATAAGGCACTTGCCGACCTCAACGGAAACACGGCTTCGTTTCGCCTGTCGGAAGACCTTCCGCATATCGAAGGTATGAACCAGTCGATGGTTGAAACCATCTTCTACGGCGATGAAACAATCTATCCAGAGCGTTTCACGGGTCTGGCACCTCGCTACAACGCCAGGTCAGGGCACGCAGCTGCGGAGAATGTTATCCACGGTGGCGGTGCTGGTGCGGATAACGCCTCTATTTGGCTCGCTGTTTGGGGACCAAACACCGGCTTCGGCATCGTGCCAAAGGGTAGTTCAGCTGGCTTGCAAATGAGCGACAAAGGTCAGGTGACCATCGAGAATATCGACGGTAACAATGGCCGGATGGAAGCGTATCGTTCGCACTATCGCTGGGACGGTGGCTTGACCATTCGTGACTGGCGCTATTTCGTTCGTATCGCTAACATTGATCGTTCGGAGTTGAACGCGGCTATCACTGGTAGCAGCGCTAACCTTCCTTCGTTGGCGTTCGATGCTATCGAGCGGGTTCCTAACCTGAGCATGGGCCGCCCTGTGTTCTACATGGATCGTGGTATCAAGTCTATGTTCCGCAAGCAACTTTCAACCTTGAAAGATAATCTAACAGCCGAAGAAGTTGCGGGCGTTCGTGTCGATACGTGGCAGAGTATTCCACTCCATCGCGTTGACGCGCTATCTGCTAACGAAGCGCTGGTTCCAGCATAAGGAGATTTGATATGATTATGGACGAAAGAAATGAATTTGCTGATGCGGCTAGTGTTGCCGCAGCGGCAGGTACTGCGCTGATCGGGGATCAAATCCCGCTTAGCGTTGCGCGGGACGTAGGTAGTGGTCAGCCCATTTACCTCGTTCTATCTTGCTCGACAAGCATCATTACTGGCGGTGTGGCGGGAACGATTAAGTTCCAGCTTGTCTCCGACAGCACGGCAGCGATTGCTGTGGATGGTAGTGCTACGGTGCATTATGACACGGGAACCTTTGTGACCGATGATGATGCGCTTAACGCCTTGGATGCTGGCGATTTTATCGCTGTTGTGGCGTTGCCTCTCGAGGGCAATGTTTACGAGGAGTTCCTCGGCGTCCTTGCTATCGTCGGCACAACTACCGTGACCGCTGGTGCGATCAACGCGTTCTTGACGCTCGATCCTCCAAGCCACAAGGNCTATCCTGAAGGAGCNAACTAATGAAAATTAAANTTTTCAATTCGTTCTTCGGNCCNGATANCCAGTTGCGGAAGCCTGGGGAGTATACTGTCCCTGACGATTGGGACCTGCCGAAGGGGACGAAAGTCCTTGAAGACGACGACGAGCCGGTGGCGAAGAAGTCGGCGGCGAAGTCTAAGTAGGGAGTTCAGTTGGTGGCGATAAATTCTGAGATTGGCGTGTACAACTTAGCGTTGAACGCAGTGGGCGAACGGGCCAATGTATCGTCACCAACTGAAAACTCGCGTCGGGCCGAGGTGTGTAGACTGTGGTATGACCTCGTGAGGGATCAAGTCATGGAAGCTGCACCTTGGCCCGAGGCAACTACGCATAGCCGACTTGCGCGGAAGGCTGAACAAACCACAGTTGCGTGGGTGCAGGGCGATCCCTCACCTGGGTATCAGTATTCTTTCGCGCTACCTGCGGATTGTCTCCGCCCGCAATATCTAAAAGACTTCGCGCCGTTTGAGTTGACTACCGAAGATGGCGTGAAGCTGTTGCAATGCAACACAGCCGAACCAATCCTGCGATACACAGCCTCGCAGGATAATGTCGCGCTATGGACAAATAATCTTCTAATGGCGATTGTCTACGGTCTTGCCGGACATATTGCNCAGCCCCTTAGCGGGAAGACTAGACTAACAGCAACGCTAGTAGACCGCGCTAATCAGCTCATTCTTGCCGCCCGCGTTAATTCTGCGAACCAGCCCAATCAGTATTACGAGCATATTCCCGACTGGATTGCGGCTAGGGGCTATCTAAACCCAACGCAGTCACAATTCTTTTACCCTGTAGGGGGCCTCCTCAATGTCGAATGATATTGCTAAGTACGCCTTTATAGCGGGGGAAATTTCCCCAACGCTCTACGGACGTACCGATCTCACAAAGTTCGATCTCGGTATGTCAGAAGCGACAAACTTTTTTGTTGATTATCGTGGCGGGCTTAGCACACGTCCCGGCTCGCAGTTCATTGAGTTTGTAAAAAGCGATACGCTGGAGACGCGGTACTTCCCTTTCAGCTTTTCTGTCGAAGAAGAAGATACGCATATAATCCTTTTCGGGGATTACTATATCCGCATTCTCCAAGAGGGCAATTATATTCTTGAAGCCTCGGTTAGTTGTACTGTATTAGGCGGGACTGTCACAGCCACAGCGCACGGGCTGACAGAGGGCCGCTGGATTAAGGTTGGCGGTATTAGCTACGCTGTGGCTGATGTAACCACTAATACGTTTAATATTTACACGATACCTGGGAATGAGGTTGCATCGTCTGTTAGCTTTACGAGTTACCAAGCGGTGTATGAACTTGTATCGCCCTATGCGGCAGCCGCTCTTTACGAGTTAAACTTCCAGCATTATCGTGATGTGGTGAAGATAACTGGGGTGAACTTTCCGCCGTATGAGTTGACGCGGTTGGCTGAAGCTTCTTGGAGCCTAGCCATAGTAGAGATAAGCGCGTTTTCCCAAGGCCCGACAATTACGGGAAGTTCTACCAGTACCGCAGGTAGTGCACAGGTTCTCTTCGCTGTTACCTCTGTATACGAGGACGGCAGTGAAAGCATCATGGGCGATCCTTTCCGACTGTCCTCTATAGTCAACTACGCTGCCGTAGAGGGTTCAGTTAGCGTAACTTGGGCGCGTGCTGCGGAAGCGGTTTCCTATAACGTATATCGCAGCGTTATTAGCGTTTCCGAGGTGTTATCCCTCGGTAGTGAGTTTGGTTATGTAGGTAAAACGCAAGGCACTAAATTCACTGACCCTAACATTGTGCCTGACTTCGGCAAAACGGCTCCAACAAATCACACCCCTTTCACCCCGGGAGCGGTTACTACGGTACAAGTGACTGCGGGCGGAACTGGTTACACAAGCGCGCCGACCGTTTCTGCTGGTGGTGGTGGTAGCAACTTTGCCGCTCGGGCTATTGTTGACGACTCAGGTAAGGTTGTCAATGTAATTATTGAGAACGGCGGGGAAGATTATGTCAATCCTACGATATCCTTTGCGGGCGCTGGTAGTGGTGCTACAGCTACGGCAACTGCGCGGGCGCTTACCGGCATCTATCCTAACGTAAGTCTCATCTTCCAGCAACGGCAAATCTATGCGAGTTCGCTTGAAGACCCGATAACTATTTGGGGCAGTCAGATACGGAGGTTTAGTAATTTCAACACCTCCGAAATTCTAGTCGGCACTGATGGCTTTCAGTTCACGCTTGACAGTAACAGCGTCTCCCCTATCCGCCACCTCGTTGGGATGCGGGGCGGGATGCTTGCAATGACTGCTGATCATATTTGGCTTGTAAACGGTGGGGGCGCTAACGAGGCACTAACAGCCACAAATGCCCTTGCGGAAACGCAAACCTATACCGGCGTTAGCCGACTGCCGCCCATTCGGGTAGGGGCCTCTCTCCTGTACACAGAAGGCAAAGGTTTCGCAGTTCGTGAGTTACTCTATAACGAGTTTTCCCGCGTGTACAGCGGGCAAGATCGTAGCATCCTTTCCAGCCACCTATTCGGCAAGGACAAAACTATTAAAGCTTGGGCGTTTCAAGAGTCGCCTTACAAGGTTGTTTGGTGTGTGCGGGAAGATGGAAAGCTTCTTGCGTTCACTACAGTCTCTGAGGAAGATGTATTCGCGTGGACTCCTTGCGAAACGAAAGGGCGATATACTGACGTTACCGTTGTTCGGGAAGGGGAGCAGGATCGTGTCTACCTCATGGCTGAACGGTTCATCAATAATCGCTGGACTAAGTTTATCGAGCGACTTGACCTTCGGCAATTCGTAAATACAGAAGATGCTTGGTGCGTTGACTGCGGGCTGGAGTATCCTCTTGACTATCCTGCTGGCACTATCATAGTGCATAACGGGGACTATGCGACTATTACGGGCGGAAGTTTTCTCGGAATGGAGGATTACGTTCTTCGTGCGGCTAATGGGCGCTGGCGCGTAACCTCCGCTACGGCAGGGCGCGCTGAGTTACTCCGCGTAATTGAGCCTACCGAGTGGGTTCCGGAAACCGAAGACGCTTATACGTTTCCGATAACCACTGGTAATTGGTCTTTAACAAAACCCGTTTCGTCAGTGGGGGGATTGCAGCATCTTGAGGGGGAAACTGCTGCAATCCTCGCTGACGGAAGTGTTATACCTAATCAAGTTGTAACTGACGGAATGATAACGCTTGAGGAACCAGCAAGCCGGATTATCATCGGGCTGTCCTATACTTGCCGCGCAAGAACGCTTCCGCTGATTGTCCCCGGCGAAAATATTGAGGCGCGGAGAAAGCGTATAGTAGCTGTCTCCATGCGGTTGAACAACAGTCGGGCGTTGAAAGTAGGCGACTCCTACGATAGTGTATATGAATTTCCAGCTCGATCTGACGAACCATGGGGCAATCCTGTTCGGCCACTTACCGGCCTCGCGCAGACGCCTATCGGCAGCACGTGGGATGAAGAGTCTTATACCTATTTTCTCCTCGACGATCCTCTACCAGCCACACTGTTAAGTCTCGTGCAAACAATGGAGCTTGGCGATGACGAAGAATAGAGATTATAAAAAACTGAGAAAAGTTTGGTATGGAATGCGAGCTCGTTGCAATAACCCCAACGCAGTTAATTTTTCGTTTTACGGAGGGCGTGGAATTAAAGTTTGTGTTTCTTGGGTAATTTTTGACACTTTTTATGAGTGGGCCATAGACGCTGGTTTTAACGACTCACTCCAATTAGACCGAATTGATAATGAAAAGGGCTATTCCCCAGATAATTGTAGATGGAGTACTGCAAAAGAAAACGCTAATAACCGCTCTAATAATATTTTTATAAAGGCCTGGAATGAACGTAAAACAATTTCTGAGTGGGCAGATGATCCTCGATGCGTTGTTAGCGACGCAGTCTTAAGACTCCGATTACGGCGGAACTGGCCCTTAAAAGAAGCAATGAAAACTCCAGTTAAAACTAAAGCAAGTGCGCCGGTCTTAGTTACTTTGTTTAATGAAACTAAAACACTTGCAGCTTGGGCGCGTGATGTTCGTTGTAAGGTTACTTATAAGACTTTGCATAAACGCATACGAATTTTAGGGTGGCTACCTGAGAGGGCAATATTAAAATGACTCCTATAAACAAGATACCCGATATGGACTGGAGTGAGCGGGCGAGTAAAGACATGCGCCTTGCTAACGGGGATGAACTGCTTGCCGCAAGTCAAGTTGCGTATCGCCTCGGCAATGCCGGGATTATTGGGCTTATCTATTCTTCGTACTTCGAGCCTCCTTGGCTTTGGTTCGCGCTGGCGAAAACCGCGAGCATGAAAGACTTAATAGACTTCCGGCGTAAGCAGGACGCCATCCCTCGCGGAACCCTTACCGCAGTTGATGACGATGATGCTACCGCGTATCGCTTCGCCGCCTTCTACGGCTTTGAGCAGACTGGTCAAACTATTGAATATGAAAGCACGTTGATGCTTATCATGAGGAAAAAATAATGGCATTTGCACCTCTTCTTCTCCCCGCTATTGGGGGTTTTCTCACAAGCGCTAGTGGTATCGCGGCTGTAGCAACAGCTGGTATCGGTGCGGTTACGGCTATTTCGCAAGGCAATTACCAAGCGGCTGTGGCGCGGAACAACGCAGATGCTGCAACAGCCCAAGGTAATCGCGAGTCGGAAGCGGCACAGGCAAATGCTATGCGGCTATCACAGGAAAATGCTGGCCGTGTCGGCGCACTTACAGCATCGCAATCGGCATCCGGCTTCGACGTGGGTAGCCGCTCGTTCGGGCAGGCGCGGGCACTTGAAACTCGCATAGGTAATCTTGAGGTGCGTGACACCGCNCGNGCAGGGGCCGATGCAGCTAATGCAAATTTCCGGGAAGCGTCAAACTTTCGCGCAGAGGCCTCTAATGCAAAACGGCAAGGGCTGCTTGGGGCGGCTGGTAGTGCGATTGGACTCGCCGGTAGTTTTGCGGGCAGTTCGCAGGGTAAATCGTTGGTCGGTGGTAGTAAGCTTAAGAAGAGGTTTGGTTAATGGAAGTTCGTAGAAATACCAGAACCAGTGCACCTGCGGGGCGCGCAACATTCACTCGCGCTTCGACGATTGACGTTACTCCGTTACAGCGGGGCATCCAATCTCTCGGCGATAATATTGACTCGGGTATAAAAGCGCACCAGCAGTTTGAGTTGCAGAAGCGGCTGTTGGAAGAAAACAATAAGATTAAAGCTGAATTTGAAGAACGTAGTCGTGCGCCTGACATGGACCCGTTTACATTTTCCCAGTCGATTGATGCTGACTATACCGATCGAGCGAATAGCGTGGCCGATGAATATCGTAAGCTTGGCTATGACGGGGAACTCGTCAACGACTTCATGCTCGGCATGGGAAGGATACGGAACGGCGTTACGGATAACGCAACTGCGGTGCAGACGCAGGCACTAGCAACTCGGGCGCTTAGTGATATTGGCAAAATTGCCGATGAAGGTTCGAGGGCTATCGTCGATGACGTTGATAGCTATGAGACAACGCTGGCGTTTTCCCTCGATACGGTTGACCTAAACCCCGCGCTTGGTGATGCGGAAAAGGTAATGCAGAAGGACGCGATACGCGAGCGGTTCCGGCAGGCTGGCGGGGAAGTCTTTGGGCGTAGTCGGCCTGAAGATGTGTTTGCGCAGCTTGATCCTGATGGAACGTTTCGTAGTAATAGGGCTGTTGCTGCTGCTGGACCTTCCGGCGTAGGCGGTACTGTTGCAGCTGAGGGGCAGCAAAAAGCTGTTGGTGATGTACTTACCCAAGGTGGCCTGGCCTCTCACGTAGTCGCAGGCTTTCTTGGTAACTTCGATGTTGAAGGTGGGTATGGCGGTGCGCTTGGCGATGGTGGAACTGCAAGCGGCATTGCTCAATGGCGCCATGAGCGCCGTGATAACTTCAAAAAACAGTTTGGGAAAGAGCCTCATCAGGCTACTCACGCGGAGCAGGCCCAATTCGTTCTTTGGGAAATGGAAAATCCCGCTGCGGCTGGTATGTCTATTAAACAGCGGGATGCTATTCTTAATGCTGGTAGTGCCACAGAGGCTGCTGAGCTCATTGATAAGTATTATGAACGATCGAGTGGCGCTCATCGTGCGCGGCGTAGTGAAGCTGCGGCTAAATATATTAACATAGGACAGCAAGTTCCTCAAGCGGGTGACGTAACTGCCGTTGCCCTTCCTCCCAGCGATCCTGCGATTAACAATCCTACTCCAGGGAATGGCGAAGTTGTACCTGAAGAAGCCCCTGTCGCTGCCGCAGAATTGCATCCAGTCCTCCGTGATCTTACCGGGGAAGAACGCCTCCGCGTGTTAGGGATGGCGGA
>JGI1221J13441_10001297_pt1 | contig 10649 bp, 13 predicted proteins | sample LakVidmifraction_4_FD_13441 | JGI IMG/M metagenome (IMG submission 13441) | reverse complement strand
TCATAATCAGGTGGTCCTTGGTTCGAGCCCAAGTGGGACCACGGTTAAAACCTCGCTTTTCGCGGGGTTTTTTATTGCAATTAATTTCAGGCGAGAAACCTGACCTGAGGAAAGCCCAAGTGGACAACTTTTAAAACAAAAAAGCCTTTCATAAGATGAGAAGCTTTTTTTGTTTTATGTAACCAACATTCAGCTTTAAGTTTTTTTTCTCCAACTTCCCGACAAATAATTTTCATCGTCAATTAATACCTTTAAAAACTATAAGTCTTGAGTCAATTTATTTCATATCTTTCTTTGATAAAGAAAGCTTCTTGCCTGAGAATCCTTTAAAAGAACCCGAAAAATAAAAAACTATTGGTTTTTTATCGATTATATGCTGTATTTCATCGAATTCTTTTGATGCATAGATTTTTTTAAAATACGTTTGTTGCTGTGCCTCAAATTATTACTAACCTTCTTATGAAGAGATTCTTTCTTTTTATTGCGATATTGCTTTCATTTGGCGTGTCTTCCTATGCCAAGAATGATAAACCTTGTGAACCGGGGTATAAACCTTGTGGCTTGGAAGGAAAATGTGTGGCTGCTAAATATTGTAACAATCCACCACCTCCGGGACTTGTTCTTCCCATAGATTCCAACATTTATTTTCTTTTGGCGGCAGGACTTGGTCTTGGAATTTATTTTTTGGGATTTACGGGTAAGAAATTCCCTGCTTCACATTCCGCTCCAAGTGATTAGAATAATTTTGTAGCAAACTATCAGTAAATTATTTATCTTTAGTACCTAGTTAATTTTACCCTTCCCCAATTGAGAAAAAATTTCTGTTTAATTTTCTCTTAATTTCTCCCCACACAAAGCTTTTTGGTTAAAAAATTCATTGTAATTTATTTTGCAGGGTTATGAAATTAATTGCGCCAAATATCATCCTTTTATGGGTATTCATTCTAGTGATATCTACCTTTGCTTGGGCTCAGGATAACAAACTTCCCGAGCCTCAGATGAATTCCGGCCCTGGGGGACCTCCTCCTCCGGGCCTGGTAGTCCCTTTGGATACCAATATTTTCATTCTTTTTGCAGCCGGACTTGGCCTGGGGATCTATTTTCTTAAAGCTTCAGGGAAAAAATCCACTTCAATTCATTGATCATTTTTAGCATTTAATTATTCGGTGCCGCCGGTTTTATTAATCGGTTTTGGATTTTGGGCATAATTCCAACAACTTAGTTAAGCCCGAATTGGATCTTTACCAGGCCCGGTAAGGCCTGGCTGCAAATAACTAAATTCATGTAAAGCCTATGTTTTCTAAAATTCTTGTAGTACATTACGCACGAATATGAGAAGATATATGCGGTATAAAATTCTTTCATCGATAGTAATGATGCTTTTGTCGATAATTTCGTCGGGGCAAACCCTTTCCCATAAGCTTCCGGAACCGCAGATGACTACTGGAAGTGGTAACCCACCACCCGTAGGTTTAGAACTTCCTATAAACGATAATATTTATTTACTGGCAACCGCCGGTTTTGCACTGGGTATTTACTTCTTAAGGATCAGAAAAATTTCTTAGGAAAGCTCGGTCAATCGTTTTACGTATTTTCCTATCATATCAAATTCCAGGTTTACCTTACCGCCTTTTTTTAGCTGTTTAAAATTGGTGTTGTAATAAGTGTATGGAATAATGGCTACACTAAATTCGTTCAGTTTTGAATTTACCACCGTCAGGCTTATCCCGTCAATAGTAATAGAACCTTTCTCTATTGTTATATTGTGCATCCCCGGATCGTATTCAAAAGTAAAAACCCAGCTTCCGTCTTCCTCTTTGATGTTATTGCAAATCCCTGTCTGGTCCACATGTCCTTGAACAATATGCCCGTCCAGGCGGTCGCCAAGGATCATCGCGCGCTCTAGGTTCACCCAGTCGCCCTGCTTTAAATTCCCAAGATTGGATTTTTCCTGGGTCTCCTTAATTGCGGTAACAGTGTAAACCCCGTCTTTTAAATCAACTACCGTCAGGCAAACTCCATTGTGAGCCACGCTTTGATCGACTTTTAATTCGGGTACCATTTTAGCGGCAATTTTTATATTGAGATTGCCGTTTTCACGGGCACTTTCAATAACTTCTCCTACTTCTTCAATAATTCCTGTAAACATATTTATGGATTATTCTTACATTTGTGATGTAAAAATAGAAATAAAAAACGGGGAAGTTTATGAAGTCTGCTGATAAATTGAAATTAGGAATAAGTATAGGGGACTTAAATGGGATTGGAGGCGAAATAGTGCTGAAAACCTTTAACGATTCACGGATACTGGATTTTTGTACTCCGGTTATTTTTGCTTCGGTAAAGACTTTGAGCTTTTTAAAAAAACATTTTAACCTTTCCCTAAATTTTCAGGGAATTGACAAACCTTCCGACGCTATTGAAGGAAAGATAAACATAGTGAATGTCTGGAGGGAAAATGTGCCTATAAATTTTGGTGCCGAAGATCCCGAAATTGGAAACTATGCGTTTAAATCTTTGGAAGCCGCCGCTGTTGCCCTGAAGAATGATGAGATAGATGTATTGGTAACCGCTCCCATCAACAAAAATACGATCCAGTCTGAAAACTTTCAATTCCCCGGCCATACAGATTATCTGGCGAAGGAATTAAACGGGGAAAGCCTGATGTTTATGATCACCGATAATCTTAAAGTAGGATTGCTTACAGATCACGTTCCGCTTAAAGATATTGCAGGGAAAATTACTCCCGAATTAATTGAGAAGAAAATCGCGATAATAAAAAAGACCCTTCAGCAGGATTTCAGGATTCGCAAGCCAAAGATCGCTGTTTTGGGGATCAATCCGCACAGTGGGGATAATGGATTAATTGGGAAAGAAGATGAAAGTGTCCTAAAGCCCACCCTTCAAAAATTACGGGAAAAAGGAACCTTGGTATATGGACCCTATGCCGCAGATAGTTTTTTTGGTTCAAAAAACCATGAAAGTTTTGATGCCGTTGTGGCTTCTTATCACGATCAGGGGCTTATACCATTTAAAACTTTGTCCTTTGGAGAGGGCGTAAATTTTACCGCCGGTTTAAGCAAGGTGAGAACTTCACCCGATCACGGAACTGCTTTTGATATTGCGGGGAAAGATTGCGCAAATATCAATTCGTTTAAAGAAGCCGTTTTTAAAGCCATTGAAATCTATAACACAAGAAAAGAATATAAAAAACTCACTGAGAACCCCCTTAAAAAACAGACTAAAAAGATATAAACAAAAATTTGTTTATAAAGAACCTTTATTCAATATATTTAATATCTTTGCGCCTGCCTTTTCCGGAGGGCCGGACGCTCGAAAAAGATGATGTTATGAAGAAATTAGCGGCGTTTTTAATCCCGTTTGTGGGGTTAAAACAAGGAAAGCACGAGTTTGATTACCTTATAGATAGAGAGTTCTTTGAGCATTTTGAATACGATGACTTAAACAGCGCCAATGTAAAAATTGATTTGCTGTTTGAGAAAAAGAGTACCATAATGGAGCTTACTTTCAGGGCTGTAGGAGTGGTAAACGTGAATTGTGATCTTACCAACGAGCCTTATGATCAGCCTATTGATGCTGAATTACCTTTGGTGGTCAAGTTTGGAGATAGCTTTAATGACGACAATGAGGAGTTGCTTGTTTTGCCTCACTCTGAATATCAGTTAAATGTCTCGCAATACATTTATGAATTAATCGTATTGTCAGTTCCATCAAAAAGGGTGCATCCCGGAGTATTAGATGGTACACTCAAGAGTGAAGTACTCGAAAAGTTAGAAGAATTAAGTCCGAAAGAGGATCAAGATATTGAAGAGAATGATAACGGGGAAGAAATTGACCCCCGGTGGAATAAATTAAAAAAATTATTAAACGATAAATAATACATAACAATGGCACATCCAAAGAGAAAAACCTCCAAAACCAGAAGAGATAAAAGAAGAACCCATTATAAAGCTTCTGTTCCACAAATTGCCAAAGATCCTACTACCGGAGAAGCGCATTTGTACCACAGGGCACATTGGTTTGAAGATAAATTATATTACCGCGGACAAGTGTTAATAGACAATACTCAAGAAGTAGAAGCATAAAAAAACAACTTTGATATTACAAAAAACTCTCACCTGTTGAGAGTTTTTTGGTTTAAGTTGAATAAGTCCTAAAAAGGCCGTAATTTGTGCACCATTTCAATAAATTTGTAGCGGATCTCTTTCATGTGATGTGTCATTGATTATGTGGGCTACTTAGTTAATAAATTTGATTTTTATGAGTAAAATCACGGCTGCAATAACCGCTGTAGGTGCCTATGTCCCTGAAGATGTATTGACCAATAAGATGTTGGAAAAAATGGTCGAGACCAACGATGAATGGATCTTTTCCAGAACAGGTATCAAAGAGCGTCGCATCCTTAAAGATCCCGAGAAAGGAACTTCTTTCATGGCTATCAAAGCCGCCGAGGATCTTATAAAAAAATCCAAAATAAAACCCGAAGAGATCGATCTGGTTTTGCTTGCTTCCATCACCCCGGATTTACCCGTGGCAGCTACTGCTGTTTATGTGGCAACCCAAATAGGTGCAATCAATGCTTTTGCTTACGATATACAAGCTGCTTGTTCCGGATTTCTATACGGAATGTCTACTGCGGCCGCTTATATTGAAAGCGGGAGATATAAAAAAGTATTGGTGATTGGTGCAGATAAAATGTCTTCAATTATAGATTATACAGATAGAACAACCTGTATTATCTTTGGAGATGGAGCCGGTGCCGCATTGTTTGAGCCTAATTTTGAAGGTTTGGGCTTACAGGATGAAATTTTACGAAGCGATGGAATTGGCAGGGAATTCCTGAAAATTGAAGCTGGTGGTTCATTGATGCCTCCCACAGAGATCACCGTGTCCAGAAGGCTTCATTATGTGAAGCAGGACGGAAAAACCATCTATAAGTTCGCGGTTTCAAAAATGGCCGATGTGAGCGAGGAAATCATGAAAAAGAACAACCTCGACAATAATGATGTAGATTGGCTGATCGCGCATCAGGCCAATAAGAGAATAGTTGGTGCAACAGCAAGCAGGATTAACCTTGAGGATGAAAAAGTGCTGATGAACATTGAGCGTTATGGGAATACTACCTCAGCAACCCTTCCGTTATTGTTAAGCGATTACGAAAAATTACTCAAAAAAGGAGACACTATTATCTTTGCCACATTTGGAGGCGGATTTACCTGGGGATCCATTTATTTTAAATGGGCCTATAATTCTTAAAAAACCAATACTCTAATCTTATGGATTTAAAAGAAATTCAGAATTTAATCAAGTTTGTAGCCAAATCTGGTGCAAGTGAAGTGAAACTTGAGATGGACGATATCAAGATCACCATTAGGACAGGAGCCGAAGGCAAAGAAACCACCTATGTTCAACAATATCCTATGGGAGGTCAAATGCAACAGCAAATGCCCCTACAGCCGCAGCAGCAACAAGCTCCTGCCCCGGAAACCCCGGCTTCAACAGGTGAGAAACCAGCCGATGATGATTCAAAATTTATAACCGTTAAATCCCCTATTATAGGTACGTTTTATCGAAAACCTTCTCCGGATAAACCTGTATTTATAGAGGTGGGTGATATCATTAAAGAGGGTGATGTACTTTGTGTTATTGAAGCCATGAAATTGTTTAACGAAATTGAAAGTGAAGTTTCGGGTAAAATAGTAAAAGTGCTGGTTGAAGATTCTTCTCCGGTAGAATTTGATCAGCCATTGTTTTTGGTAGACCCATCTTAATTATACCCTTTCTTTTCAGAATTTAGTTTTTCTGCGTCAGTAAAAAATTTATAGGTATGTTTAAAAAAATATTAATTGCCAACCGGGGAGAGATCGCCTTGCGCATAATACGGACTTGCAGGGAAATGGGAATTAAAACCGTCGCGGTTTATTCTACTGCAGATGCCGAAAGCCTTCACGTAAGATTTGCCGATGAAGCGGTTTGTATAGGTCCCCCGCCAAGTAATTTGTCGTATTTGAAAATCCCAAATATCATTGCAGCTGCCGAAATTACAGATGCAGATGCAATTCATCCCGGCTACGGATTCTTGGCCGAAAACTCCAAATTCTCAAAGATTTGTGGGGAGCACAACATTAAATTTATTGGGGCAAGTCCAACCATGATCGACAAGATGGGCGATAAAGCTTCTGCCCGCGCCACCATGATGGAGGCAGGAGTACCCTGTATTCCTGGATCCGATGGGATTTTGAAAGATTATGACGAGTGCCTTAAAGTGGCCAAAGAAATGGGTTTTCCCGTAATGCTTAAAGCTACTGCCGGCGGTGGAGGAAAAGGAATGCGCGCCGTTCTAACAGAAGAGAAACTTCACGATGCCTGGGATTCTGCACGTCAGGAAGCCGCTGCGGCTTTCGGAAACGACGGCATGTACATGGAAAAACTGATCCTGGAACCAAGGCATATCGAAATTCAAATCGTAGGAGACAGCACAGGTAAAGCCTGTCATCTTTCCGAAAGGGATTGCTCCATTCAGCGTCGTCATCAAAAACTTACCGAAGAGACCCCATCCCCGTTTATGACAGATAAACTCAGGAAACTAATGGGAGACGCGGCCGTAAAAGCAGCGGAATATATAAAATACGAAGGCGCCGGAACGGTGGAATTTTTGGTAGATAAACATCGGAATTTCTACTTCATGGAAATGAATACACGAATCCAGGTAGAACACCCAATTACCGAGCAGGTAATAGATTATGATCTTATCAGGGAACAAATTCTGGTCGCTTCCGGAGTGCCACTTTCAGGAAAAAATTATTTTCCAAAATTGCATGCCATAGAATGCAGGATCAATGCCGAAGATCCCTATAACGATTTTAGGCCAAGTCCGGGAATGATTACCAATTTACATGCTCCCGGAGGGCACGGAGTTCGTATAGACACTCACGTTTACAGCGGCTATTCCATCCCACCCAATTACGATTCCATGATCGCCAAGTTAATCACTACCGCCCAAACAAGGGATGAAGCCATTAGCAAAATGCGGCGCGCCCTGGACGAGTTCGTGATTGAAGGTGTTAAAACCACCATCCCATTCCACAGGCAATTGATGGACCATCCTGATTATATAGATGGAAATTACACCACAAAATTTATGGAATCCTGGAAAATGGATCCTATCGTAAAAGATTAAAACCAAGCCCCGAATTTTTCGGGGTTTTTTTTTGGGCGTTCCCCCGCGAAGAAAAATCGCGGGGTCGGGCCATCCGCTTTTAGTTTTTGGGAGAAAATCCCCAAAAAGCTAACCGCTTCTGTCCCTAACGCAAAAGCTTTCTCCACTCACAGGCCTAAAAGACCTGTGAGGTCTAATATCGAAATTCCCTAAACTTTCCGTAATTTTCAGCTTCTAAAAATAAAAAATGAACCTTTCCTACTGGGAATATCAAACCTGGCTTTCAAAGATAGATTATACCATTGTAGGCAGTGGGATTGTTGGCCTGAATACAGCCTTACATTTAAAAGAGCGGTTTCCAAAAGCCAATATCCTGATTTTGGAACGCGGATTTCTCCCCAACGGTGCCAGCACTAAAAACGCAGGTTTTGCCTGTTTTGGAAGTCTTTCCGAAATTTTGGACGATCTAAATTCACATTCCGAAACCGAAATTCTAGATCTGGTTCAAAAACGCGTGGATGGCTTGAAGTTGCTGAGAAATAATCTGGGTGATAAAGCAATAGATTACCAACCATGGGGTGGTTACGAGCTTTTTGTACCCCGGGATCTGGAACTTTTTGAACAATGCGTTTCAAAAATGAATTATGTCAATAAACTGTTGGAACCTGTTTTTAAGGAACCTGTTTTTAGTACCCGGACAAACAGCTTTGGATTTAAGAATATTCATGAACCACTTATTTTTAACCAATTTGAAGGACAGATAAATACAGGTAAAATGATGGAAGCTCTTCTTCAAAAAGTGCAGAATGCCGGGATCAGGATCTTAAACAATATCACCGTAGAGGAGTTTTTAGAAAAAAATAATTCGGTAGAGGTAAAAACAAATCAGTTTCAATTCAGTACCAATAAATTAATGATCACTACAAACGGGTTTGCTTCCTCACTGGGAATTTCAGAAGTAAAACCGGCACGTGCCCAGGTATTGATCAAAAAACCCATAAAGAACCTTCAGTTAAAAGGCACTTTTCATCTGGATAAAGGCTATTATTACTTTCGTAATATCGATGACCGGATTTTACTGGGAGGAGGACGAAACCTCGATCTTAAAACCGAAGAAACTACGATAATAGCGCAGACAGAACTAATTCAGAATAAACTGGAAGAACTCCTGAAATTGACGATTTTGCCCAATACCAAATTTGAAATCGACCAAAGATGGAGCGGGATCATGGGAGCGGGAAATCAAAAGAAACCTATCCTGAAACAGATCTCAGAAAATGTGTATTGCGGAGTGCGTTTAGGCGGAATGGGTGTGGCCATTGGAAGTTTGGTTGGCAGGGAATTGGCAGAACTGGTTTAAATTCGAGGGCAGAAGTTAGAAGTAAAAAAAGAAACAAGATATTTGAATTTTAAATCTGGACTTTTGAATTTTTCCAGAGAGCGATCTAAATAAAACAATACCCATCAACATATGAAACGATTTTTTAAATTTTTGTTTAAACTGATTTTATGGCTTTTTGCCTTCAGTATTTTTATGGTGATCGTGTATAAATGGGTTCCTGTTCCGGCAACACCACTAATGGTCATTCGTTATTTTGAAAATCCGAAGGAAGAGATCCATCACGACTGGGTTCCAATTGATGATATTTCCCGGCATTTGCAACTGGCGGTAATTTCCAGTGAAGATCAAAACTTTTTGAATCACAGCGGATTTGATATAAAAGCGATTGAAAAAGCAATTGAAAGAAATAATAGCGGAAAACGGGTAAGGGGCGCGAGCAGCATTTCTCAACAAACGGCAAAAAATGTATTTCTTTGGCCTAACCGCAGTTGGCTTAGAAAAGGAGTAGAAGTTTATTATACATTTTTGATCGAAGTTTTTTGGAGCAAGGAGAGGATTATGGAGGTGTACTTAAACTCTATTGAAATGGGCAAGGGAATTTATGGAGCGGAAGCCGCAGCGCAGGCTTGGTTTAATAAACCGGCAGCTAAATTGACCATGTATGAATCGGCTGCTATTGCCGCTATTCTACCCAATCCAAGGCAATATAGGGCTAATCCGGCAAGTAATTATATTCAAAACAGGATAAACTGGATCGTTCGGCAAATGCGAAATTACGGACCTTTTACCCTGCAAAATATCGATGTAAAATGAGTGTCAATTTAAAACAGCAGTTAATTAAAGTTTGTGAAAATTATGTGGAAGATCGCATCAGTAGGGCACTTGCAGGAATAAAGGATTTAGATGAAGCACTAAAAATGGAATCAAAATCTTCTGCAGGCGATAAGTATGAAACTGGCAGGGCAATGATCCATATTGAAGTTGATAAATTATTGCTTCAGTTGGAGCAATACAAAGGATTGAAAAAAACCCTGGCCATTGCTGGGCAAAACCCAAATTCAGGGAGTATTGGTTTCGGGAGTGTTGTAAAAACTTCAGCGGCCAACTATTTTCTTTCTATTCCCGCCGGAGAAATTTTGGTGGAAAACGAAAAATTTTACGCCATTGGGATCAATTCCCCGATCGCCCAGGCTCTTATTGGTAAGAAAGAAAAAGAAACCTTTAGTTTTAACGGGAATACGAATAAGATTCTCTTGGTAGAATAGACCCACAGGTCTGTGAGATCTGATCAATTCCTTATTCGGGATGCGATCAATTGCCCTGAGACCTTAACTGCCACTCTTTCTCCTTCGGCCAATTCCAGGAGATGTTCAAAATAAATGATTTCACCATTCAATTCTGCTTTGATCAGGAAGTTTCTTCCATTGAAATAACTTTGTAAAACATGGACGTTTAAATGGGATTTTGAAACAACATTTATTTCGTTGGGATACAGCAATACTTTTTTTCGGCTTTTTTCATCAGCAATTAAATTTTTCAGCATTAACTCATTAACATCACCAAAAAGGGAAGCCACATATTTGCTTGGTGGATTCTCATACAATTCCCGGGGGCTTTTCCGGGCGTGGATCTTTCCATTTTTAAGCACAATAGTCTGATCGGCAAATGAAAGCGCATCTGTGCTGTCATGTGTTGCCGTGATAGAGGTGATATTCTTTTCTTTTAAATAGGAAAATAAGCTTCTTCGCAAATTGTTTTTTCTAAAATGGTCTATATGACTGAAGGGTTCGTCCAACAAAAGCAATTCAGGTTCGTTCGCCAAAGCTCTCGCTAGGGCAACCCTTTGCTGTTGACCACCGCTGAGGTGTTTTGTTTTGGTATTGGCCAGATCATTCATTTCCACAACTTCCAATAATTCCTTGATCCGACGTTTCTTTTTAATGGGATACATATTGCTGAGATATTTTCCTACATTTTCGGCTGCGGTTAATGGGTGCATCAAATCGAAATCCTGTGAGAGATATTTAATAAATGCCTCCCCTGGAACTAAATTGAAATTGGGGCCTAAAAGTTCTTTTTCATTCCATAAAATATGTCCCTCAGTATGATGAATTCCGTAAATAAGCT
>JGI1221J13441_10001295_pt1 | contig 10656 bp, 10 predicted proteins | sample LakVidmifraction_4_FD_13441 | JGI IMG/M metagenome (IMG submission 13441) | reverse complement strand
TTATGAAGGCGCAGTGCCATATCAATCATAGACTTATCAAAAACCTCTAATTCCGGTTTAATGCCTTTTTCAATCATTCTTTCACCAAAATACTTGATGGTATTTTCTGAATTCTCAAAAATTTCATCTCCACCGAAGTTTAACGTACCACAATCTAATGTTGCCATTTCAGGGCTTAACTCAGTTGGCTGTAATCTTTCATCATTAGTCATTCCCACCGCTCCACCCGTAGAAGGCTGAATAATAGCATCAGGGCATTTAATTCTGATAGCATCCATCACCTCTTTAAAACGATTTTTATCCTGGGTTGGCGTACCATCATCTGTGCGCACATGTAAATGAATGATACTTGCACCCGCTTCATAAGCCAAACTTGCTTCTCTAACACATTCTTCAATAGTATAAGGTACAGCTGGATTGTGTTCTTTTGTAACTTCGGCTCCTGAAATTGCTGCCGTGATGATTAATTTTTCCATAACTAATTTTATTTACGTTGGCTTGCTTTTGGAGTTACACAGGTTCCTGTGGCTCTGCAAACAACAATTGGTTCTTCTAAAAAATCACATGCTGAATCAGAAATATCGGGTCTTGGAGCTATTACCTTGCGAGCCTCAAACTTCATTCTTCTACTTGAATTTCCTTCTTCAATAATTTCTCCAACAGCTTCAATATAATCTCCAGCATATACCGGAGCCATAAACTCAACCATGTCATATGCTTTAAATAATCCTTCATCACCATCTCTTAAAATAAGAAGTTCTGTAGCAACGTCACCAAACAATTGAAGCATTCTGGCTCCATCTACTAAGTTTCCTCCGTAATGAGCATCATGTGAGCTCATTCTTAATCTAATTGTCGATTTTAACATATTGTTATATTTTGTTATATATTTAAATTAGCTATTAATTTTTTTAATTAATATACGCTTTCGCTGATTTTTACGCAAATTTACTTCTTATATTTGAATATATAATAATAAGTCCCTCTGAATATATTAAATAATTTGAGTAAAATTTAAAAAAAATTGCTTATTATCTAAAAATTAGGTATAAGGAATGTTGCTCGTTTAATAAAACAAGAAATAACATAATGATTTAGGGATCACTAACCCAGTGTCTTGTCCTGAAATAGGTTTACACCAAAACCTTAAAAAATGGACAAAAAAACAAACATATCCCTTACTTGTTGCAGACTAAAGTGAAAATGGCACACCTAATTGTATGCCTTTTTAGTAGAAGATTTATTATAAACTAACATTTACCGAAAAGCAGAATTCTTAGTAAAAAAAACAGTTTTGTTATATTTTAGGCATAAAAAAAGCCTCCAAAAAAGGAAGCTTTAAATTTTGGTGGGCAACGAGGGTTCTCAAAAGTTATTCACCTTTTTCACCAACTTATAACTAATGCAACAAAATTAAATACAAAACCATATATTTGCAGTATAAATAAAATTTTTAATTATGAGTAACGGAACAGTAAAATTTTTCAATAATTCTAAGGGATTTGGATTCATCACTCCAGAAGATGGTGACAAAGATGTATTTGTACATGCAAATGGACTAATTGACGAAATCAATGAAGGGGACAAAGTAAGCTTCGATGTAGAAGAAACCCCAAAAGGATTGAACGCAATAAATGTCAAAGTAATTTAATTCATTACTTTTAACTTATTTGTATAAAAAGCCTGTCGTAATTGATAGGCTTTTTTACTTTGACTTTTAAGCATAAAAATCCTACTATTTCCAGTAGAATTTTACTTTGGTGTGCAATAAGCAATAAATTTTTCCTATATATTTTCTTCTTTAATCTGCATATAAGATTCAGGATGCAAGCAAGCAGGGCAAATTTTAAGTGCTTTTTCACTTTCATATACATAACCACAATTCAAACATTTCCACCAAACTTTCCCTTCTTTTATAAACACTTTATCTTCTGAAATATTTTGAAGTAATTTTAAATAAACCTTTTCATGTTCAGCTTCTACTTTTGCAATCATTTTAAAAGCAGTTGCTATTTTAGAAAATCCTTCTTCTTTTGCAATTTCAGCAAATTCTGGATACAACGTAGTCCATTCTTCATTTTCTCCCTCTGCAGCAGCTTTTAAGTTTTCTATGGTAGTTCCAATTATTCCTGCAGGGTAGGTAGCTGTAATTTCAACATTTCCACCCTCAAAAAATTTAAAAAATCGTTTAGCATGTTCCTGTTCTTGCATTGCTGTTTCTTGAAAAATTCTGGACATTTGTTCGTATCCTTCTTCTTTCGCTATTTTAGAAAAGAACTCATATCTGTTTTTTGCTTGACTTTCTCCTGCAAATGCTTTTAATAAATTTTGTTCTGTTTTTGTTCCTTTTAATGATTTCTCCATTTAATTTCAATTTAATTTTACAAATTAACATTATTGTGAAATTAGGATGATTAAACAGAATAGCCAGTGATAAATATCATTTAGACAAAAACCCCACAATTTCCAGTGGAATTTTACTTTGGTGGGCAATGAGGAATTAATCTGAAATTGTAAAAGTTATTAACATACCCTTTTTTAATGCGTTTGGAACTTCAGATATCAATGCATATTTTCCAGCCTCCAAATTTGCCTTAAAATATCCTACACTACCAACTGGACTATCATTAACACCTCCCAAAAAAGTCACTCCTTGAGGAGCTGGTGTTATAAGTCCTTTTGGATCAGACCAATTCATCCAACTTTCAAGAGCTTCAAGATTTGCGTTATCATCTAATTTTACTAAGTTAACATCATGACCCATAAAATTTTCATGTTTAATTTGGTCTATAAATTCTACTGAAAAAATTTGCGCTCCCTTCTTGATATTTCCTTCATAACTGATACCTTCAGTACTTGATATAGCCAAATTAATTAATGACTCTGATGGAGAATTTCCACTATCTTCTTCTTTCACAACAATTGATTTAACCATACCCATTGAAGCGTGAAATTTTCCATTTGGCATTTTTACATAACACTCCATTAAATAATTACCTGATTCAAGTTTTAGAGTTGTTTCACTGGTATTCTTAGGTGAAATTAAACCAGAGCCACCTGATATTTCAACCTCAAAAAACCATGCTGGAAGGTCATTAAAAGCTGCATAACCTTCTTCCGTCTTACCCAAATTTATTAAATCCATTCCCCTATCAAAAACAGGAAATACTTCATTCTTTGAGTTGTAAATTGACTTTCCTTCAGGATATTTTTCCAGTAAGAAAAAGTGTGTTTCATTGGAATTGTTCTTATACCTGAAAGTATTCCAACCTGATGTGATCGTATCCACAGTATTAAACTCCATAGCATCTGTACTAATTTCTATAACTGATTCTTTTTCAGGTTCAACCTTAGCAGCTTCCATTGTTTTCTTATCATTTTTGCAACTTATTACAAAAAGTAGTACTAACAAAAACAGCAATATAAATTTCACATATTCTTTCTGGTTAAATGTTTTCATGATTTTTATAGTTAAATGTTATACAATAATTTAGAAGATAACAATATACTAAAAAATTATCCATTGAGTTAAAATCTGAATTATGAGAAGGCTTCAACTTTAAAATGGTAGAATTTTATAATTCTATATAAAAGGAAGAATCACTATAAAATAAGCTGATTTCCAATACTATAAAGCACAAAAAAAGCTTCCGAAAAATGAAAACATTAAACTTTGGTGGGCAAAAATAGGTGCAATTACCCAAACATGATATACTCAAAAAGAATATTACACAGTGGAGAAAGCAATTGCACCTATTAATAAATTTACAAAAAAAGATTTAAAGCACAAAAAAAAGCTTCCAAAAAATGGAAGCTTTAAACTTTAGTGGGCAATGAGGGGTTCGAACCCCCGACCCCCTCGGTGTAAACGAGGTGCTCTGAACCAGCTGAGCTAATTGCCCTTAGCGGACGCAAATATATGACTACATTTTTAATACACAAAGCTTTTTTGAAAAAACATTACAGAATTATAAATTTTTAATGATATTAATTCTGCTGTTCTTTTTATTAAAATAAATCATAAAAAAAACGCTGAACCAAACAGTTCAGCGTTAATATTTTAATTAACTTTTATTTTGCAAGCTCGGGAACATTCTGGTAAATATAATCTCCGTGTCCAGAGAACATTTTATTGTATCCTTCAAAAAATTCTTTTCTTTTAGCTTCATCAGGCCAATGTGCCTTAACTAATTTGGTTGTTTCATCAAAAGAACTTTCAATATCCGCAAATTTATCAAATACAGAAACTTCAAAAGCGTCTAAGCTATTTGCACCATAACGATGTCCATGCGTATAATATCCTTTAACAAAGGAATTTTTCATAGTAATATTATCAAAATATTCCTTAAACCCCGAACCATCGCCATTTCCTCTGGTATTTTTCTTAACATAATAAATCAAAGGTTCTTTAGACACTGTATTAAGCGATTTTGTAAGAGGCCAAGATGTATAAATTTCATCACTGTGCATTGGGCTATAATAACTGCTCTGTTTCTTAAAAAAAGCATCCCTTTCCTCTTCATTAGGCCAGCCTTCTTCAATTAATTTAGACGTAATATCATTTGCTTTTTCAATATCTTCCCACGATTTATAAACAGATACAAATAATATTTCTGAATTGTCTGGCGTGAAATAATGGGTATAATAACCTGAGCCAATAATTAAATCATTTTTCTTGGTTACTTTATTAAAGTATTCCTGCTCTGTTTTCAACCAATCGGAAGTATCAACATTAGGATCAGTACTCCAATGCCCGGTTGTAACAGTTAAAAAAACAGGTTTAAATTCCTCTTTTGGTGCATCCTGAGCGGTTGCTTTAACGGTAAACATAAATGTGAATGCAAGCATTCCTAGCAATAGTGTTTTAAGTGTTTTCATTTAAATAAGATTTAGTTAGTAATTAAAATAATAATTTACAGTCAAGTGACTGGATTAAATAGTTAAATAATAAATTTGTTAAAAAAATAACAGTATTAACAAATAAAAAAATATGAGGTTTACAGTAGCAATTTGAGGGTTTTAATAGCTATAAAGGTCTGTTACCAAAAAGTAACCTTGTGATAATAATTTTCTAAATATAATAATTTTAGGTCACAAAACAATGAAATGACAAAATAAATGAGTTTAATTTAATAAATCAATAAATTTTGAGATGTTATTTTACACAATCTCAGCGACAACAAATGTGCTTCCGCCAATAAAAATAAAATCGTTTTTACCCGCTCTATTAAGTGCTGTTTTGAAGGCAAGTGAAACAGAAGAATACGCCTCACCTATCAACTGAAATTTGGCACATTGTTTTTGGAATTCAAGTTCGTCTAAACCTCTTGGAATATTTGGTCTGCAAAAATAATAAATTGCATTTTTCGGAAACAACGGCAAAATCGTTTTTAAATCTTTATCATTTACAACGCCTATAACCATGTGTAATTGATCGAATTTTTGCTCCTGTAATTGTTTAAGAACATATTGCAGTCCTTCTTTATTATGGGCGGTGTCGCAAATTGCTTTTGGCTTTTCGTTTAACAGCTGCCATCTTCCCAATAGTCCGGTGTTTTGGATTACTTTTTCTAAGCCATTTTGAATATTTTTTTCTGAAATAACAAAACCTTTCGTTTTTAAAACGGCTATGGTTTGAACAGCGGTTTTAATGTTATGGACTTGATAAGATCCTTTTAGATCTGATATATAAATATGACTATCGTTGCTTGAAGCCAAAAATAATGACGCCTCTTTTTCTTTGGCAGTTTTCTCAAAAACAGGAAATACTTCTTTTTGATATTCTCCAATGATTACAGGAACTTTAGGTTTTATGATTCCTGCTTTTTCAAAAGCGATTTCCGGTAAGGTTTCCCCGAGAAACTGTGTATGGTCATAACCAATATTCGTGATTACTGAAACTTCAGGCGTAATAATATTGGTAGAATCAAGCCTTCCTCCCAGCCCAACTTCAATAATGGCAATGTCCACTTTGTGTTTTGAAAAACAATCAAATGCCAAACCCACCGTCATTTCAAAAAATGAAAGTTGATGTGCTTCAAAAAAAGATTTGTTAGTTTTTATAAAGTCTGTGACTTCCCTTTTCTTAATTATTTTGCCGTTTATTTTAATACGTTCCCTGAAATCCTTTAAATGAGGTGACGTATACAAACCGACCTTATAACCCGATTCCTGCAAAACAGAAGCCAGCATATGGCTTGTGGAACCTTTTCCGTTGGTTCCTGCCACGTGAATGGTTTTGAAAGTTGATTCAGGATAATTAAGGTGTTTGGAAAGTGCTAAACTATTGGTTAAATCTTTTTTAAAAGCTGCTGCACCTTGCCTTTGAAACATGGGCAATTGCGAAAACATCCAATNNAGGGTGTTGGTATAATTCATTAAAAATTATTGAGACAATGAAAATCTGTATTTTATAACGCCAATTTGTTTGGAAGGTGCATTTGAATCGGGCTGCCATGTGGTATTTAAAGCCGCTTCTTTAGCCTGAGACAACAAACAGGCAGCGGTATTGGTAGATCCTTTTATCCCGGGTGTTGCATGAATCACTTTTCCGTAAACGTTTACTTCAATGCTTACCACAACCAATCCTTCTTCATCACAAATATAGTTTGGTTTTGGCCTGCTTATTGGTTTTCTGTTTCCCAATTGGTAATCGCCACCGCTACCACCAGCGCCGCCATTACCATAGTAGCCGTTTGCGTTAGGATCACCTGTTATTTTTCCTTTGTCTCCGGCAGTATTGTCGTCTCCCTGGCCGCCAGTTGCAGTTCCGTTACTATTACTCACACCTCCTATTAAAGCATCTAATTTTTTTCTTTTTTCAAGCTCTTCTGCTTGTTGCTTTGCGATGGCTTCCTGTTGCGCTCTTTCTTTTCTGGCAACCTCATCAGCTTTCTTTTTTGCTTCCAATTGTTTTTTTATGACAATAGCGTCTTCCCTATTTTGCGTAAGTACTTCTTCCGCTATTTTGGGAGCCGTTTGTGTTACTTGTTCTTTTACGGCTTCCTGTTTTTCTTTTGCGTCTTCCTGGGGAGCTGCTCTTAATGGTTCTGTAGGTTGAATATTCCCCATTCCAACTTCAGAAGTTCCAAAATTTATGGCAATTCCAAATTCTTCCGGCGGATCTAAATAAGTCATTCCAAAGAAAAAAAGTGCCACTATTATCAAGCTCATCACTAAACTTGTTAATACGGCGGACTTTCGTTTGTGGTCTGTATCTAAAAAATTGGACATATTTTTATTTTGGACGAACTGCCAATATTACTTTATACCTGTTTCTGTTTGCAATATCCATTACTTTCACTGCTTTTTCTATGGGAACCCCTTCCTCTGCCCTTAATACTATAGTAGGCGCTTCTTTTCCTGCCAATAATGCCAGCAAATCTTGTTCCAATATTTCCTCATCTACTTTTTTGTTGTCAATATAAAAAACCAACCCTTTTGTAATGCTTACAGAAACGGCTTTTTTATTTTCGGTTTTTCCGCTTGCTTTTGGCAACAAAATATCTAAAGCGCTGGTGGTTACCAAAGTTGAGGTGATCATGAAAAATATAAGCAACAAAAAAACAATGTCGGTCATAGACGACATCCTAAATTCCGGACTTATTTTATTTCTTCCTCTGATATCCATAGGTTATATTTTATTTAAAAATTGAAAAGATTGAAAAGATTGAAAGAAATAAATTCATTTTTAACTTCTAATATTTACTTCTCACTTTTCACTATTCGCTTTTCACTATTCGCTTTTCACTTTTAATATTTAATATCTAATATCTAATATCTAATATCTAATATTTAACTTTTTTAAACCGGTTCGTTTAACAAGTCTAAAAAATCTAATGAATGTGCTTCCATTTCATACACCACTTTATTGGTTCTCACCACCAAATGATTGTATTGAATATAGGCAATAATACCTACAATTAATCCCGCAACAGTGGTTGTCATGGCTGTGTATAGTCCGTCAGACAGCATTTTAATATCTATTTGTCCGCCAGCATTCGCTATTTCGTGAATGGCTACAATCATACCAATAACAGTTCCCAAAAACCCAAGCATAGGCGCAGCTCCTGAAATGGTGGCCAGCACGCTCACATTTTTTTCAAGTTTATAAATTTCCAATCGCCCGGCATTTTCAATGGCGGTATTTATATCGGCCAAAGGTTTGCCAATTCGAGATACTCCTTTTTCAATTAATCGTGCTGCGGGCGAGTTTGCCTGTGCACATAGAACTTTTGCTGAATCCAGTTTTCCATTAGATACATAATCCCTTATTTGATTCATAAAATTGCTGTCGGTTTTTGAAGCTGCTTTTATAGCAAAAAATCTTTCAAAATAAATATACAGCGCAACGGTTAATAAAACCAAAAGTATGGCAATAATTATTTGGCCACCCAATCCGCCATCCATAATAAGGTTGTAAATAGAAAGCGATTTTTCTTCAGAAACGGTCTCCTGTAAAATTTCAGTTGAATCTTGTAGCATAATTAAAAACGTTGCGTTATTTTTTTAGTTATATTTTATTTTCATTTAACGAAAATATGAAATTAAAATTGCATTTAAATTTTTTATAAAAAAACCCGAGAAAAATCTCGGGTGTTAATATTGAGGTTTTAATCTTAAAAAGTAAAATTTCTCAAAAACATAAAAACAATTGCTCCGGAAACAAAACCGGCTGCTGCCAACCATGCTATATTTTTTAAATACCACATGAAATTAATTTTCTCCATTCCCATAGCTACAACACCTGCTGCCGAGCCTATAATTAACATACTCCCTCCTGTTCCTGCGGAATAAGCCACAAAATGCCATAAATGACTGTCTATTGGCTCTTGAAACATCCCCATACTGGCCGCTACCAAAGGAACGTTGTCAATTACTGCCGAACCAACTCCTAAAGCCATGACCACAATGTCAGTATTTGGCACCAATACTTTTAAGGCTTCCGCACCATTAAACAATATACCTAAAGATTCTAAAGCAGCCACTGCCATTAAAATTCCAAAGAAAAATAACACACTTGGCATTTCAATTTTTGACAAGGACTTGTGTACCGGACTGTATAATTCAACAGCATCGCCTTCTTCATCTATATAAGGACTGGAAATATCAAAAGCTCTTTTACTGTAAATTTCAGCAAAAATACCAACAACAGCTAAAGATAACATCATCCCAACATAAGGTGGCAGATGGGTAATCGTTTTAAATACCGGAACAGAAACAATAGCGAATAAACCTATATATAACATCCTTGGCCCGTACTTACTACGAACGCCCTCTTCTTCTAAAGCATTGTCTATATCCCCTTTAAAAGGCTCCATAAATGAAGCAATAAATACTGGAACAACCATACATACAACCGACGGAATAATTAAATATTCCATCAATTTTGCAGAAGTCACTTTTTTCCCAATCCAAAGCATCGTTGTGGTAACATCACCAATTGGTGACCAGGCACCACCTGCGTTTGCGGCAATAATGATTAAACTGGCAAACCACAATCGTGTGTTTTTTTCAGGTATTATTTTTTGAAGAATGGTAATCAATACAATTGTAGCCGTAAGGTTGTCTATTATTGAAGAAAGAAAAAATGCCAAAAATGCAAAAATCCACAATAACTTTTTCTTGCTTTTTGTTTTAACAAAATCTTTAATTGTTGAAAATCCGTCAAAATAATCGATAATTTCAACAATCGTCATTGCACCCAACAGGAAAAATAAAATCTCGGCTGTTTTACCCAAATGATGAAGTAATGTTTCTTCCAATAAATGATGTCTTTCAGACAATGAGAAGTTTGCAAACCCTTCAACCAGTTTATGCTCTGCAGAATTAAACCAATTTGGAAAGCTATCAATTCCAAAAGCAACCAAAGCCCAAAGAACAGCCATCATCGCCAAGGCGGGAATAAGTTTATCCACCTTTAAATTATGTTCCAGCGCAATGGCCAAATAGCCTAAAATGAAGAGTATTACAATAATTGTTTCCATGTTTGTTATTAAAGTTTAAATTAATTGTTTTAGGGCTATTTCAAAGGCTGTTTTACAAATCTGCTTTTTGCTTGAATTTCTTTTAAACTTATTTTTCAATGCGTTTTTTATGGTGTTTGAAGTATCGCTAAAAATAGCTTCATCTTTCATTGGTAATTCAACTCTTGACTCCATTAAATAGGCGAAAACTCGTGCAATTCCACAATTTGAAATAAAATCGGGAATTAAGCTTACCTGTTTATCTGCAAATTCCATGATAGGCCCAAAGAAAATTTCCTTATCGGCAAAAGGAACATTTGCGCCGGGAGAAATAACTTCCAATCCGGAAGACACCATTTTTTCTACTTGTTCTTGAGTAACAAGGCGAGACGCAGCCGCAGGTACAAATATTTCTGCAGGCAACGACCAAATTTTTTCATTAATCTCCTCAAAAGGAATCATGTTTTCAGCACTTAATTGATTGCCNTCTTTTTCTAAAAACAAGGTTNTCATTTCTTCCAANGAAAACCCGGATTCATTAATCAACCCTCCGTTTCTGTCAATAATCCCAACCACTTTAGCGCCCAGTTGCGTTAAATAATAAGCCGATGCGGAGCCAACATTTCCAAACCCCTGCACAATGGCTCGTTTTCCTTTGATGGAACCGCCATATATATTGTAATAATGCTTT
>JGI1221J13441_10001294_pt1 | contig 10656 bp, 15 predicted proteins | sample LakVidmifraction_4_FD_13441 | JGI IMG/M metagenome (IMG submission 13441) | reverse complement strand
CCTTAAAAATGCTCCGGGGGTAAAATATCTCAGATGTTTTTCAAATGGCTTAGTTTTGGTGGACACGGTTCTAGGTGTAACCGGTCTCCTTTCAAAAAGTATAGTATAACTATCAACCACATCATACTAAGTCATTTGAAAGTGTCTGAGATATAGGTATAAGTACTATTGAATAGCTGTAAAGTAATACAAAACTTTGAGAGGGTGAGAGTATGGCAAAACGAAAAAACACACCTGATGCTATAGAGAATAAAAACATAGCGCTTGCGAATAAGTTAGCTGAACAACAACTGAAAGAAGGGACAGCATCTTCACAGGTGCTTACTCATTTTTTAAAATTAGGTTCTAGTCGGGATCGACTTGAGAAAGAATTGATTGAAAGAAAAACAGAGATGATGTCTGCTAAAACAGAATCACTCGCTTCTGCAAAAGAGGTAAAAGAATTACTCGATAATGCCTTAGATGCCATGCGAGCCTATAAGGGTGGGGATGCGTAACTATGAGACGAACCTACCGTGAGTTAGCTAAAATAAAAACATTCCAAGAAAGGTATGATTATCTAAAGTTAAAAGGGATGGTTGGAAAAGAGACTTTTGGTCATGACCGGTATCTCAATCAGCAACTATATCGATCGAGAAGATGGAAAGACATACGAGACCAAGTTATCATTAGAGATGAGGGGCGGGACCTAGGGGTAGAGGGGTACGAGATCTATGACATGATCGTCGTTCATCATATGAATCCAATAACAGGGGAGGACATTGAGTCTAACGCTGATTGTATATACAACATTGAAGAGTTGATCACAACAACTTTGGATACACACAATTCAATCCACTATGGAGCCAAATGTAATAGAGTAGAACACAAAGATCGATGTCGAAATGATACTATACCATGGAAAAAGTGAGAGGGGGATAATTCAAAATGGGAGAAAATACTAAGAATTCTGAGTACAAAAAAGAAGACAAGGTGAAACGGGATGTAGAAAGTCCAAAAGAAACCACAATTTTTAGACCAAATGTTAGCTATCTAAATCTACGTTCGGCTCCATCGAAAGCGGCTCGAGTGTTATTAATCATAGGCCAGTTTTCGAATGTTATAGTTGACAAAAAAGTCAATAATGATTGGACTAAAGTAACGGTGGAGCAAGATGAAGAGACGCATGAAGGTTTTGTGATGGGCACATATCTTGAGGTAAAGTAAGGAGGAAAATATGGGAAGTATACTAACATCAACAAAGAAAATGTTAGGAATACCTGCTGCTGAAACTTCGTTTGATATCGATATAATAACAAACATTAATGCGGCGTTGATATTTGTTAATTTGTTAGGGGTTGGCCCAGACCCATCTATATTTATAACGAATGAGACAACTGACTGGACAGAGTTTGATCAAGAGGTGTTGGGTGCCGTGCAAACGTATGTGTATCTTCAAGTTCGATTATGGTTTGATCCACCTCAAACGTCGTTCACGATTTCTGCTATAGAAAACCAAATACAGGCATTGTCGTGGAAGTTAAATGTTATTGGTGATAAGGAGGTGATCGTTGATGAATAAAGTAGATGCTGTTTTGGCCCATTATGGAATATTAGGCATGCGATGGGGCAAGCGAAAAGGCAGCTCTTCCTCAACGGGGTCAAAAGGCGGTTCGTCAAAAGGAAAGAAAACACGAACTGTTAAAGACATGTCAAACAAAGAAATACAGTCTCGAGTTAAGAGGATTCAATTAGAGCAGCAGTATTCAAGCGTGTCATCAAAGCGAAAGTCAAAAGGTCGTAAGATGGCTGAGTCTATATTAAGTGACTCTGCGAAATCTGTCGCAACAACGTATGTTACTAAACAAATGAACGATTTTGTAGCGAAAAATACTGGTAAAAAGAAGGGATAGTGATGTATGAGTTTATCTAATACAGCAACTCCTAAATATTATGGGGAGTTCCGTGAGGCAGTATTAAGTGGTGATATCCCAGTGAATGAGGAAATTTCAATGGAGATGAACCGAATAGACTCGTTAGTTGATAATCCTGGTGTATATTACGATGCCACTGCAATAGACGGCTTTATAAAATACTGTGAACAAGAATTAACTTTAACGGATGGAGCATCACTCCATTTACTAGATACTTTTAAGTTATGGTCGGAACAAATTTTTGGATGGTTCTATTATGTTGAGAGAAGTGTATACGAACCGAATGCCGATAATCACGGAGGGCATTACGTTCAAAAAGTTATAAAGAAACGACTAATCACAAAGCAGTACTTAATAGTTGCAAGAGGTGCGGCTAAATCAATGTATATTTCATTTATACAGAGTTATTTTTTAAATGTTGACACTACAACTACTCACCAAATAACCACGGGCCCAACAATGAAGCAAGCCGAAGAAGTTATGGGACCTATTCGTACGTCTATCACACGCGCGCGAGGCCCGTTATTTAAGTTTCTAACTTTGGGGTCAATTAATAATACAACAGGGCCAAGGGAAAATCGAGTTAAATTAGTATCTACTAAAAAAGGTATTGAGAATTTTTTAACAGGTTCTTTGTTAGAGATTCGTCCGATGAGTATTGATAAGTTGCAGGGGCTACGCCCTAAAATATCAACAGTGGATGAGTGGCTATCAGGGGATATTCGAGAGGATGTTATTGGGGCAATTGAGCAAGGTGCTTCGAAATTAGATGACTATTTAATAATTGCTGTTAGTTCTGAAGGTACTGTTAGGAATAGTAGTGGTGATACAATAAAAATGGAGTTAATGGATATCTTAAGAGGTGACTATGTAAATCCGCATGTATCTATATTTTATTATAAGTTAGACAATGTTGAGGAAGTTAGTGATCCGTCGACATGGGAAAAGGCAAATCCAAATATAGGAAAGACGGTATCATATGAGACTTACCAATTAGACGTGGAAAGAGCCGAAAAAGCCCCAGCAAGTAGGAACGATATTTTAGCCAAAAGATTTGGGATTCCGATGGAGGGGTACACATATTTCTTTACATATGAAGATACGATACCCCATCGCCCTAGAGATTTTTGGGAAATGCCTTGTGCTATGGGTGCGGATCTGTCTCAAGGGGATGACTTTTGTGCATTTACATTCTTATTCCCATTAAAGCGTGGGCAGTATGGCGTAAAAACTCGGTGTTATATTACAGAAAGAACTCTTATGCGATTACCAGGAGCAATGAGACACAAATATGAAGAATTCATTAATGAAGGCAGTTTAATAGTTATGGACAAAACCATTTTAGATATGATGGAAGTCTATGAAGAACTGGATCGATATATAATTGATAGCCGGTATGATGTTGGCGCTTTTGGGTATGACCCGTATAATGCTAAAGAATTTACTACTCGTTGGGAGATTGAAAACGGCCCATTTGGTGTTTTAAAGGTACGCCAAGGTAGTCGAACTGAATCAGTTCCTTTGGGTGAACTTAAAATACTAGCAGAAGATCGAAAATTGATATTTGACCAAGCCCTTATGATGTTTACGATGGGTAATGCCATCACATTAGAGGATACTAATGGGAATAGAAAGCTTTTAAAGAAAAGAAGAGATGAGAAAATAGATAGTGTCTCTGCTTTAATGGATGCGTACGTGGCGTTCAAAGCGAACAAGGATGTTTTCGAATAAGGAGCAGGTAAGCTTAAGTAAGGAGAGGTGGTATGGGACATACACTAACAGACAGACTAGCGCATGCTTGGAATGCGTTTCGAGATCTAGATAAAAAATCTACACCACATTACGGAGGGTACGGGTCCTCTTATAGTCCAACAAGACGGACGAGGTCGGTGACAAACACGAAATCGATCGTCATGGCGCTATATAATCGATTGGCTATGGATGTTGCCTCAATGAATATACGACATGCTCGGGTTGACGAAAATGATAGTTTTAAAGACACCATAGACTCTGACCTAAATTACGTATTGAACGATGAGGCAAATATAGATCAATCTGGGGTAGCTTTTATACAAGATGTTGCGATGTCTTTGTTTGATGAAGGTGTTGTGGCTATTGTGCCCGTTGATACAACGTTCAACCCCGCGAATGGCGGTGGTTGGGATATAAAATCTATGAGGACTGGGGAAATTACGGAATGGATGCCGAAACATGTGCGAGTTCGAGTATATAATGAAAACACAGGCACTAAAGAGGATATTACATTACCGAAAAGTATGGTTGGTATAATTGAAAACCCGTTATATGCGGTTATGAATGAACCCAACTCTACTTTAAAAAGATTGACTAATAAGTTAATATTGTTAGACGCTATTGATGAACAAAGTGGCTCAGGCAAGCTGGATATAATTATTCAGTTACCTTATATTATAAAAACAGATGCTAAGCGGAAACAAGCAGAAGAACGACTAAAGGCTATTGAAGCGCAACTACACAATTCTAAATATGGGGTAGCTTATACAGATGGAACCGAAAAAGTAGTGCAGTTGAATCGCGCTGCAGAAAACAATTTGATGGCACAAGTCGAATATCTAACGAGTATGCTTTATAGCCAGTTAGGGATATCGGAAAGTGTTTTCGATGGTACTGCAGACGAAAAGACTATGCTTAACTACTTTAATCGTTCTATTGAACGTGTCTTAGCGGCCATAACAGATGAATTAAAAAGAAAATTCCTCACAAAAACAGCTAGATCGCAAGGACAATCTATTTTATATTTTAGAGAGCCGTTTAAGTTAGTGCCGGTTAGTGAATTAGCCGACATTGCTGACAAATTTACTAGAAATGAGATATTGTCTTCAAACGAGATAAGAGGGTTTATTGGCATAAAACCGTCATCGGACCCTCGCGCTGATGAGTTGAGAAATAAGAACCTTAACCAAAAAGAGGAAAAAGAGGCACCAGTTAACCTTGACAAAGGAAGAGAGGAGTAATTATGAAATTTGATTTTGGCGGCTACGCCACAAAGAACGATATTAAGTGCTCAGATGGACGTACAATACGATCTGATGCGTTCAAACACAACGATGGGGAGATAGTTCCTTTAGTTTGGCAACATCAACACAACGACCCAGCAAACGTGCTTGGGCATGCTCTTTTAGAAAATAGAAAAGATGGGGTCTATGCTTTTTGTAATTTTAACGAGACTAAAAAAGGAAAAGAGGGTAAGGAATTAGTTAAGCATGGTGATGTTAAAGCATTATCTATTTATGCTAATGGTTTAGTTCAAAAAGTTAAAGATGTTGTTCATGGGAGTATTAGAGAAGTTAGTCTTGTTTTATCAGGGGCGAACCCGGGCGCGTTAATCGATAATATCGTATTAGAGCATAATGATGGCGAGTATACAACTGACGCTACAGAAGCAGTTATATATACTGGTGAATCACTTGAAACCGATGCTGTGGAACATGCGGAGGCTGGCAAAACCGTTGGTGATATATTTAACGAATTTGATGAACAGCAAAAGAATGTTGTTTATGCTATGCTCGCGCAAGCGGCTGCTATTGCTGATGGTGACGATATGAAGCAAAGTGGCATAGATGATGAGGATGATGAGGATGATGAGGATGATGATGTTAAGCATGCAGAAGGTGGAGGTAAAAAAATGAAAAAGAACGTGTTTGAAAAAGGTGCGGTTACGGACGATAAAAAAGATGTATTATCGCATAGCGACTTCCAGACAATTATTGAAGAAGCGAAAAAAGGTGGCGGATCATTAAAAAGAGCAGCGGTTGATCATATTAATGGTATGGAGTTAGAGCATGCTGGGACATATGGTGTTGATAATATTGGGTTGCTATTCCCAGATGCGCAAGCCGTTACAAATGAGCCAGACTTTATTAAGAGAGACACAGAATGGGTCGCTTCTCTTATAAGCGGTACAAAGCATACACCATTCTCTAGAATTAAGTCAATGACTGCTAACATTACTGCGGACGAAGCTAGAGCCAAAGGTTATGTTACAGGCAATGAGAAAACTGAAGAAGTATTTGCTTTGTTACAAAGAATCACAACTCCAACAACTATTTACAAAAAGCAAAAGTTGGACAGAGACGATATCATTGATATTACAACAATTGATGTTGTTAGATGGTTAAAATCTGAAATGAGAGTAATGCTTGATGAGGAAATAGCAAGAGCTATCTTAATTGGTGATGGCCGAGAGGTTTCTAGTGAGGACAAGATTAACGAGTCTAATATTAGACCTATCTATAAGGAAGCTGATTTGTATGCTCCTAAAACATTAATACCTGTTGATGCAACAGTTATGGAAAAGATAGAAGCTATCATTAGAGCAAGAAAAAATTACAAAGGTACTGGCCGTCCAAACTTTTATACTACTGCCGATGAGTTAACTGAAATGTTACTTGTTAAAGATACTACAGGCAGAAGAATATATAAGGGTCAAGCGGAACTTGCTACAGACTTGCGAGTAGCTAAGATTATTGAAGTTGAAGTAATGGAAGGTATTGAAAGAGTAGACGGCGTCGATACACTTAGTTTAGTTGGACAGATATTCAATCCTAAAGATTATACAGTTGGCGCAGATAAAGGTGGAGAAATTAATTTATTTGATGACTTCGATATTGACTACAACCAGTACAAATACTTAATGGAGACTAGAATTTCAGGTGCGTTAACTAAACCTATGTCTGCTTTAATTATTGAACAAACAAAAGTAGCTGGTTAAAGTTAGGAGATAAATATGGCAAAGTTTTATGGTAAAATTGGATTCAGTCAAACCATCAAAACTGCCCCTGGCGTACACACCCCGGAGATTGTAGTGAAATACTATTACGGGGATGTGCTACGAATTAATAATAAATGGCGGACGACTGATGAGATAAATGATGACTTAACGATAAATCATAAAATAAGTATTGTTTACGACTTATTCGTCTCCGCTAATTTTCAAACCATTGCGTACGTTGAATGGAATGGTACTAAATGGAAAGTTAAGTCGGCCGAGATAGAAACGCCTCGGTTAGTTTTAACCTTGGGCGGTGTTTATAATGGGTAGTAGAACAGAACTACATGCGGTACTTGAAGACGTATTAGGGAGCGAGGACGTATACTTTCAGCCACCACCGTCAACAGAAATACGGTATCCATGTATTATATATTCAAAAAGTAGAGAAGAAATACGATTCGCGAGTAACGTCATTCACACGCACGCGAGGGGTTATACCGTTACGGTGATTCATCGTAACCCGGATAGCATCATACCTGATAAAATGTTGGCGTTACAATACTGTGGTTTCGACACGCAGTATAAATCAGACAATTTGTATCATGATGTTTATAGTTTATATTATTAAGGAGGAATTTAAATGTCTAAATTATTATGGGATAGTGTTGGGGAACGATTATATGAAACGGGTGTACAGCAAGGTGTATTATATGTAAGAGATGACACAGGAGCGTATCCGATGGGAGTTCCTTGGAATGGTTTGATTGGTGTTACCGAAAGCCCTTCGGGAGGAGAGCCGACACCGTCTTATGCAAACAACATTAAGTATTTAAACCTAATGTCTGCTGAGGAATTTGGTGCGTCAATTGAAGCATTTACGTATCCTGAAGAGTTTGAAGAATGCGATGGCTCAGCGGAAGGTGCCCCTGGTGTTTCATTGGGTCAGCAAGGCAGAACGACATTTGGCTTAGCATATAAGACACTTTTGGGGAACGATGTTGATAATGAAGAGTACGGGTATAAGTTGCATCTTGTTTATGGTGCATTAGCGGCTCCTTCTGAAAAATCATATCAAACAATAAATGATTCTCCAGAAGCTATTACATTTTCATGGGAAGTTACAACAACTCCAGTTAATGTAGAAGGTATGAAGCCAACAGCGGTTGTTACACTGGACTCAACTAAAGTAAATGCTCTTGATTTAGCAACTTTAGAAGATATGCTATTTGGGGCAGAAGCTAGTGAAGCATCATTGCCTTTACCAGATGAAGTTATTACAATCATGTCAACAACAGCAGTATAAAATAAATATAAGAGGCCTTAACTGGGCCTCTTTTTAAATTTTGAAAGGGGTTTATTAAAATGATAAAAAAAACACTTACATTTACTGACTATAATGGAGATGAAAGAACTGAGACGTTTTACTTTAATCTTAACAAAGCTGAATTAACAGAATTAGAGATATCCCATAAAGGTGGTTTAATTGCTTATATGGAACAAATAGTTGCTGCCGAAAACAATGGCGAAATTGTTGATGTTTTCAAAGAGATTATTAAAAAGGCCCATGGCGTAAAGTCAGACGATGGCCGACGGTTTAAAAAGACAGACGAAACATTAGCGAACTTTATGGAAACAGAGGCATACAGTGAATTGTTTATGGAGCTAGTTACTGATGCGGACGCGGCCGCGGCTTTTATAAAAGGTATCGCCCCTGCCCAATTACAAACAGCAAGCGCGGAGCACATGAAGAAGACAATGGAAAGCCCGGGCTATAAACAGCATGCTAAAGACACAATGACACAGGAGCATCCCGATAGAAAAGATGATTAAATGTGTTGACTATAACTATTCCAGAGATAGAAACTTTTAATGAGGAAACTAGTGAATTCAAAGTATACAAAGAAAGAACAATTAGACTAGAGCATTCTTTAGTCTCAATTTCAAAATGGGAGTCGCTACTTGAGAAACCATTCATATCAAAAACCAAAGCTGATGAAAAGACAGACTTGGAAGTGATAGAATACGTCAGGTGTATGACTATTACCCAAAATGTGCCATTGATTTCTTATGGTTATATTCCAGAGAAAGAGATGGACAGAATAAGTAATTATATTGAAGCCCCTATGACTGCCACAACCTTTGCTAAATTGGAGTCGACAGGCCATGGGGAAATAATTACTTCTGAAATAATTTATTATTGGATGGTTACATATAGCATTCCAATGGAGTGCCAAAAATGGCATTTAAATAGATTGTTAACATTAATTAATGTATGCAATATTAAGAATCAGCCAAAAAACAAAATGAGTAAAGCAGAGCTGATCCGAAGAAATAGAAAGATCAATGAATCTCGTAAAAAAAAGTTAAATACTGAAGGGTGATAATATGAAAAAAGGTATTGATATTTCCAAATGGCAAGGATGGGTTAACTTTAATGAAGTGAAAAAAGACGGTATCGAATTTGCAATAATTCGGTGTGGCTATGCAAGAAGAACCGATGGTTTCTTTTTTAGGAACGCATCAGAACTTGCAAAGTATTCCATCGAACTTAAGGGTATTTATAATTTTTCGTACGCACTTACTGTTGAGGATGCTGTAAAAGAAGCGCAATTTGCGGTTAAGATGGCTAAAAAAGTAGAAATGCCTAACACAGATGTTATTTTCTTTGATTTTGAGTATGACACTGTTCGTTACGCTAAGTATAAAGGTGTGACACTTGGCAAAGCGGAATGTATTGCACATACAGAAGCATTCTGCGAAGAAGTGGAACGACTGGGATACAAAACTGGTGTCTATTTCAATCTAGATTACTATAGAAACATGTATACACCTGAACTAGTAAACAAGTACGTTAAATGGCTTGCTGACTGGACGGGCGCTCCGAATTTAGAAAGCGAGTATCATCAATACTCAGCGAATGGTCGAGTGGCTGGGATAGATGGCCCAGTTGATATGAATTACTACTATGGCGAAGAGATTGAGGTTCCCGAGACGACTAAAACGATTGAGTTGACGTTGGTCCAAGAAATAATAGAGGGCAAGTGGCGAAACGGTGAGGAACGTATTCATATGCTTTCTGAAGCAGGGTACGATCATGTGATATTACAGAATATGGTGAATGACTATTTTGGGACAGCTCAAGAAGCTATAGAAGGCAAATGGGGTAACGGTAAAGAACGAGTTACTAGATTAACTACTGCCGGTTATGACTATGACTTAGTACAACATATTGTTAATGACTTAGTTCTGTAGTGATTGTATGGGTATAAAGCATATTGGGGATTTAAAAAAAACTAATCGTTTTCTAAAAAAGGTAAAACGTGTGACCCCTTTATCTATATTGGAAAGATATGGTCAAAGAGGAGTGCAAGCTCTTTCGAGCGCTACGCCAACCGAAACGGGAGAAACGGCTAGCGCTTGGTCATATTATGTAAGTAAAAGTAAAAAAGATTATACAATTAGCTGGAGTAATTCAAATGTAGTCCACGGGGTGTCTATTGTTATATTGTTGCAATATGGGCACGCAACACGTAGTGGATCTTTTGTACAGGGCAGAGACTTTATAAATCCAGCAATACGCCCGGTATTTGATAAGATATTGCAAGAAGCCTGGAAGGAGGTATTAAATATATGAGTTCGAGTGTGGATAATAGAATAGTAAAGATGACCTTTGATCATAAACAATTTGAGCGAGGTGTCGCAAGTACACTATCTTCATTAAAAAATCTTAAAAAAGGTTTAAATTTATCGGGTGCCGCTAAAAATATTCAAGATTTAGAAAAGACCGGTAATAAGTTTGATATATCTAATATTTCATCCGGTGTTGACAAGATATCTAAACGATTTAGCATATTTGGTATTGTTGGTGTTGAATCAATCAGAAATATAACAAGCAGTCTTATTCGGATGGGTAAAGAGGCTCTTCGTGGTAGCTATATATTAATGGGTCTTGAAGAGTACGAAACAAAAATGAATGCTATCAAGACTATCCTA
>JGI1221J13441_10001288_pt1 | contig 10678 bp, 10 predicted proteins | sample LakVidmifraction_4_FD_13441 | JGI IMG/M metagenome (IMG submission 13441) | reverse complement strand
GATGAAAGAATTGACATTTTAACTGTTCATCATTCTGCCCGAGATTTGACTAGAAGAAAGATTTAAAAAATACGCAAGCTAACATCGGTTAAGCGCAAATAATGTTGAAAAAACTCTCGAACATAAAATCAATTGACGAAAATTATCAATTACTTGATGATTTAATAGACCCTTATGTTTCGGAATTATTAACCGACCGAATAAAAAATCGCCAGAAAATTTTAGAATTATGTCATTTAGGTAAATTCCTAATATTTTTCGATGGCAAATATCAAATAAATGAAGTTACTGAAAGGCCAGATTTTATAATTACGGATGGAATAAAGCGCATAGGATTAGAGCATCAAATTATTGTCGAATTTGACGCAAAAGCAAGAGAAGGTTTTTCCCAAAATATCTTTGACCAAGCGGAAGAAAAACTCAAAACTGATAGCGATTTACCAAACTTCTTAGCAAATTGTTATGTAATGCCGTATGCTAACTTTAAAATAAATCAAAAAGAGGAACTTATTGAAACTGTAAGAAAAGTAGTAAAAGAGTACATTTTAAACGATAATTTGATAGAAAATCCAATTATTGAACGAATTTCAAAAATGCCACATTCTCAAAAAAGCGTTAATGTAAATTTGGGAGCGTGGTGGACTAAGGACATCACAAAAAAACTCGTTGAAGAGGCAATTAAAAATAAACAAGAGAAATTATTAAATTACCAACAAGAAGGAATTGATGAACAATGGCTGTTAATAGTTATTGGTAATACGGGCGATAGTTCGTACGATATGGATAAAAATTTAAAGGCTGATTTAAATACTGACTTTTCTAAGGTTTTTATTTTAGAAGATTTTAGAAACAACCTTTACCAGCTGAAATAAAACACTATTGGCAATCGAGTAGACGGCTCTCCCCTAAATAGGAACGGAGTGCGCCTCTCACACCACCGTACGTACGGGTCTCGTATACGGCGGTTCGCAATCCATCTTTCCAATCGCTCTTTACACCAATTGAAACTATTCTGTACTTTTCTAAAAGGCTACAGATTTTCTTGGGAATCGGTCACCCAATTAGCGAAAATCAATGCTCCCATCATAATTTCCAGAAGGACTGCGTTCAGTCCTTCCCCACTCGTGAGACCTGTGCAGTTTTCTGCACCTCGTTGCCCGTGGGTACTACAACCTCTGCTGACTTCTCCGATTTATCAACTCGTGATTATGGAGACCTCCCCACAGCCGGCCCCGATTTTTATCGGGGTAATGACATCTTCTTTCCCTCGATTCCTGCCAGATCTACTGTTTCGGTATTCACTTTGAAAGTGTTTCAGACTTCACAATGATCCCGAAAATACGGGACAGGTTGTGTTTGCTCATCCAGCCTCACAGCCTCTTATCTGGTTCCTGCTTGGTTTATCCTGAGCGGAGCCGAAGGGTCAGTGTCGAGTTTTGTAGTCCTGCTTCCTTCACTCCCTATTTCACAATAGGCAAGCTTGCAGCTTACTAATGGTTCAAGGCTTTACCCCTCCTGCCCATAAGGGACTTGTCCCCTTTAGATTAATTATTTACTTTTCGGTAAAGAAAAGATGCCCATATGCTGGGCACACACACAACGTATAAAAATAATAGCGCAAGTAGTTGCTGAACCCAATGTTTAGGCACCTTTTAGAGGTCGCCAAATTTTTAATGCAACATTTAAAACCTTAATTGGTATAACGCCCACTATTTAGTGAGCAAATACAAATCTCTGTACAATCTTTTTTTATGTTTTGTTCCTACGGGATTCATATCTATACTATCTATCTTTTTAATTTTATACTTATTAAAAGAATTTTGCAAACTATCGGCATATTGCGCATCACTCAGAAGCAAAAATTTATCTAAAGATGGTTTTTTAAGTTTATCATTCGGCGCTAAGACAGGAATAGGTTTTCCATATTCCCAAATGATTTCTGGTGCAAATGCCTGAAATTCAAAAACGGGAGCATTGTATTCTTTCAAATATTGATCAATATTTACAATACTATTATAGTCTGGATTAACGTTTATTTTCTTTGCCATTGGCAGGCCAAACCACACCACACTTATAAGAAAGCAGATACTTAAATAAAAAACGGGCTTAATTTTCTTCAGCTTTAAATTTCTAAACATCAGAAAACCGATAAGAAAAAGAAAAACAGAAGATAGAATATACCAAACTAAGATATTATTCAGCATATCCTTAAAATAGATATAGGCAGCGATAGGAAAAACGCATCCCACCAATGCAATAAGTCCGAAATTAAAATAGACTACTGCGCTTTCCTTCAGCTTTAAACTTTTAAAATACTCAAACAGGTATTCAATATAAAAAGCCGTATTCATGGCCATGGGAATAAGCACCGGTAAAAGATAGCGCGACTTTTTTTCGGGAATTATAGAGAGTAAAAAAACAGAAGTCAGGGTCCAGAAAAGCGTAAATTTATAAGCTTTTTTATTGCTTACCCGATCTTTTAGATAAGGATAAAGCAAGGCTACAAAAGAAGGAATGGTCCATAATCCGCTTTGTATAAAGAAGCTCCAATAATAGTAAAAGGGCCTTACATTGTAATTTAACCATCTGCCTGTTTCCTGGGTGGTAATTTCGGTTACCGCATGGGTGTCAAACAAATAAACATACAGGTGCCACCAACCACCGGCAATAACGGCAATGAGAATTAACAGCGCAATGGCTTTCCATCGCGCTCTAGTTCCACTGAATTTATAAGTTAAACCGTAGGCCAATAAAAAAGGTAACAATAATGCGTATAAAGAAACCGGACCTTTGCTTAAAATAGAACACGCCATAAATAACCCGGAAAGTGCCGCCAGCAAATACCAATTTGATTTTTGGGTGTACAGTTTATACAGGCAATAAATGCCAAGCATCATAAAACTATGGGTGTAAATATCCCATTGCCCGTCCCTGCCGGAAAAAACGATATAAAATGAAGTGGTGGCAATAAGTCCCGCGAGAAAGGAAAGTTGAATATTTTTGCTGATTTTCAATAAAAATTTAAAAATAAAAACCACTAAAATAAGTGCCATGATCGCTGAAGGTAACCTCAAACCGAAAAGTCCTTCCATCCCAAAAATCATCATAGAAATAGCGGTAAGCCAGGTTGGCAAAGGTGGTTTTTCGTAACGTGGCTCGGCATTCATGGTAGTGAAAATCCAGTTATTATCGGTAATCATCTCGCGGGCGGTAATAAAATTTCGCGCTTCCATAATGTTGATAAAAATAGCATCAAGATTGACGAAGAAAACGGCGAGCGCAACCATTATTAGTACGGCCAGGTATTTATTTTCTGTTTTCATTAAGATGAATTATAATATTTCTACTGTACATTAAAGCTCCAAACAAATGACCTATAAGCAAAACAGGATCTTTTCTAAAAATGGCATAAATAAGCACTAAACAAGCGCCTATAAGACTTAGCCACCAAAATCCAAGCGGTAAGGAAGATTTTTTTCTTTTTTCTGAATACAACCATTGGTAGATAAAGCGCAAAGTAAACACAATTTGAGCGATGCTTCCCAATACCAGTAACCAGATAGGGATATTATCATTATCAAATAACCGGGCAAGATCGTATTCATTGTTATAATGGCTATACACCACTACTAAAACGGGAAAAATCAATAATAAAAATCGAAAAAAAACCGATAATTTTTGCCATTGTCCCTGGAAGTATAAATTCCTTAAATAAATAAAGTAGGTTAAACTTTGCCCGAGCATAATGGCAAAATCGTTTCTAAAATATCCGTAAATAAACAACAGGATTGAAGCCAGCAAACTCAGCTCCCAAAATAAAACGGGGGTAAGTACTTTTTTTTGTTTTTCAGATAAGAGCCACTGCATAATCATTCGTGAAGAGAACAGGATTTGCGCGGCAAACCCAATCACATAAATTATCCAGTCGTTATCCATGCTTTGCTTTTATACTATAATCAATATAAGATTTTTTTATCCATACATAAGCGAAGCAATCCAACAAGGGACCTAGAAACCGATTTTTAAAATTATATTTTGAAGTTCCAGCTTCCCGGGGATAGTGATTAATTACAACTTCTTTGATAGGTTTATCTTGCAAAAGGATCATTGCCGGTAAAAAACGTTGCAGTCCCTTAAACATTGGGATTTTTTTAGCGTCTTTGGTGTACATTATTTTAAGCGGACAGCCCGTATCGTGAATATTATCTTTAGTGAAGAATATTCTTACCGCATTTCCGGTTTTAGAAGAAAGCCGTTTTACAAAAGTGTCTTTCCTACTTTTTCTCCAACCTGTTACCAGTGCAAACTCATTGATGTAAGGAAAAAGTAATTCAAAATCTTCAGGATGGGTTTGTAAATCTGCATCCAGATATCCTAAGAGTTCAGTTTCAGTATAATCGAACGCCGCCTTTAAAGCTGCTCCTTTTCCGTAGTTTTTATCGAATAATAAGCAACTAAAATCACTGTGGCTACAACAAAATTCTTCAATTTTAACACTACTGCCATCGCTAGAGCCGTCATCAACTAATAAAACGCGTGTTTTTTTTGAAGCCTTTTTTAAATACTCCTGAAGATAATCAAAAAGTCTTGGCAAACTTTCAATCTCATTATAAACCGGAACTATAATAGTAAATTTATATTCCATAAACAGTTAAATGCTGTTTTTAAATCTCTGTGAGATTTTATTAATTCTAAGATCTTTTATTTGAATGCTCAGAGCTTGTTTAAACTGACTCCTTTCTAATTTTCTCCCGTACGTAAGGGATTGTGAACCGTGGTGTCTTCTAAAAACTGTTGAATATCCTGATATTCCCCAATTTTTATACTTAGCCAGAACCACAAACTTTTGAAAATCTGTTTGAATTGACTTTAAACAAGCTCTTAGATATAGACTGGAACAGATCAAATTCTCCAAAGGAATGTATTAAAATTTAGCGGAACAAAATTAAGGATATAATTGAGAATATCTTTTAAAATTTAAAATATGTTAAGAAGTTAAAAGTTTGAAAATCAAGGCTAGTTCAAAAAAAATCATTTTTTGAACAAAAAAAGGTTGTTTAATTTCGAAAGAGGTTTATATTTGCAACCGCAAAATACGGTCGCGTAGCTCAGTTGGATAGAGCACCTGCCTTCTAAGCAGGCGGTCACAGGTTCGAATCCTGTCGCGATCACTTTTAGAGATCAAAAATACTCTTAACCCCTGTAAACACAGGGGTTTTTTTATTGATTGTTTTCTTATTGGTACGATCGCTGGGGTCTGAGCTAAATACGAAAGCCCTACAAGTTTTTAAAAATTGGTTTTTGCCTGAAGGAAGTTCTTTTAAAACAAATTGCCCCGAACATTTTTTAAAACAGCTAAAGTTTGAGTATCTTGTAACTCCTTACAAACAACCAATCAAAATGTTAGATTATCCATTAAAGTTTAACCCCATTTTAAAACAAAAAATTTGGGGTGGTAATAAACTCAAAACCATACTTAACAAAAACACAACTCTGGAAGAAATAGGTGAAAGCTGGGAGATTTCGGGAGTAAAAGAAGATATTTCTGTGGTCGCCAATGGAGCCCTAAAAGGCTTTACACTTAAAGACCTTATTGAAGAATACAAAGACAGTTTTGTGGGAAATAAAATTTTTAATCAATTCGGTTCAGAATTTCCTTTACTCATTAAATTTATAGACGCCAAAACCGAACTTTCAGTACAATTACATCCCAATGACGAACTTGCGCGCCAGCGTCATAATTCTTTCGGAAAAACCGAAATGTGGTATGTGATGCAAGCCGATAAAGGTGCTAAACTCAATATAGGTTTTAAAGAAAGTATCTCTAAAGAAGATTATATTACTCACTTAGAAGAAGGTGAAATTGTTTCGCTTTTAAATTTTGAAGAAGTAAAAAAAGGGGATAGTTTTTTTATCAATACCGGGAAAGTTCACGCCATTTGTGCTGGGGTGCTTTTAGCCGAAATTCAGCAAACTTCAGATGTTACTTATAGAATTTACGATTGGGACCGTACCGATTCTGAAGGGAAATCCCGCGAATTGCATACTGCTTTGGCTATAGATGCGATAGACTTTGAAAAGAAAGATGACTTCAAACTAAATTATAAAAAGTCAGCTAATCACGCCTCCGAAATTGCCAGTTGCCAATATTTCACCACCAATTTTCTGCCGGTAAAAGGAAATATTACCAAAGACTACAGTCAGCTGGATTCTTTCGTAATCTATATGTGCGTAAGTGGAAAAGCTGAAATTGGTCTAAACGGAAATAAAGAAAGTATAGAGCAGGGGCAAAGCCTGCTTATTCCTGCCGAAAACAAAGAAGTGGAGATTTCTGCTGAAAAATGTGAACTGCTGGAAGTGTATATAAAATAAAAAGCTATAGTTCAGGGTTATAATTTCGTAAGCCTAAACTGGTTTCAGAGTCTGCTCCGAAATTTATTCGGAGGTATAAGTTGGGGGGAGTTTCTATTTTGAGATTCCTCAAGAAAATTCGGTGCAAGTGGAAACATGTTAGATGCTGAAATAAATTCAGCATGACGAGAGTTTCGTCACCCTGAATTCATTTCAGAGCCTGCTCCAATATTTATTCAGAGGGCTAAATGTTGTTATGATATCCTATTCATGTTTAGATTTGCAAAATAAATTCGTGATAAAGTCTAAAAATCATCTTGAAAGTTTCCAAAACATGGTTTAAACTACAGCAACTATTTATTATTTAGAATTCCCTCTATTTTATCTAATTCCTCGATGCTAAATTCCAAATTATTTAAGCTTTTAAGGTTATCTTGCAACTGGGAAACCTTACTAATCCCCACTAATACCGAAGTTACTCTTTGGTCTTTTAGCAACCACGCCACGGCCATTTGCGCCAGACTTTGATTTCTGGATTTTGCGATTTCATTCAGTTTTTGAACTTTGGCTACAATTTCTGGTGTGATTTGAGCTTCTTTCAAATAACTTTCCTGTTTAGCCGCCCGGCTGTCTTTAGGAATGCCGTTTAAATACTTATCGGTTAAAATTCCCTGTTCTAATGGAGAGAATACAATACTGCCTAAACCTTCGCGTTCAAGGGTGTTCAACAAGCCATCTTCTACCCATCTATCGGTCATATTATATCTTGGCTGATGAATTAAAAAGGGCGTTCCCTGTTCCTTAAGAATCTTAGCTGCCCTTGCAGTATCTGTAGCCGAATATTGCGAAATTCCAACATAAAGCGCTTTTCCCTGTCTCACAATTTGACCTAAAGCTCCCATGGTTTCTTCCAGTGGCGTTTCCGGATCTGGACGATGGTGGTAAAAAATATCTACATATTCCAATCCCATTCGCTTTAAGGATTGATCTAAACTGGAGATCAGGTATTTTCTAGAACCAAAATCTCCATAAGGCCCAGGCCACATATCCCAGCCGGCTTTAGTAGAGATAATCAACTCATCCCGATAATTTTTAAAATCTTCAGCAAATATTTTTCCGAAATTTTTCTCTGCCGCTCCGTATGGCGGTCCGTAATTATTGGCGAGATCAAAATGGGTAATTCCGTTATCGAAAGCAGTCCTTAAAATCCCCCTGGCCACCTCTAAATCGTCGTGATCCCCAAAGTTGTGCCACAAGCCCAGAGAGAGTAGGGGCAGTTTAATTCCGCTTTTCCCGCATCGTCGATATTTCATCTTCTCGTAGCGGTCTGCTGTAGCTGTATAATTATTCATGATTTTGTTTTTAGATTGTTTTTAAGGCTTAGTCGAATTTGAGAATTTATTGCTTAATACTTAGTTTTTCAGTCGAATTAGCGTGATAGACATCAAGAGTTTTATAAAAATTTAATTTCAATTCAACCAAATCATTATTGTCCGGTTAAAGAGTAAAGACCCTCGAGCTTTCGGGGCTGCAAGAATAAAGAAAAAAAACTAAATTCAACTTATTGAATATCAATGATTTTTAGAACTAAAATTTTAAATTATGAAACTATACGTATACGGTCATTCTTTTCAAAGCAAGGTGTGAATAATGAAAAACGTACGAATTGCTTTCATCGTTCATATTACATCAAGTCAAAAAAACTTTACTGAACAATAATATTATTAATTTTAGAATTTAGTGAAATTTTTGGAATTTATTTTTAATAATGTCCGATAAAAAACTTTCACACATCTCCGAGAGGCCGTTATTTTATAAATATAAGGAAAGGAATAGGTACTTATGTTTTTCCAGGGCAAAGATAAGCCGCTGCTCATCGGTTTTTTGACCTTCCTATTATTATTTTTAATAACCTGATTTACTAGGAAGTTTATTTATGGAACATCCTTGTATTACCGGAAGTCCCATATATGGCTGGGCATTAGTATGTAAGTTCAACGGAAAAGTATCTGAGAAACGACCTCGAAGATATACAGGCGGACATTAATAAATGCCACCCAATGGGGTAAAGAATAATAATAAAATTATATTTGTTAAAGATATAAAAATGAACCTTATGGACTTACAGGCACGCAAATACGCATTTATCCGTGAGCTTTTTAAAGTGGAGAAGCCTGGTGTTATGGATAAACTTGAACAGATATTAAAAAAGGAGCAGGCGGTTGAGTGCGATACCATAGAGCAATACAATAAAGACATTGACGAGGCTATCGCCGAGATCGAAAGAGGGGAGTTTTATACCCAAGAAGAAGTGCGAAAAATAGCAAAGAAATGGTAAAGGTCGTTTGGCGCTAAGGAGCACTTTCCCATCTAAAGAAGAACTATAACCATATTGAAAACGACTCATTGCAATCTGCCCAGAAAGTCCTTAAAACCATTTTAGACATGACGGAGGGCCTCAAGGAAAACCCCGATATATCCGCTGAATAAATATCGCAGTAACAATAAGGGCGACATCCGCGCTTTTGAAAAATATAGTTTGCGCGTAGCTTATCAGGTTACTGAAACCGAAATCAGGATAATACGCGTTCGTCATACCAGCAGGGATCCGTTAGAATATTAAGGTACTTCTAAAACCATCGCACGCCATGCTTTCCGTGGTTTTTGTTTCGCTATTTTTTAGCCAGCGTACCTGCCGCATCTTGCTTTAAAGAGTCCCCAAAGCAATTTCTACCATTCGGCTAAAACTTTGCTCTCTTTCTTTTGCCGGAAGATGTTCTCCGGTAACCAGGGAATCTGAAATTGTTAATACAGAAAGCGCCTGCACATTGTGTTTAGCAGCCACCGTATAAAGTCCTGCCGTTTCCATTTCTACACATAAAACGCCATATTTAGCCCATTTCTGATAACTAGAATCGTTTTCTTCGTAAAATTCATCTGAAGAAAGTACATTGCCAGCCCTAAACTGGATACTATGTTTTTCAGCGAATTTTACGGCTTTCATAAACAGTTCAAAATTAGCAGTAGGCGCATAATCGGCGTGAAGGAATTTAGCCCTATTAAAGCCTGAATTTGAAGAAGCCGCCATAGCAAGAACTACTTCATTTACGCCTAAATCTTCCCGATAAGAACCGGCCGATCCCACCCGAATAAGTTTTTTAGCCCCGTATGTGGTAATAAGTTCTGTACAGTAAATAAGGGCAGAGGGAATTCCCATTCCTGTAGATTGCACCGATACTTTTTTACCATTATAAGTGCCGGTAAAACCCAACATTCCCCGAACTTTATTATAACAAACGGCATTCTCCAGAAAATTTTCGGCTATCCATTTTGCTCTTAAGGGATCTCCCGGAAGTAAAACGTTTTCTGCGATTTCTCCTTCTTTTGCTTCTATATGTACGCTCATTTTAATTTGTTTCTAAAGTTATTAATTCTATTCCAGAGGAAGTTCCCAAACGGGAAGCGCCCAATTCTATATACTTCATTGCCGTTTCACGATCTTTAATTCCGCCGGAAGCTTTTATTTTCATCTGGTTTCCAGCAATATCTTTCATTAAATTTACATCGGCAAAGGTAGCCCCGCCCGAGCCAAAGCCCGTAGAAGTCTTAATATAATCGGCTTTTGCCTCTAAAGCAGCCCGGGAAGCTGTTTTTTTTTCTTCTTCATTAAGGTAGCAGGTTTCAAGAATCACTTTGAGGATTTTATCACCTACAGCTTTTTTGATTTCCGTAATTTCACGAGTTACATAAGTTGTTTCCCCTGCTTTTAGCATTCCTATATTTATCACCATATCAATTTCATCAGCTCCTTTTTTTATGGCATCTTTTGCTTCAAATACTTTAGCTTCAGGAGTTATGGCTCCCAAAGGAAAGCCAATTACTACAGCAACTTTCACCGGGGTATCTTTTAATATTTCTTTTGCGTATTCCAAATAACAAGGATGTATGCAAACTGCGGCAAAACTGTGCTTCTTAGCTTCCTGACAAAGTTTTTTAATATCGGCCGGAGTGGCTGTAGGTTTTAGTAAAGTATGATCTATATATTTGTTGAGTGGCATAATTGTTTTAATTAATCTTATTGAGGGGTAACCCCGAGGTTCTTGTTTTTATAAGAGTTTTAGCAAGTTTCAACGCCGGCTAAAGATTTATGATCGTAAATCACGTCAATCCTTATCGCACGCAAGCTTGACTAACATACAAAACTAAAACTTTTCTTTATATATGTTTAATCAGTATTGTCCGATAAAAACTTTTACGAACTTAATTTGCCTCGATTTTGAAGACGTTTCACGCTTTTTTTACATTTTAGGGCTTGCTATTTATTTAT
>JGI1221J13441_10001286_pt1 | contig 10692 bp, 13 predicted proteins | sample LakVidmifraction_4_FD_13441 | JGI IMG/M metagenome (IMG submission 13441) | reverse complement strand
CCCTGAATATTACCAGCTAGAGTACCTGATTCTAGAACGGCGGCTTTAGCTCTACTATCCCGTTGAACAGCTAACGCTTCAGCTTGTTGTGCTGCACTTTGGTAGTCACCTTGTTGACTCGCTAGACGTGCGGCTAGTTCAGTTCCAGAACCGCCCATGCCGCGACGAGCAAACTCCTGTTGAAGCGCACCTTGAGCGCCCTGCTGCTTCACACCAACATCACGCATTAATTCATTGCGTGCTGCTAAATCGGAAACAGATAGACCTTCATCACCAATCTGTCCAAGCTTAGCCAACGCAGCCATTTGAGCATCGCGAAGTCTTGGGTCAGTTTGAATATCAGCTAATGCGGTAGGATCGGCATTTAATGCTGTTTCTTGAACCGCACCGTATTGTTGTAGAGATCTAGGGTCGATATTTTGATAGTCAGAGATGTAGTCTTCTGGATTTGCAATTTCTTGGGATTGAACAGCTTCTAGGTATTTTTTAAGAGCTTCTTTTTTAGCTCTTGCGGCTGCAGCGCCACCAAGAAAGCTCCCAACCCCACCAAGTGCTCCACCGATGAGTGCACCGTAAGGGCCGCCAATAGCAGCTCCTGCTGCAGCGCCTGAACCAACACCCGATAAAACGTCTGACATAATTACTCCTTAAACCGCACCTTGTGGATTACCTGAACCACGGCCAACGATTCCCCGCCTGTTATATAATCTCTCCAAAGCCTTTTCTTTAATTTCAGTTTTAATCTTTTCTAAATTTGCTTGAGCCAGGGCTTGATCTTTGTGATATACAAACATCCCAGGAGCGGTGTAGTATCCACCTTCAGCGACACCTTGGATATCCCTCAAGCTATCATTATATGTCATATCACCTTTATGGTTGCCAGCTAGAATCGCTTGAATTTCATTATCATAGTCAGTACCAAGTGAACCCAAGCCACTATTATCATATTGACCTTGTTGTAAGGTTGCTCCACCGGTAGCTAATGACTCTCCACCGAGCAATGCCGCTAGTCTATTGTAGTTTGAAGTGCGATTGATGTTATCGGGATCGGTTCTACTACCAACAGCTAATGCGTTTTTATCGGTGTTATCAAAAACATTTACACCTTGGTTTGGTGTGTATTTTACGGCGCCGAGCTGCATGAGTTCTTCTGGTGAAAACTGAAATCCTAAATCTGTATTTAGGGTTTTGTTGTTGCGACCCACAGACACTTCGTTTGTCTTATTTGAAGCAGCCGTTGACCGGTGTTCGGTAGTCAGATCCAGATGCCCTAGCTTGTTCTGCTGCTAAGTATGCTCGGCCTGCAGCAGATAATGTATTGGTGATTTCACCAGATCCCCGTTCTGCAGCACCTCGTGCTTGCATTTTAATTTGAGAAGCCTGATCATTGGCACCAATGACTTTTCGACTTACATCGTCAGTGGCTAAACCTATGTCTTGATTTAATCGACTTGCATTTTTCAATACACCACCGAAGTTTTGGCCACCAAGTAGTGTGCTATCTAATTTTTGTTTTCCTGTGGAATAGTCTGGAGCTTCATAAAAGCGCTGAAGCAATGCTAAACGACCTGGGTTGGTTTTGGTCGCCGTTGCTAAGTCTTTAACGTTTGCTGCACCTTCTTGAAGACGACCGACGTTTTCGAGTGCAGTTGGTCCACCGTAATTGGCGCCAAATCCTGTTTGAATTGAGTTAAATGCATTGTCGAAATCAGAACCAACACCAGATAAATTGGCCTTATTCTCATCAATACCAGTCCCGATTGAACCAAGACGATGGGTATCGGCATTTAATCCCGTATTGAATGTTTGTGTTTGACCGTCTATTTGCTGACGAACTTCTGCACCTTGTTGGTCGATTTTACCGCCAACATTAGCTCCGAATTGTTTAGCGCCTTGTTCGTTGGCTGCTTTGTATTTACCGATATCAGTGAAGTTCCCGGATAAGGAAGGTTTACGAGCAGCTAATGAACCAGGCTGACGACCTGGAGCTGTACCAGAATTTGCCGATTCACCGGACGCAATTTGCTGAGGAGCAGCTCCCCCAGCTTGCTGCTGTTGAGTCTGATCTTCGTCTTGATTGTCTTTGTTTGGATCTGATATTCTTAAGCCCATAAGTGTACCTATTATTTGTTATTATTACGTTTAATTGCCATATAATAAAATGCGTAGTTTATAACGAATGCCGACAGTAAGTCCTATGATGTTGGTGATTTGTATAGTATTATCATTGATTTGGGTGAATTCTATGAATGGTGCCTGAGTTAGAACCGCAGCGTTATTATCTAAATTTAACACCCTAGTGATGATAAGACCGGTCACTTTACCCTTAACTGAATGTAATAAATTCAGATTATTGATGGGAAGTTTAACCTCCAGATCCATATCACTGGCGTTGAAGTTGTCATTAAACGACAAACGCCTATTCAAAGCGTTGGTTAATGAGTCAATAAACGGATTCAAAACGAATGCTAGAGGATCTATGATATCCTTGTATTTGGTTGGGAATGTATTCGTTACTATTTTCTTTAAGTTATTAATTAGCACTGGATTTATGTCCTGTTTGTTCTACTACCGATACTAAGTTCGCGATAGATGACAGCAGCGCCCTCTAAACGCCATTTTTCTCGAGCAGCTTCGTGCCTAAATACCACATTGAGTAATCTTGCTTTCTGTTTTCCAAGCGGAATATAGGTTCTAATGTTTCGAACCGCAGCACGGCCCGACCAAGGAGTCTTACCCCAGTTAAATTTACCCCAGTTACCGAATGAAGTGAGATCGAAGTTAACAGTTTCTGGATTAATTTGAATATCCGAATAACATGTGATTTGAACATCCGAACAGTAAAACTTATCGAACATTAAATGGAATTCCCGGTAGTGCTTAATTGAACCTGGATCTCCTGCGGTGATAGGAGTCCATTCAACCTCTACTGCAATAAAATCAAAGATTTTCGCTGGGCCTGGGATGAAGGTCGCCACGGTACCCAAAGTCACTGAGTTTGTGGTTACATCAATCGCGACAACTGGCACTTCGACTGAGAAACTGTAGGTGGTTGAGTTTACCGTTTGAGTGCCATCTTGCTTGATGACATCACCGACATTCGTGTTACTCAAACTGTTTAACCCGAGAACCATCGGAACCGTTCTCGATGTACAAACCCACGTTCCTGTAGTTCCAGCCACGGTTATGGTTTGGGATATAGCAAACTGATTGACGTTAATGATTTGAACTTCCCAACTACCATCAACATTGGGGGTTGAATTTGAATCGGTAATTGTAATTGTATCGCCATCAAGTAGACCATGTAGCGTTGCGGTAATGATACTCTGATTAGTCCCAACCGCAATCGATGCAATCTCAGTGCTTACTGTTAAGATCGTTGTATCGTGTTCACGATCTGCGTGGTCGGTGTAAGAAAAATTCTTACGTTCTTGTTCTATATAGTTAGTATCAGATGCTCCAAGATAAAGCTTATCGTCGGCAGGATTTACTATTCCTGCAGTTTTACCGAGGGTCCATTTCACCCACGAATTCGTGAAGGTGTTGAATACCCAAGCAACCGTAGCGACTAATTCGTTCTGTTCTTGTACCGTGAATAAAATATATTTACGATCAGTCTGATAAAACAGTCCAAATGTAGCCTGTTGAAACCCGGTGTATTCGGAATCAAGTAAAGGTAATAATTGATCTTCAACCTGTCGACTAATAATGTCAATGCCCGTATCGGAAACGGTTATGATTCCTTGTGAGCTAAATAAGAAAATCTGAGTGTTGCCGCGAACAAGTGAATTGGAAGAAGCGATCAAAGTTGTGTTGTCAAATGCCGACAATACTAAGGATTGTGTTGTGTTGCCTGAGATTTTAAAAATACCATTCGTTGAAAAAATAAACAGGCTGTCTCGAAGAGCCGCAATTCTCTTAATAACGTTATCTCCACCACCAACATTAAGATAGTTCAACAAAGGCACCGCTTCAGGTTCATTCGCTTTGGAGTAGTAAATTCTATTGGTCTTTTCCTCGTTTGAAGATGTAGCTACCGTCTCTAGGTCTGGGTTGTATGCTGAGATTGTAGCCCCGATGGCGTTGACTATCGTCGAGTTTGTTGCGTTAAGTGTAAATGAACCATTGGAGATTGTTTTAGTGTCGAATGATATGAGTCCAGGGGCATCGTTTGGTCCAGACAAATAGTATGCATTTATGAATGTATTTGGATTGCAACGATTTACCACATTCACGATTGACTTGGCTGTGTTTGCGATATTCTGCGCTGGAGTACCATCTGAATACAATCTAGCCGTTGAGGTTACCACGTTCTCACTGGCTCCAAAGTTGATTGCGAAATTCAACGAAGCCGAGGTTACGACCAAAGTCGAACTACCAATCGTCAAAGGGTCCAACCCCACTAAAGTGAACTGTAATTTGTGAACCGTTTTTGTGTTACTATAAAAAGTAATCCCGTTAAACAGAGCTATGTCGGTTGCAAATGGTGGGAGGTCGTTTGCTTGTGCGTCGGTTTCTTGCTCTGGATTCTGATAAAGTGCGGCACCTTTAAACTCTTCAGGCTGCTCATCCAAAACAGACACGAATCCGTTTTTGAGGTCGGTGTTTATTGGATTTGCTTCGTAGACTAGTTGATAGTCGTCATTGGGAAGTGCGTTGACTGCGATGGACTGTGTGCTGCGGTAAACTTGGTAGAAATGATTGTTAGTGACTCCGTCAGGGATTGTGATCGTCAATTCGACGTTTTGGGCCGTGGTGGCGAAGTTGTATGTTCCGGTTAGTCCAGCATCAGAATCTAATGCAGTAACTAAGTCATCATACTTAGATTGGATGATTAATAGTGTATTGCCTGTGATTGGGTAAGCTGCGTTAATCGCTGTCTTAGTTGGTGCAGTGATCGCTGCATCGGCAGTTACAGCTGATGCAATTGCATTTAGTGAAGACTTAACCGCAGTCAGATCTGCTGAGATACTTAACGCTTGATTACCAATTGCCGTGACAGTTGCACCGCTGAGAATTGCTTCTCCAGTTAATGAGTGAATTAAACTCGCATCAGTGCTGCCGGCGATGCCGACATCGTCGATAATTAGTGCCAAGCCTGGATTACTGATGAATGTTCTACTACTCGCAGCTCCCAAGAGTAGATTATCGTTTATGTCTTTGTAGCCCCAAACAATACGATAACCAACTTGGGTTTCTTGTTGAAAGAATCCAGTTGAATCATTGAATAGTTCTAATTGAGCGTCAAACGCCTTTGAGACTCCAGAATTAACGATAGTCGCATTAAATGTATCGATCTTCTTAATGCCGTCTGGATTGGTGAAATAGAGATTACTATTAACTTCGACTGATCGAATTTTATCAATATCGTTAACTTGGTACGCGCCGTTGAATGAGCTTTCATATAGAAGTGGTGTGCCGCTGGCAGCTGACTGAGCCGACGCTGTGATATAAGTGAATGCTGAAACACTTGGTACTGAAGTTACAGTAAAGGTTCCGTTATAGCCGGATGGGCTTGCGCCTTCGATTACAACTTCATCCCCGATAAACATTCCATGATTTTTTTCAGTATTGAAAGTTACCGTTGTTCCTGACGCGCTTACTGAATCCGCAAAAATATACTTAAGTCCAGTAAACTGAGTGAATCCCGTTGAACCAACTGAGTCTTGGTATTCCAAAACACCGCGAGTTGCTGTTTCGTAGTTACGAAGTAGAACATCCTTGTAAGTCAATAATTGCTTGGTTGTATTGACCGAACTATTACCCATTGCTTCGCCGAAGATTTTGTAGCCGCGACGAATCTCACCGATATTATCTTTATCGATAACGATATTGTTCGCAGTAAGCAAAGCACCATCAGGTACGGACCCAAGGCTGTTGTATGCGGAATATAAGCCCGCCAGCTTGAGCATTAATTTATCAGCCATTAGTAACCGTACCGATTTCTGTTCCTGTAGAAAGCGCCGCCGATGATTTTACGACCAGGAGCTTCGATTCGGTTATCAATGATATTAACAACTCGTTTCTCCAATGTTTGGAGCCGAGTGTAAGCGTTTTTTAAACCTTCAGTGTCACCGATTGCTTCAAGAACCTTACAGACAACTGATTGTTCAAGGAGTGGAATAATATCAACTGGAATCTGTGGAGTAACGGTTTCGCCTGCGGTGCAGATGTAATCACCAATCGATAAGGTGGCCGGAACAGTCGTTAAGGTGATCGTTTTAGCTGCGGCGTTGACTACGCAGTCTTGGTCAAATAAATATGTCTTGTGATTGGGTAATGCCTGTATCAAATCAACCTTAGTTGAATTGGTGATATTTTGAGGTACACTATCTACAGTAATAACGCCAGTTGTTGAATTAATCGTTCGTATTTTAGAACCGCGATCTAAGGCAACTAAATCGTTTGGACGAAGATAGTAAAAAACTCGTAGAGTTTGCGTTCCAAATGAATTAACATTGGATAGGAGTATGATTTCATCGTTTCTTAAATAGAAACCACCAGAATTATTACTGTTAGTATAATTCCAATTATAGACCGTCTCTAAATCAATGGGAACTAAAGCAGGCCCTTCAGCATTAACTCCATTGGATTGGTTCGGGAGCAAGGGCTTAATGATTCGGACTTTTGCGCCAATTGCTCTATAGGGAATTGGGTAGTTTTGTTTTCCATTTACTAACGTAATGTCTTCGTACGTCAGATAAATTTCTTCTCTGGTACTAAGAATCAACGCCATTATGCTTTCCGATAACTCTTCATTAGCAAAACGAATTAAATCGTCGTTACTAATTGTGGTATCGGAAACGGGAATAGTGGCTCGTCTAGTTACGCTAGTAATTAGATCGTCTACAGTGTAATACTTTGAACTAGACACGGAAAGCTCCTCTCAATAGGACTGTGAAAGGATTTAGTATTTACCTTTTGACATCATCCTTTTAAGCATTTCGGCTTTGAGGCCTTTTGAATTACCGATTTGAGGTTCGCTGTCGTATTCCATTTGCTCATCAGCTTCATCGCTATCAGCTAGTTCATCTTGCGACTTCTCATCGGTTTCATGCTCGTCAGACTCACATAGTTCATCACCCAACATGTCCATTGCATAGTCTTTAGGCATCTTCTGTACGTCGAGCTTAGCGATTACAGCATCATCGCCCATATCACCGTGACTATCAGTCATCAGCTCCATAGCCATCTTACGAAGGGCTTGGATAACGTCCATTTTAGCTTTCATTGCGGGGTCTGTTTTACCTTTGAGATCCATAATAAACTCCTTAAATCCTAATAATATTTGTTAAATAACAATGTAATAATTACAATAAATTGGATACTAATTAGTAAATACGTTGATTTTGATACGTATTTTACGTTTTTTATCTTTTCAAAAATTCGAATAGTTTCAACTGGAACCTCCACCAATTTAATAACTTCAACTTCCTTGATAACTTCTTTAATAACTTCAACTTCCTTGATAACTTCTTTAATAATCTCAACTGGAGGTCCTTGAACGTGAATTTCCTTAATCACATCTTTAACGACTTCGACTACTCGATCTACGTAGACGATTCTCTCAACTGGTTTAGTCGTGACTTCTGTTATAACGTCCACATCACGTTCTACTTCGACAACGGGGGCTGTTGCTATCGACACTGTTTGACGGGATCTACCATTTACTTTTATGTACATTACTCAACTCGAGATCTTAGTAGTGTGATAATGTCAGCTTGACCACTGCCCGCTGAAGCTTGGATTTGTAAACGAGTAAACCCATAGTTATGATCAAACACATCAATTATCGATGAACCAGTAACGCCGGTAATTGAAACCGTTTCAGATGCAACATTAACCCATGACGTAGTATTTGACTCGCTATTATTCGCTTGAACTACTACAACGGCAGAAAAGTTTGCGGCTCCGGTGTGATTTATTTGGCAAGAATATCCTTCAACTTCAGCAATGTTTAATGTTGAGCTATAAAAATTTGATGTTCCGGTAATTGAAAGGCTCTGAACATCTCTAATTTGAATTCTTTTATGTGACATAGCTATTCTTCCTTATTGGATGACTTAGAGTCGATTCGGTTTTTCTTGTTCCAGCTATACACGCCACCCAATGCCGCAACGGCTGCTGCGTAGTCGACGCCAGTAAATTGAGACATGGTAAATCCGCCGATAGTTAAACCTGACACAATGAGCTTGAATGTGACTGCGGCAAAGCCGTAAACTGCCATTGATAATGTGTAGGAGATTTCGCCTGTTTTTTTATTCTTAATAAACATATTATACGTATGTCACCGTGGCACGAAAACTCAATGCCGCAGTTGATCCTGTTGAGGTACTAGTGTATTGGACTTGTCCACTGCTATCGACGTTAAACAAGACTCCAGTTTCATCGCCCATACGTAACATGGAACAATTCCAGCTTGCTCCGATTTGAATCCCGGACAATGTAACCTGCTCAAACGTTGCTGCTCGGGTAATGCTAATAAGCCCACTAAAACTGCGGATTGTTGCGTTATTGAAAGCGAATCCTGTAATGTTGGTAAATACCGCTATATTGTTGGAAGCGATGAATGCTGTTGGTTGGATGTCGCCAGTTACCGTTGACGCTTTAGCATTCAATTGTGTTTGTATGTTGCTTGTTACACCGTCTAGATACTGAAACTCGGCATTGGAAACTGAACCATCTGCGATTTTAATCGAATCAATTCCAGTAGGTAAATCTGAATTGATTAGTGAACCACCTGAAGTAACCAAACCTTTTACGTTCGTGACTAATTTTGTGTAAGTTCCTGCGGTATTTACTGTCGCTAAGGTAAAACCGGCAGACCCCGGCCCACTCGCAGTGCCATCACCAGTTAAACCGGTGATGTAGTTACCCGTCGCCTGCTTGCTGTTAATTTGTGTTTGTATGTTGCTTGTTACACCGTCTAGATACTGAAACTCGGCATTGGAAACTGAACCGTCAGCAACTTGAGTTGCATTGATCGTTGAGTTATTATTTAAAACAACCGACCAGGCGGTGTCACCAGCTCCGGTTTTTTGGTAAGTGAGATTGGTTGTCGTGCTTAGGTACTGATCACCGAGATTAGCAACAAAACCATCGGTGCTAGGATTTAGAATGCCAGAATAGATTGCGGCAAAATTACCTAACTGTATACCAGGCTTTAACGCTTTGGTTTTAGGTCCTGAAAAGATAACGGCAGACATTTATTTTCCTGTCTCCTTTACCCAATTAATCGAACGATGATGTTAGATCCACTACCTGGGGCGGTGGCTTCGAGACTTTTGATTGATATTCGTGAGCCAGTCGAAATTGATTTAGGGTAAGTTCCACTGTCCCCTGGACCAGTGAATAGGATTGGTGTTTCAACACCAATCGAGCCCGTTGCGATTGAAAGACTTGCGCCGGTGGTGTCGTAAACTGCGATGGCTATTGTTGCGGACGAAGTGCTTGATGTGATTTCGAAATACGATCCACTGGATGCTTCGATGCTTACCGATGAAACGTTATAATTTCCAAAAACCGAACCTTCATTGGTTTGGACTGTGTTGGAAATAGTTACAGCACCAGACACAGCCTGAGTTGCTGGGAAGTTAGTTACAGACACACTGCCACTTACCGGTTGAGTTCCGGTAGGAGCTGCTGCAGAGGTTAGAACTTTCAATGACCCGGTAGCGTCATCGAAACTGTGGATAATTACCTGTTCGAAATCCAATTTAGTAGTCATTATTTAGACTCTTTCATTTTCTTTTTGAGCCGCGAGAACTCAACTGGTAATGTTTTATATGCCGTATCACCAACATTATCTGAAACCATTTCTTTTGCGGTGTTGGATTTGATTCCGACCTTCTTAGTTAATTCGGGATCATGGGCTGCTGCCTGCATAAATTTAAATTGCGATTTACTTTTAATCGGCATACAGCCCTTTCTACTAAGGAGAAACGATTAGAGAACTAGGTTGTAATTCATGATGCGAAGTGCGCCCGCAGCGCTGTTAAGCTTAGCAGCTGAAGCAGTAATCTCGCCACTGCCTGAAATTGGAATTAAATTTCCAACAACACCTGGAGCTAAAGAAGTCAAAGTGACAACCCCGGCAGAAGAACTTGCCAATACCATTTCTAATTGCGCATCGGTTGATGCCTTGATTACTGTTACGATATTTGACGCAATTTGTGTTGCAGTTAAATTCGAAATCACGTAATCAGTTCCACCAGTTAATACCTTGGTTCCGATTACTAGAGCAGAAGCTCCAGAAGTCGCCACGGTAAAAGTACCAGTAGCTGAGGTTTGAAGTTGCATATCAATGACTGCTTGATCAGCGCCACCTTCCAATGCTGAAAAGAAGTTTTTCATTTTCTGAAGCTGCTCACTTTTTAAGCTCGCATCAGTTAATAAATCATCATTCAATTGAGTTTGTGATACATTGGACCTGATTGTTAGTGAAATTTTGCTAGACATTTTTAAAGCCTCCTTAGCTTTTTAGTACGTTATTAATTGCCGATTCGTTCAATCGAAACATAGTTGTAATCACCGTTCGCACTTAGAGCCAAAGGTCCACCGCTATTTTGGTACCCACGGATTTGGATGTAATCACCAGCTAAGCAGCTCATGGTATCTGAGTAGAGTGCGATGACCGCTTGTGCGTGTGTTGCGATTTGGTAATAAAGATTGGTGCTAGTAACAGCACCGTTT
>JGI1221J13441_10001280_pt1 | contig 10720 bp, 11 predicted proteins | sample LakVidmifraction_4_FD_13441 | JGI IMG/M metagenome (IMG submission 13441) | reverse complement strand
ACACCATAAATGTGTTCAGGTGGATGGTGAGTTTTGTTTGATGACTTCTAAGGGAGTAGGGCGAACACATTTTGTTATTTTTCTTTCTTCTCCTTTGGGTAATTGATATCTGTCACCTACCCCTTAGCCTATTTGATTAGGTGAGGACTGTTCTGTGATGAGGGCAGTTCTTTTATTTTGAAAATTAATGGAAAGGAATTATAGATTGATGGCAAGTTACACATTTGAATGTAAAGCATGTAAGGGAATACATGATATTGATATGAAATTAAGTGAATATAAAGCTGAACAATATTGCCCCGATTGTGGAGAATTAATGGAAAGAGTTTATGGAGTAGTGGGGATTAGTTGGAAATGTAGTGGTGCGTTTGAAAAGAGGCAATAAATTTGTAGAAATAGGACACTGAGTTGATAGATTCAGTGTTTTTTAATGTGCAAATTTATGTTTGTACGGTAAAGGATAGCGATTAACGGCGGTTAGTTGCGACAAAGTGTTTCCCCTTAAACACTTCCTTTACTTAGTTTTAAATCATAGGGAAATAAAAAATTAGAGGGGTAATTAAAATGTTAATAACAAAAGAAGTAGAAGTAAAATGGAATGTAAATAATAAGGATCATTATGTATCGTTGGGTTATATTTTTACAAAAATCAACGATACGTTTATTGCGAATGTAGATGACTTATCAAAAGGTAGTCATAAAAAAATATGTTATTCTTGTGATTATTGTGGTAGAGAATTTGAAAAAGAATTCAAACAACTTATAAATGGTAGAAAAGTTATTAAAAAAGATTCTTGTGCCAAGTGTCAACCATATAAAACGCAAGATGTTTTGATGATAGAGTGTGGAGTTAATAATAAAACAAAATTACCTGAAACATTGAATAAAATGAAATCTACAATGCTAGACAGATATGGTGTTGAACACAATATGCAAATGGAATCTTGTAGAGAAAAGGCTAAGTTAACTTGGATAGAAAATTATGGAGTTGATAATCCAACTAAAAATAAAGATATTCATGATTTGGCAATGAGAACATATGTAGACCGCTATGGTGAAAATCCACACAAAAATCCAATAATAGTTGCAAGAATAAATGCTACTAATCAACGAAAATATGGTTGTGATTGGCAATTACAAAGTCCAGAGGTTATAGCTAAATCTAGGAGAACTTTTTATAAAAATGGAACAACTCCCACATCAAGACAACAAAAATATATACATGAATTATTAGGTGGTCAGTTGAATTTTCCTGTATCAAATTGCAATCTAGATGTTGCTTATCCACAGAATAATATCTATATAGAATTTAATGGATCTGGTCATTCATTGAGTGTTAAATTAGGAGATATTTCACAAAAACAGTTCAACACTAAAGAAATAAAAAGATATTTATATTTAAAATCAAAAGGTTGGAAATGTATATGCATAGAATCTTCGTGCGATTATTTACCATCAGATGAGGTAATTGTAGATGAATTTAATAAAGCCGGTGAATGGTTTAAATCTAATGACAGAGGGCATTATCATTACAACGTAGAAATAGGAAATAAAATTGATGATATAAATCATGGAAAACTAAGAAGAATAACCGATAAAGACTTAAAAGGAGATGAGTTAAATGGCAAGTAATGTAGTACATATATGTACTAGTTGTGGAGATACTGCAAGTGAATCAGCATTACCAAGTAAGTTTTACTTGTCTGATTCACCATACCATAAAAAAATAAATAGAATACCATTATGTAAAACATGTGTATCTAATATGTGTTTAGATTTTGATGGTAGTTTTAATATTAATAGATTTTTAAATATGTTATGTGTTTGTGATAAACCATATCTGAGTAACTTACTAGAACAAGCAAAAGAATCTTCAAAAAATAAAGAAACAGGCAATATAGAAGAATCTAGTATTGTTGGGCATTATATGAGATTAGCAGTCATGAAACAATATAGAGGACTCACTTGGAATAGTGGTGAAAAACCATCTATCAATGACGATAGCATAAAAGAAGATTCGAGTGGTGATAAACTAAATAGATGGGGATCAGGCTGGACGGAAAACCAGTATGAAAGACTGGAATATTTCTATCATGATATGAAACGCGGTAATGATATCGAAAGTCCACAAGCCCTCGATTATTTAAAAAAAATATCAATGTTATCAATTCAAATTGATGATGCTATACGTTTGGGAGAAACACAAAAAGCTAAACAATTAGGAGATTTATATTCTAAATATATGTCAGATTCAAAATTTAGGACTATGGATTTGACTGACTCTGATAGAACGGGTGGAATTAGAAATTTTGGTACAATATATTTAGAAGTTGAAAAACCAGACTTCATACCACCTTGGGAACATTATTCTAAATTATTAAAAATAAAACAAGATATTGTTGATAAAACAATTATGCATCTTGAAAACTTTACTTTGAAATTCAACAAAGCAGAGAAAATGATAGAACCACCTTATGATACTCCTTTACAAGAAGAGGGTGAATAATTTGGCAAGTCATAATAATTTTAGCATAAAAGATAGGTCTATTAAAGACAGTGATTATGGCGAAAGTTCACAAGATAAAAAAAGTGGATCTAAAACAAATGAAATACAAAAAGATGGATTTGAGGCAGTTAGAGAAAAATGGACAATGTTATGTAGCTACTTTAGGGCATACCCAGATAAATTTATAGATTTTATTCAGCCAGAAGATGCTAAAATTAAACTATATTTTTATCAAAGAATTTATTTAAGAATTATTCTAAGATATAGAAAAGTATTTATTACTGCCACAAGAGGTACTTCTAAATCATTCTTATTAAATTTGGCATTTGTATTAATTTGTATTTTTTATCCTAGAACAAAGCTGTTCACCACAGCAGTTGGAAAAGAACAGGCTGCAAAAATTACTCAAGAATGTTTAGATGATATTTTTGACTTTTTCCCTCTTTTAAGAAAAGAAGTTAAAACATATATTGATAATAAAGATTACACAAAACTTATTTTTCACAATGGGAGCAAATATGATATTGTACAAATGAGAGATACTACCCGTGGAGGCAGAAGAAACGGGGGGTGTGTGGAAGAAATTCAAGATCCTAAATTTGATGGAGACATGCTCAACTCAGTTGTAATTCCACTTATGGCGAATGACAGAGTAGCGGGTTGTGGTAGGGTAGACCCAAATGAAGTACATAAACGAGAGATATATATAACTACAGCATCTACACAACAACAATTTGCATATGCAAAATGTAATGAAATATATGAAGATATGCTTTCTGGGAAATCAGCATTTTTTGTTGGAAATTCATTCGAACTCCCTTGTTTATACGGTCAATTAGATATTGATTTTATAGAAGAAAAAAGAGAATCACCAACCTTCTCAACAATGGACTTTATGAGAGAATATGAATCAATATATACAGGATCTAATTCTGATAGTTTAGTTGCAGAGGATAAGTTAAAAAAATGTAGAAGAATTGGAATTGCAGAATGGGAAGCTTCTAAAGATATCCATGCGGAATATGTTTTAGCTTACGACGTTGCTAGAAGTGAAGGCAAAGAAAATGCACTTTCAGCATTATCTGTAATTAAAATAACTCCAAGAAGTGATGGCAATTATATAAAAGAAGTTGTAAATATATTTTCATCAGAAGGACAACATGACACATGGCAAGCTAGGTTTTTAAAACAAAAAGTTAAAGAATTTAGTGCCAGAATACTAATAATTGATGCCAATGGAATTGGATCAGGCGTCGTGGATCAGCTAGTTTTAGATTTAGACGATGGCAACCCCCCTTATAAAGTGGTTAATGATGATAAAGAGCACTGGAAAAGATATGAACTAGACGATGGAATACCTATGGTATTTGCACTAAAATCACAAAACGTAAATACAAAAAACAGTGATATGATTACTCATTTCATGAAAACATTTGCAAAGATGGATATCTCTCTATTAAAAAATCCATATGAGGGTATAAAAGATTTAGAAAAAAAGAATAAAAAGAAATTTAAAGATGATGATGTTGAGGATTTGGTTGCTTGTGAAGCTCCTTATTTATTAACCGATTTATTATGCGAAGAGATAATGAACCTAAAACATAAACAAAAAGGTAATGTGACTGAGATAGAGGTCGTATCAAGACGTATTCCAAAGGATAAATTTAGTTCATTAATGTATGGATTGTTTTGGATATATCTTCAGGAAAAAGATAATAAAATTAGGCAAAAAAAACAACGTGACTTCACTCACGCTCCACGTTGTGTATCGTCTGTAACATTTTAGTCTCAAATCAGCAATATATACATAATTCAATTCAGTAATATACTAACATGAAAGGAGGAAAAATCAATATATGAGCGAACAAAACACTCAATCAACATCTCCAAAAGAAGATTTTACAGTTATGATAGGATCACAATCATCTGATGATACAGTCGTTCTAACTACCACCGAATTATCAAAAAAGTGGTTGGAAACTGCTATGGTTAATTATAGTTCAGACAATCATAATTACTCTACTTATTTAAATGAAACTGCATTCTCATCTTCGTCGATAATGGAATCAGAGTTAGAAACTTTATCTGTAAATCCACAAAGTGATATCCGAAAAGTGAAACGTATAAATGATATCGCTAGATATTATATAAATAAAGATGATTTAGTTGGAAAAGTATATGAAACTATTGAAAGCAATGTAAATACTGAATATCTTCTTACTTACAAAGATTTTACTGGAAATCGTAATAAAAAAATACAAGCAGAAAAGGCTAAAGAACTCATTGAAAATTTCAACGATCAAATTAATCTTAAAAATATAATAAGAAAATCTGTGCCATTGACTTATTCAGAGGGGAATTATCCTTTATATTTACGTAAAAATAAAGATGCATATACAGTAGATTATTATCCATTAGGAGTTATAGAAGTTAGTGATTATGAAATTGACGGAGAACCATACTTATTATTTAATGTAAATGAACTAAAATCACGTTTACAAAAAGTAAATAAAAAGAATAGAGATGGAACATTTTTATTCTTTAAAAGCATTGATGATGAAATAAAAAACAATTATCCGAAAGAAGTTTACGATGCTTTTATAAGTAAAAACCAGTATGCAAAACTTGATATTAAGAAAACAGGAATACTTAGAATTAATAATATGAATCGTAAATATGGAGTGACCCCAATTTTCAGAACTTTTAAGCCAGCATTAATGCTTGAAATATTTGAAACAACAGATAAAATTAATGCACAATCTAAAGGTAAAAAAATAATATTTCAAAAAATGCGTAAAGAAATACTCGGGAAAGATTTTGATAAAGATGGCTTTGAAGATATGGCATACGCCCACGAATCATTTATGGAAGCATGGAAAAACAAAGTTGTTGTATATACAGGTAGTGCAGCAGTTGAAAGCATTACATATGTTGAACCAAAAGTTGAAAGTACAAGTATTGAGTTGATTAATTACAATAGGAATAAAATAATGACAGATTTAGGTATATCATTTTTGAATTCAGATAGTAAAGGCGCGTTTGCATCGGCTCAAATCAGTATTAAAGAACTGATGAAACTAATCAATAAAATTACTAGTCAGCTTGAAGATATTGTTAAAAAGTGGTACAAATTTGTTCTTACTGAAAACGGATTTCCAGTCGAATTTTGCCCTAATATTAAAATAATAGATAGCGAAATGCTTGAGATGTCAATTAAGCTTGACATGGTTGAATTCTTATATATGAAATTAAATTGTAGCATAGAAACTGCCTATAATATGTTGGGGGTTGAATTTGATAATGAAAAGAAACTTCGTAGAGAAGAAAATGAATCTGGATTAGAAGAAATATTTGCTCCTAGAGTAACGTCATATACTAATAGCAAAGAACCACCTAACTCAGAAGGTGCTCCTGTGAAAAACAATGACCCCAATAAGCAAGTTCAAGATCAAGATAGGGTCAAAGCTAAGAAAAAGGCAGGTGCTACAAAATGATATATGAAATAGAATGTCCTTGCTGTGGCTTTATTTTAAAATTAAATATAGAAGATAGTAAATTAACCTCAGTTGAATCACCTCATCATGAGGATTTTTTATGCAATGAATTAATTGAAACTGGAAGTATTGGAGGTGAATCAAGTGACGAATGATAATTTTATATTTTCTACAAAAGCAATTGAAATATCAGAAACGAAAACTTATCTTGAAATAACAAATTTAGTTTGTACATTAGATGAAGCAAATCTAAATGGAGCTAGAATCTACGTGGCAGAAGCTGAACTTTATAAGGACACATTGTTAGCTATGCCCGTTGTTGCTAAAGTAATTAAAAATAAAGATGGAGAGCTAGATTTTACTGGTCATAACGTATCCATTAAAAAAGATGAAAAAGGCAATGAACAACTTGTTTTTAATACCGATGCATTTGGAACATATACGGATATTTGGATAGGAGATGCCAAACTAGAAGATGGATCTGATGGCAAAGCACTTTTTGCAAAAGGACGAATATGGAAAAGATTTGGTAATGCTACAAAAGTTGTTAAAAGGCTATTTAAAGAAGGAAATCTATCTACATCTTGGGAAATCCAACCTTATGAAGTGGAATATCTAGATGATGGTACAAGAAAGCTTAAACGGTGGGAATTTATTGGAAATTGTTTACTTGGTGAGAAAATTCAACCTGCCTACAAACAAGCTGCCGTAACACTGTTATCTCAATCTCAATTCATGTTAGCTGAAGCAATTGCTGAAGATATAACAGAATTAGATATAAATGCTAAGAAGGAGGACGACGTAATGGAAGGAACTGAATATTCAAGTGTCACTATGCGCGACTTATATCAAAAGTTAGAAACTGCAATAGAACACAAAATGGATAGATGGTTTAACTTATCTCTTGTTTTTCCAGAAGAACATCTTGTGTGGGCTTATTCATGGGATAGAGAGAGTGAGTTAGATTACTACAAATTTACTTATACCGTAAACGAAAGTGATGAGGTGGAAGTATCAGATGGAACATTGGTTAAATTAAATGTTGCAGAAGCTTCTGAAGTTGATAGTATAAAAAATAAATTAGTTGACGTTGAAAAACTAGTAGCTGAAAAGTTAGTAGTTATTTCAGAATTAGAGACTAATAAAAATGAATTATCAACACAACTAGCTGAAAAGACAGATGGTTTAGTATCCGCAATGGATGTAATTAATGGTTTTGAAATTAAAATTGCCGAACTATCTCCATTTAAAGAAATGGCTGAAAAAGCCGAGTTAGAAAAACAATTCGCTGAAACAGCTCAAAAAAGAGAAGTTTTAAAGGCAAAATTAATTCAATCTAAATTAGTAACAAGTGAAGAAATTGAAACATCAGAAGAAATTAAAGAAATGTTAGATGCTATTGATGAAAAATCAGTAAAGAGTTTAATAGCTGATCGATTCATGGACAAATTATCTCAAGAAGTAACTCCAGTAACAGAAGTATCTACTGTAGTCACTGATGAACTTTCTAATGATGGTATTGCTAATTTGAATGCTGATGAAGATTCAGAAACAATCAATAAAGGAAGCGTAATGTCAGCTTTCTTGAAAAAACAATAAACTATATAACTTAGGAGGATTTAAAAATGTTAAGAAGACTACAAAACTTTAATGGTAAAAATATTGATGCAACAAAGAAAGCAAAAGTAGCTATGGTAAGAGGTCTTTTAGTTCAAAAAGATGTAACAACTGGTGAAGCTGTTCTTCCAGTATCTCAAGAAGGTTTATTCTTCGTAGACAGAGATGCACAACCTACTGGTTTAGGCGCAATGGCTGGAGATGTTAGTGAATATGATGATAGTTTGGATAAAATTGCAGCNGGTGTNCCTGTTCAATTAGAAGGATTTGTAAAAGGTGAAATTTATGCAGTTGATCAATTTGTTGCAACTGGATTNGCTGTTGGTAATTATGCAGAAGTAAGTAATGTTGTAGATGCAACTCAGGGTAAAATTATCAAAAAAGCTACTGCTGGTGCTTTTAGATATCTCGGAACAATGACAGAAGGAACTCATACTTTAGCTATGGTTGAAGTACTTTAATAAACAATAAAAACATATAACTTAGGAGGATTTTTAAAATGTTAAAAACTGAAATTGCAGAAATTATGAATCAAGATAGAGCAATGTTCGAATGGGCTACTAAGGTAGACAAAAAATTAAATATGACCGCTGAAGACAATGAAATTTCTGGTGTTGTAGACGCATGGGCTAAACAAATTGGCACAAAAGGTCAAGATCCAAACGGAGAAATTTCCGAATATATCGTTAAAGTTATTCAACCAGAAGTGTATGATGTTCCTGATGAATTACTTTCTTCTATGTTTAATAGAGGTACTATTGGTGAGTTTGACGAGAAACAAATTAATGTTGATCCATTAAATACTTTAGTTGCATATGATGCCGCTAAAGGTGGTAACGTTAATAAATCTTATATTGATGTTAAAAATCTTAAGCCTACTTGGAAACANAAACAAGTTGAAACTGAAATTAAATACTCTGATTTACGTAGAGATGGTTTCAAATCTGTTGCTAGATTAACTTCTTATATTGAAGAAGCATTAAAAAATAAAATGTTCTTTGAAATTTTCAGTGCTATTGATGCAGCTATTGTTGGTGCTTCTCAAACTATTGCTGCTGGAGGCACAGCTCCTTCTGTAGCTTCTATGGATGAATTAGCTTTGTATTTACTTGACAGAGGTAATGCACCTTTTACAGTATCTCTATCTAAATATGCTCAAAACATTGCAAAAATGAGCGGATATTCAACATTTATGTCCGACAGTATGAAAGATGAGTATAACAAATATGGTTTAACAAAGTTCTATGGTGGAATTAGCATCGGTTCTATTTCTGGCGCTAAGAAAACTGGAGACAACCAGTTACTATTACCAGATAAAAGAATTTTCGGTATTGCTGATAAAATTGGCGACTTAGACATGAGAGGCTCTTTGAGAGTTTATGAGACTCCTGATAATAACAGAGAAGTTATCGGATTAAAGGTTACTGGTTTTGAGTTTGGATATGCAATTACTGATATTTCTAAAGTTGCTAAAATTACTTTAACTTAATAAACAATAAATACATAAAGTAGTTGGGGTGAAATATCCCCTTCTGCATTTTAAAAAAGGAGAAATTAAAATGAAAATAACAGATAATTCAATCATTAATGTTTATAACACTTCAAATTATACAGTAGTATTACCTACACATTTAAATCCAGAAGGATATTTATTCGCTGGATATATGGACGATAATCCTGTAATGATTCCAATTACATTTTCTGAAATTAGATTAATTAATAGTTCAAGTATGTTGTTTAGAGAAAAGCATTTAACTTTTGATGAAAAAGACGAATCTGATATTTACGAAGCATTGAAAATTTTAGGTTGGAAAGATATATTAACGAATGATCAAATAGAAGATTTAATATTGAATCCTACTAAAGAAAAACTTGAAAAAGTTGTAGCTGCAACTACAATGTCTATGCTTGATAGAATTAGAGGTGCTTTGGTTTCTATGCAAAATACTGGTCAATATGATATTTCTCAGCGAGTTATTGATGTTGTCAATGCTAGATATCAAGAATTATATGCTGGAAAACGCGGATCTCAAATTGTAATTAATAAGACACAACAAGAAGTTGTTGAGGAAACAAAAAAAGATGTAATTCAAGAAGAATTAGCTAAGATGAGGAAAGAAATTGAATCTCAGGTTAGAAAAGAGATGGCTGAATCAAATAAGGCTTCAGCAAAAAAACCAGCAGGAAGACCACCAAAGACTGCAGTGTAAAGGATGTGATATTTAATGGCAACGGTTTTTGAAACAGATATTTACCCTCTATTTTTTAAGAAAATAGTAAAAGATAGAACTTTCTTTGAATACGTAAACGTTACCGAAGTAGAAGCTATTGAAATTGCAGTAGATAGAAGTGAGGGGTTACTAAAAGAGTCTATTTCAAAGTTGACATTACAATGCACTCCCGATGTAGACTTTTTTGATTATGATGCTACTCAGTTCAATTTTGACTGCACACCTATTGAAATAGATTTAATTACTTCTATTATGAAGGAAAAATTATTTGAGAAAGATGAGTTAAAACTCAAAGTTCAAGTAGCTAGATTTAGTACAAAAGATGTAACATCATTTAGTCCAGCTAACGAAAGAAAAACTTATAGCGATTTATGTAAGAATATTGCTTATAGAAATGATGTATTAATTGATAAATATGCGTCAAGAGATAGAATTACAAATAAGCGTAAAATTATTAAATATGCGACTGAGGTGTAAATTATGATTCTTGATTATTACAAAAAAATCAATGGTACATATTTAGCTACATCTACTAAAGAAGTATTAGTTAATGATTATAGGGCTGAATTTAGGAATGAGTTTGAAAATAATATCGACTCTGAAATAATAAAAATAGGTGAATTTGACTATAAAGTATTAATTATTGACAATAGTTCTGTGGAATTGGGAAATATAAAAATATTGATTAGTCATGCAACTGAAAAATTCCAAATCGGAGATTATTTTAAATGGGCAAGTGTTTATTGGTTAATCACAGAGTTAGATAATGATGATAAATTATACAATAAATACACAATTCAAAAATGCACAAACACCCTAACATTCCAACTTTCAGACAACTCAATTTACTCAACTCCTTGTATTTACGACTC
>JGI1221J13441_10001279_pt1 | contig 10725 bp, 7 predicted proteins | sample LakVidmifraction_4_FD_13441 | JGI IMG/M metagenome (IMG submission 13441) | reverse complement strand
GCAAACGAGGTTCGGGGCTCAGTCGATGGCTGGGACTTTAAGCAGTATGTGTTGGGTACGCTGTTTTACCGCTTTATCAGTGAGAACTTCTCCAATTATATCGAAGCAGGTGATGAGAGCGTCAACTATGCAGCCCTTCCTAATGAAGTGATTACGGATGATATTAAAGACGATGCCATCAAGACTAAGGGCTATTTTATTTACCCAAGCCAACTGTTTACCACGATCGCGGCAGGGGCACATAGAAATGAAAATCTTAACACCGATCTTGCTGCCATATTCAAAGCGATTGAAGGTTCAGCCAATGGCTACCCCTCCGAGCCTGATATAAAGGGCTTATTTGCTGATTTTGATACTACTAGCAATCGTTTAGGAAATACCGTTGCCGATAAGAACGCGCGCTTAGCAGCGGTGCTTAAAGGCGTTGCCGGTCTCAAGCTGGAGCAGTTCGCTGACAACCAAATCGATCTATTTGGTGATGCTTACGAGTATCTCATCTCTAACTATGCGGCCAATGCGGGTAAATCAGGGGGCGAGTTCTTTACCCCACAAAGCGTTTCTAAGCTGATTGCGCAAATTGCTATGCATAAGCAGGAAACTGTTAATAAGATTTATGATCCAGCAGCAGGGTCAGGCTCACTGTTACTACAAGCTAAGAAGCATTTTGACAACCATATCATCGAAGAAGGGTTTTTTGGACAGGAGATCAACCACACCACGTATAACCTTGCACGTATGAATATGTTTTTGCATAACATTAACTACGACAAGTTTAATATCGTACTGGGTAATACGCTGTTAGATCCGCATTTTGGTGATGACAAGCCGTTTGATGCCATTGTTTCTAACCCACCATATTCGGTGAAATGGATTGGTAGCGACGATCCCACGCTGATTAATGATGAACGTTTTGCACCAGCTGGGGTACTTGCACCCAAGTCTAAAGCCGACTTTGCTTTCGTTCTTCATGCGCTAAACTACTTATCCAGTAAGGGGCGAGCCGCTATCGTCTGCTTCCCTGGCATCTTCTATCGTGGTGGGGCTGAGAAAAAAATTCGTGAATATCTAGTAGGCAATAACTATGTAGAATCGGTGATATCCCTTGCGCCTAACCTGTTCTTTGGCACCACCATTTCCGTTAATATCTTAGTGCTCTCCAAACACAAAACGGATAACAAAACGCAATTTATCGATGCCAGTAAATTATTTAAGGCAGAGACCAATACCAACGTGCTTACTGAGGCAAATATTGAGCAGATAATGCAGCTGTTTGATGGTAAAGTGGACAGCGATTACTTAGCCAAAAGTGTTGATAACACTGACATTGCCACTAAAGACTACAACCTATCCGTCAGTGCCTACGTAGAAGCGGAAGACACGCGAGAGGTGATTAATATCACGTCACTCAATGCTGAGCTGAAAACTACCGTTGCTAAGATTAATGAGCTACGTGCAGATATCGATAAAATCGTTGCGGAGATTGAAGCATGAGTCAGTTAAGTTATATGGAAAAGCTGCTTGATGGGGTTGAGATTGAATGGAAAACGTTGGCAGACGTGACCTTACCTACTAGTAATATTAAATGGCGAGATATTGACCACACTCACCGTTATATTGATTTATCTTCCGTCAGCATTGAAACTAAAAAAATCATAGAAACATCTGAAGTTGATGCCACAAATGCACCTAGCAGAGCACAAAAAATCGTCCAAGAGGGGGACGTTATTTTTGCGACAACTCGCCCAACTCAGATGCGATATTGCTTGATAGATGATATTTATTCTGGTCAGGTAGCTAGTACAGGATACTGTGTTCTACGACCTCAACCAAACAATATTCTACCTAAATGGATTTTGTACTGCATAGCTTCGAAGCGTTTCAAGAGCCACGTTGAAAACAACGAAAGTGGCGCAGCATATCCCGCGATATCTGATACAAAGGTAAAGACTTTTGAAATCCCCATTCCACCACTCGAAATCCAAGCTGAAATCATCCAAATTTTAGATGCATTTACAGAGCTTACCGCAGAGCTTACCGCAGAGCTTGTAGCACGTAAGCAACAATATGCCTACTATCGTGATAAATTATTTAATTTTAATGAAGTAGAGTGGAAAACATTAGGGGTGGTTTCTAAGATACAGCGTGGTGCTTCACCTCGACCAATTGCAAAATATGTCACTGATGATAATAATGGTGTACCTTGGATAAAAATTGGAGACACAAGACTAGGTTCAAAATACGTTGATAATACTGCTCAAAGAATAACGCTTGAAGGTGCAGAAAAATCGAGGGTTTTGAAGAAAGGTAGCTTTATAATGTCTAACTCAATGAGTTATGGAAGACCATACATTCTTGGAATTGAAGGAGCTATTCATGATGGATGGGCTTCAATTAGTGATTTTGAATCTAGATTGAACCCTGATTTTTTATATCACTATTTATCATCAGGAGATGTCAAAAACTATTGGGAAAGCAAAATTAATAGCAGCTCAGTTAGTAATTTAAATTCTGATATTATTAAAGCATTGCCAATTCCCATCCCGTCTATCGACGAACAAGAACGTATTGCATCTATCCTAGACAAATTCGACACTTTAACTACCTCACTTACCGAAGGCTTACCGCGAGAGATTGAACTGCGTCAGCAGCAGTATGAGTATTATCGGGAGCTACTTTTAAATTTTCCTAAAGTAGAGGGTAATGCATAAAATGAGTAAATCGCTAGAGGGTATCGCCAAAGAGCTCAAAAAAAATAATAAAAAAGTCCAGCTTATTTATGCTTTTAATGGCACAGGTAAAACTCGGCTGTCAAAGGAGTTTAAGAAACTAATTGCGCCCAAAGCGATGAATGAAGATGAAGAAGAGATAGAGTTGGGTCGTACAAAGATTTTGTACTACAACGCTTTTACCGAAGACTTACTCTATTGGGACAACGATCTAGAGCGTGATGAAGAGCCTAAGCTGAGAATCCAGCCTAACTCTTTTACGGACTGGGTTCTGAGGACTCAAGGGCAGGATCAAAATATTATCTCTAACTTTCAGCACTACACTAATGATAAATTGATGCCCCATTTTAATCCGGATTTTTCTGAAGTTGTTTTTACGCTTGAGCGTGGTAATGATGAAAATTCAGGCCGGTTAAAGATATCAAAAGGTGAAGAAAGTATTTTCGTATGGAGTATTTTTCATTGTTTGATTGAGCAGGTGATCAATACATTAAATATACCTGAACCTAGTGATCGTGATACCGATGAATTTAACCAGTTAGAATATATATTTATAGATGATCCTGTTAGCTCTTTAGATGAAAACCATCTTATCGAATTAGCAGTAAATTTAGCGACATTAATTAAGTTAAGTGATTTTACGAATGGTAAAGGACTGCGATTTATTATCTCAACACATAATCCACTTTTTTATAATGTTCTCCATAATGAATTAGATCTTAAGAAAAAGGGTAAAAAAGAAGGCTGCTACTTACTAGAGCGTTTTGAGGATGGAAGCTTTAACTTAAATACGAAATATGGTGATTCTAATCGAAGCTTCTCGTATCACTTACATATAAGACAGTTACTAGAAGAGGCTACAGCTAATAATCAAGTACAGCGTTACCACTTTACTTTGTTACGTAATCTTTATGAGAAAACTGCTAGCTTTTTGGGCTATAAGGAATGGTCAGATCTCTTACCTGGCGATAAGAAAGTTTATTTAAATCGTATTATCCAGTTTACTAGTCATTCAACTCTATCAAATGAAACCATAACCGAACCTAGTGACCCAGAAAAACAGACTGTTAGGTTTTTACTCGATAATTTAATTAATAATTATGGCTTTTGGCAACAGGAAGAGGAAAATGGCTGATCACACTAAAACGATCGCAGAATCGAAAAATTTTATCGTCCTTAATAAATATACCAAGTGTGTTCAGCCCGATGGGGGCTATCAAACCGAAGACGATTTAGAGCGCGAATTGCTCAAGGATTTACAAAACCAAGGCTATGAGTTTGTTGCTGATTTAACCTCACCTGAAATGATGCTCGCTAACGTCCGTGTTCAACTGCAAGCCTTAAATGGCGTGCAGTTTACCAATGATGAATGGCAACGCTTTGTGATGGAATATCTAGATAATTCTAGCGATAACAGTACCGATAAAGCGCGAAAGATTCATGATGATCATATTCATGACTTTGTGTTTGACGATGGACATATTCAAAATATTGCGCTACTTGATAAGAAAAATATCCCACGCAATAAGGTACAAGTGATCAAACAGTTTGCGCAGACAGGCACACAGGCGAACCGTTATGATGTCACTATTTTGGTGAATGGCTTGCCATTGGTGCAAGTCGAGCTTAAAAAACGTGGCGTTGCTATCCGTGAAGCCTTTAACCAAGTGCATCGTTATAGCAAAGAGAGCTTTAACTCTGATAACTCGCTATATAAATACATACAGCTGTTTGTGATCTCCAATGGCACCGACACACGCTACTTTGCCAATACCACCAAGCGCAATAGAAACAGCTTTGATTTCACCATGAACTGGGCGAGATCAGACAACACCTTGATCAAAGATCTAAAAGACTTCACAGCCACATTCTTCCAAAAGCACACCCTGTTGAACGTGCTGATGCATTACACCGTCTTTGATGTGAGTGATACCTCACTGGTGATGCGACCTTATCAGATAGCGGCCACTGAGCGCATTCTGTGGAAGATAAACAGCGCCTATCAAACTAAAAAGTGGAGCAGCCTTGAGAGTGGTGGCTATATTTGGCACACCACAGGCTCAGGGAAGACCTTAACCAGCTTTAAAGCCGCACGCTTAGCAACGGAGCTGCCCTTTATTGATAAAGTATTTTTTGTGGTAGATCGTAAGGATCTTGATTACCAAACCATGAAGGAGTATCAGCGCTTCTCCCCTGATAGCGTCAATGGTTCAGACAGTACCGCAGGGCTCAAGCGCAACCTTGAGAAAGATGACAATAAAATCGTCGTTACTACCATTCAAAAACTAAATAACTTAATCAAAGGCGAAGGCGACTTACCCATTTATGGCAAACAGGTGGTGTTTATCTTTGATGAGGCGCACCGCAGCCAGTTCGGGGAAGCGCAGAAGAACCTGAAAAAGAAATTTAAAAAGTTCTATCAGTTTGGCTTTACGGGTACACCTATCTTTCTAGAGAATGCCTTAGGAGCAGAGACGACCGCCAGTGTGTTTGGTCATGAGCTGCATTCCTACGTCATCACCGATGCTATTCGTGATGAAAAAGTATTGAAGTTTAAAGTCGATTACAACGATGTACGCCCACAGTTTAGCGCTATTGAAAGCGAGCAGGATGAAACCAAGCTGACCGCAGCTGAGAACAAGCAGCTGTTACTGCACCCTGATCGTATCAATGAGATATCAAAGTATGTGTTAACGCACTTTAGGCAAAAGACTCACCGCTTAAAATCAGGTGGCAAAGGCTTTAATGCCATGTTTGCCGTCAGTAGCGTTGATGCGGCTAAAGCTTACTATGAAGCCTTGAACTACTTGCAAAAGGACAGCGACAAACCGTTAAAGATCGCTACCATCTTCTCTTTTGCTGCCAACGAAGAACAAGATGCATTGGGTGATATTCCCGATGAAGGCTTTGAACCTACTGCCATGAACAGCAGTGCTAAAGAGTTCTTAAGCAAGGCTATCGCTGATTACAACGGCATGTTTAAAACCAACTATGGCGTAGACAGCAAATCCTTCCAAAATTACTACCGCGACCTTGCAGGGCGTGTCATCAAGCAAGAAGTGGACTTACTGATTGTCGTTGGCATGTTTTTAACAGGTTTTGACGCCCCTACCTTAAATACTCTATTCGTAGATAAAAACCTGCGCTATCACGGTTTGATGCAAGCTTTCTCACGAACCAATCGTATCTATGATGCCACTAAGACCTTTGGCAACATCGTGACCTTTCGTGACTTAGAGAAAGCGACCATTGATGCCATCACCTTGTTTGGTGATAGGAACACTAAAAACGTGGTGCTAGAGAAAAGCTATAAAGAATATTTAGAAGGCTTTACCGATATCGCCACAGGCAAAGCGCGCCGTGGTTATTTGGAAGTGGTCAAAGAGCTGCAACAGCGCTTCCCTAATCCCGATGAGATTGTTAAAGAGTCCGACAAAAAAGACTTTGCTAAGTTATTCGGTGAGTATTTGCGCGTCGAGAATATCTTACAAAACTATGATGAATTTGCAGGGCTAAAAGCACTGCAAGACTTGGATGTGAACGATGCTGAGGCGATTGAGACGTTTAAGGATGAGCATTACCTAAACGATGATGAGCTAGCGGCTATGCAAGCCATTCAAGTACCTGCAGAACGTACCGTACAAGATTACCGTTCAACCTATAACGACATACGTGATTGGCTGCGTCGTGAAAAAGCATCTGAGCAACAGGGCGACTCTTCCATTGATTGGGATGAGGTGGTTTTTGAAGTCGATTTGCTCAAATCACAAGAAATTAACCTTGATTATATCCTTGAGTTAATTTTTGAGCATAATAAAAACACTAAGGATAAGTCTGCCTTAGTCGAGGAAGTACGTCGTTTGATTCGGGCAAGCCTTGGCAACCGTGCTAAAGAGAGCCTAGTGGTTGATTTCATCAATCAAACCAACTTAGATAGTATCCCTGATAAATCAAGCATTATCGATGCATTCTTTAGCTATGCTCAGGTAGAACAACAACGTGAAGTCAAAGATATGATTGCCTCTGAAAATCTAAATGAAGATGCTGCTAAGCGTTATATCACCGCTTCTCTAAAGCGCGAGTATGCCAGCGAGAATGGTACAGAGCTGAATGCAATCTTACCTAAATTAAGCCCACTCAATCCGCAATACTTAACCAAGAAGCAAAGTGTTCTAGAGAAAATTGCAGCCTTTGTTGAGAAGTTTAAAGGCGTGGGTGGGAAGGTGTAGTTGACTATATTAAAGAGGGGTATACTAAATTTTATGTAAGTGTCGGTATAAGTTTAATGATAGTTACACAGAATCTGGGATGGTCTCAAAAATTTAGAAATGAAGGGGTATTTTTTGTCCGAAAATAGCATTGAAGATATCATCAACGATCTGCAAATTGATAGTTGGAAAGCTATCAATAACCTAAGTATAGATGACTTCGAGAATCTATTCTCTAATGGAGTTTTATCCTCATCAGATAAAATTCTCGTTTTTGACATACTTAGTTTATTTAATAGTCTTGAATTAAATTTCAATAGAATTATAGGTTTAGACAGTCCTAGCTGCGGTGGTCTTGGTGTAATTTTGAATGAAAAGAACATAAGGCAAAATTCAACCTACCAAGCTTTATTCGAGACAGATGAATCGTCTAAATTTAAAGAGATCCTACAAACCTACTTAGAAGTTCGCAATCTAATCGCTCATTCCTCGATTAAAAAGCATAATGATACGGATAGCATGGTCTTCTTCAGTGCTAACAAAACAGACTGGTCTAACAGCGTCAAGCGAAGAAAAAAAGAGTCTCATAAGTTTAGCAATCGTATAGATAGTGCTGTTACTCTGAGTGAGATGGGAGAAAATCAGGCGAACTTCGCAGTTTTGTGTCTACCATTCTTAGAATACTTAAGAAGATTATTGATACCAATTGATTTGTATTTCGCTAACTACGCAGGGGAAGTGACTGGACAAGACCTTAGTGAATAAGTGCTTTCTAGTGTCTTCTTACTAACCAAAAAGATACCCAAAAATCATTTACCATAACGGGTCTTATGGTAAATGATATGGGAAGGATATGAAGAAGCGTAAGATTATCGCTAGGCTTCTGTAATCAAGCTATACCTAAATGCTGCTCACTAAAGCGAGCGCATGATCCTTATCATACTACGCTCGATTCATGAGTAGTTGCAGTAGTTCGATATTGATGTAGTAGGAGCTACGCCCGACTTTCTCTTTTTGTAGTAGCCCAATATCAGTCAGCTCATCTAAATACTTAGTAGCAGTGATGCGTGACACATCTAGGTCATCCATCACAAACTCTATCTTGGTGTAGGGGTGATTAAATAGGTTGTTTAGCAGCTCTTGGCGATAGATTTTGGGTTTCTCCTTACGCATTTTGAGCTTATATGCCTGTATCAATGCCTTAATATCTTTAATTAATGTGATGGTGGATTTAGACGTCTCTTCCACACTATCAAGCATAAATAACAGCCAACCTTCCCAGTCTCCAGTATCTCGAACGTGCTGTAGGTAGTGATAATAATCAGCCTTATGTCGAATCAGGTAATGACTGAGGTATAAAACGGGCAAATCTAGTAAGCCTTGCGCCACCAGATAGAGAATGTTTAAAATCCTCCCTGTACGTCCATTACCATCATAGAACGGATGGATACTCTCAAACTGATGATGAATGACCGCCATTTTTACTAGTGGATCAAGATCGCATATCTCATCATCATTTATAAAAGTGGTCAGGTTATCCATTAATACTTTGATGTCGTCGCCGTGTTGGGGCGGCGTATAGACAATATCACCTTGGCTATTTTTGAGCGTCGTGCCAGGCAGCTTACGAAACCCTGCAACGTTTTTCTCTAACTCTTCTTGAATCACTAAAATTTCACTTAAGCGAATAATGCCGCTTTTTCGTACCGTATCGAAACTTGATTTTAGCGCCTGCGTATAGTTCTGCACCTCTTTGGTTGCAAGGCTTTGGTTGACTATATCAAGCTCAGCTTTAAACAACTCATCATTGGTAGTGACAATATTCTCTATCTCAGAGCTGTGCTTCGCCTCTTGTAGAGCCAAGGTATTGATTAAGATCGCTTCATTGGGAATAGACGAGACCACTCCTTTGAGTTCAGCTAAGTATCGATTGGCTGACGACAGTTTTTTCAGGACAGCTCTGGTTTCTAGCGTCTCCATATTAGGAAGTGGTAAAGGGATAATCTGATACTCGTCCATGGACACCTCTTTGGATATGTATAAAAAAGCTGCTTTTCTATATATGTTATATATATACGCATAGAAAAACAGCTTTTCTATATATGTTTTTCTGATATATATAAGTTTTTTGGTATCCTCAGCATCGCTCAATGATATCTTTATTATTTTTTGAGCCTAATGACTTACAGGGAATTATGATTTGCCTAGTAGTTAGCTTAATGCGATAACTGTTCACTAAACGTTTTGAACAGTCGTATTGTACAGACACTAAAAACGTACTTGGACACTAGGTGAACAATGATCATATCAGTGACGAAAGCGGCAAAAGAATGGGGTGTATCAAGAACCACTCTCTATCAGAAAGTCAATGATGGCGAGCTTTCTAGAACTGCAGACAAGAAAATTGATACTGCTGAGATGCTTCGAGTGTTTGGCGAACCTGTTTCCAAAAAACGTACTGAACAATCACTGGACACTCCAGATAGTACGCACTCTAACAGTCAGACTGTACAGTCCTGTACAGCGCTTGAACACCAATTAGAGCTGGAGAAACTAAAGAATGATCACCTAAGACAACAAGTCAGCGATCAAAAGCAGTTGATAGAAAATTATCAGCAACAGCTAAGTCAGCTAAACAAAACGCTGGAGAAAGCCAACGCCAGTATTCATGATTTTGCGCAAGTGAGACTGCTAGAGTTCAAAAAATCTCAAACCAACGATGAGCTAGAGCCTGAACAAAAACCAACGATAACAACGCCTGCTACTTCCAAGAAGAAACGATGGTTCTTTTAACTATAATCAATGTTAGGAGGGTATCCTAGATTTCGTGTAATGTTTTAAGCTAAATGGAAGTTACACAGAATTCAGGATGGACTCGGTTAAACAGGAGCTGGAAGCAGATAAACCAGCCCTTAAAGACATCTATCGTACGAGTCTTAGACCAAAGTTTTGATAGGTGTACTTATCTTATACTGCTAATATTAATTAAACATTCTTGTAATTTCCACCTCTACATCTGGGTCATAGTCCCTGAATACAATGAAGTAATATCTTTGCATAAAGTGCATTCTATAACCTACGCATCTTATACCTGCAATAGTCATCAACTCAGCACCATTATCTGAAGCAAGACACTCATAGAAAATCCATTGTGGCTTATCATTAAGAAATCTTACTTCTTTTTCCATTTCTAAGTCATCAAACCTTCCTGAAATGATTTTGCGTAGTTCTTTATCAATGTCTGATTTATGTGCTTCTATTACAGTAGCTAATGCTAATGTAGTCTTTTTTTTTGAAAAAATAACGTATGCAACCACCGCTAATGCAATAAGTATTATTATAAATATCATAGTATGACTACCCGACCTATCAATTAAGAAAACATTTGTTGTTAACAAATTTAACTTTGCATCATAGTTACATTAATAAAGATAATCAAACTTAATATCTTTTATGAGAATAGTCGGCTGTTTTGGGTGCTTTTTGCGACTTGAATACTGGCTCACATTCGCACTTATTCGCAAGAGTTTAGACAAGGTTACTGGTATAGTCATTGAACCGCCCCGGTATTGTCGGAGACCTAACAATCTGAGAGAATACGACAATGAAAAGACAAACTTATACTCCTGAAATTAAAGAACGCGCCGTTCGCATGCTGATAGAAGCGGCAAGCGACTATCCCTCCACATGGTCAGCGACTCAAGCCATTGCCCCTAAGATTGGTTGCAGCCCTGAAACCCTGCGATCATGGCACAAGAAGCATGTCGAGCAAAGCATACCAGCTCTTGTAC
>JGI1221J13441_10001278_pt1 | contig 10743 bp, 9 predicted proteins | sample LakVidmifraction_4_FD_13441 | JGI IMG/M metagenome (IMG submission 13441) | reverse complement strand
GGAATGCTGATTCCAAAGACGGTTTTAATATTGATGGAAATTCCTTCGCTATCTTCCGCTTCTTCAGCACCAAGCGCAGTTTGCTCTTCTACTGCCCTTAAATACATATGAGAACGGTATTCTCCCTGTTCAAGATTTCCGGTTCGGGTTAGTTGTACCCTAATGGTTTGGGCTTCATTAGGAGCCAGGGAAACCCTTCTGGGAAAATATCTTAGGAAATCGGTTGCAAACCGCTGACCTTCTTCGGGTGCTTCTACCTGTTCAAAATTTCCTTTTTCGGTCATTTTATAATTCACAAAAGATATGGCGTACACTGCGGTATCGCTACCGGTATTGGCCAGGTTTATTTCCTGTGAACGTTCAGAACCATCAAAAACAAGTCGCTTGGGCATAATCATAAGATCTCCCTGCGCGTAAGTGCTTAAGCCAGAAAAAACAAAAACAAAAAATAGGAATAGGGTTATAGGTAATTTTTTTATCATATCCGGGGCTGGATTTTTTGTTATTTCGTTGGTTTCAAAGGTAATAAGTAAGAATTAAGCCTGTTAAGGAAATCTAAATTTAATTATAGGATACCGTAACATTAAAACCGGAGGAATTGGTGTAAAATCCTGAAGTTTGGTTAGCTTCGAGGTTTAAAGTGCCGCCAATCTTTATAATATCCATTATAGATCCTTCCTGCGGTGCTACGGTAAATTGATCTATTCGAAGCACCTGATTTGGATTTTCCTGGTTGTATAAAAGAAAACTTTCCGGTAAGGTAATTGCGTAATTATTGTTGCCATGGGTTACCACGGCTTCTGCGGGATTCACATTTCCTGGAAGCGAATTCGAGATTTGCACCCCAAAAGCAGTCCTGGTACCATCGGGAGAAAGAATTATCCTGCCGGGATTATAGGCGCTAATCACATTACCAAAATCCAGATCTACCGTTTTATCAATTTTAATAGGATCTATAACCGTTGCCCTGCTATTCACTGTAGCGGAAGCCGAATTTTGCGCCGACACGCTAAATCCGAATAAGCTTATAAATAAGATGAAAATATAATTTCTCATTGGTATTTTCAATATAGCAGTTTGGTAATGGTTTTAACTAAAAAACGCCGCCACAGGGGCGGCGTTTCTATGCATTATAGGTAGTCTTATTAGTCGTAACTTACGGTTACATCAAAAGTACCGTCGTAATTTCCTGTAGCTTGCTCGGCAGCTACATTTAAAGTAGCTCCAACTCCAATGGTTTGGATAGTACCAATTCCTTGAGTACTTGCTCCTGCATCGTGACTAAAAGTATCTACCGTAATATCTTCTGTTCCGTTAGTAAGATCAACTGAACTTGGTAAAGCAATGGTATAATTAAAACTATTTGCAGCCGTTACATCAAAAGAAGCTGCTGCCGGAGCAGTAGATCCTATCTGATCCAGTGAAGTAGCACCAAGAGTTCCATCTGTACCTACTACTACAGTTCCTGTAGCATCATTGGCTACTTTACCGAAGTTTAAATCTTGTTCAGCAGAAATCACGAAAGGGCTTACAATATCTGCTGCGGCGTTAGCGGTTGCGGTTTCTTGTGCAAAAGTAGTTCCAGCGATAAGAGCGAATAAGATAAAAGTAATTTTTTTCATTTTGAGTGTTTTTTAAAGTTTTAGATTTGTGTTCTAATGTTTAACACTGCAAATATTGGGTAAACCCTTATACAAATGAAATTTATTCGATAAGATGTATGAAATACTCGTTGAAATGCATTTTATTGAAATTTCCCTAAAAACTACAACGTTATAGTTCTGTTTTTAAGAAAAAATCAATTATAGTTAACAGTTACCTGTAAATCACTAAGGGTTTTGTAATCCCCCGGTTTCTGATTTGGATTTACAATAAGGCTGGCACCAACTCTAATAGTATTACCATGAGTTGCTAAACCATCTCCGGTATAATTAGTGGTAAAATCCTGAATGCTCATACTTTCACTACCATTTACCAATTGGTGGCTTCCCTTAGGTAGGCTAATATCGAAAGCATAACCGCTTTGTCCGGTAACCTTAAAGGCGGCGGCAGAAACGCTTCCGCCTTCGGTAAGCTCAAGTTCTCCGTTAGCAGATCTGGTATTTTCAGGACTAAGGATAACCGCACCGCCAGATTTCGCGTCTATATTTGCGAAATTCATATGAGCCGTAGTACTAATACCTATAGGTTGAATTATCGTCGCAGAAGCAGAAAAATTGGCTGTCGCGGAAGCTTGTGAGAAAACTGGGCTAATCCCAAGTAAAAAGAGAACTATAAAGATTTGTAATTTTTCTACCATGATTCTTGCGCTTGAGTTTGATAATTTAAATTAAGAAAAATTAATCGATGAAAAGCACAAAAAGACGTTAAAGTGCAATGTATTTTTGAAAAATGCATTTTAGATCTTTGTATAATGAATTTTCTTAGTGTTTTTTCAATAGAAATGAGTTTATGCTTAAGGAAACGCATTAAAATCATAAACTTCGGGGCAAGCATTAGGTGTAAATTGAAAAGTATCTTTAAAAATTAAGAAGCATCCCGTCTCAATAACTATCGGGACGGAGAATTAAACCCACTGGAGGGATTGAACTCGTCTTTCTGTTTAAATCCGGAATATGATGAAGCTCGTGAAATAGTTGTTTTTTCCAAATTGTGTGTTGTTTAAATAATCAAGGACCTCGGGGCAAGCCCACGAGGTATAAATTGGAGAATACTTTTCAAAAATTGCGAGGCAAGCCTCGGGGAATTAAACCCTCTGGAGGGATTAAAAAGTAAGTTCCGGTAGAAAAAGAGCAAACCTTAGGATAAAGACCTTTAATATGCAGCATATAATTCTATTGCCATTTTTGGTAAGATTAACCAAGGATTATTTTATTTTAGCCAATTACAATCTTCTAAAACATTAGTTTTACCATGAAAACAACTTACTCAACAATCCTAAACCTGGAAAGAACCGATTTTGGCTTACTGCTTTTTAGATTAGCCATCTCTGGGTTAATGCTTACCCACGGCATCCCTAAATTAATCACTTTTTTTAGCGCCAACGAAATTGCATTTTTCGATCCCCTGGGACTGGGCGTGACTTTTACTTTTGGACTCGCTGTGTTTGCAGAATTCGTATGTTCTATTTTGGTAATATTCGGACTGGGAACTAGATTTGCGGTGATACCACTTATTGCTACGATGGCCGTTGCAGCATTTTTAGTACATTGGACCGATGATTGGGGGACGCAGGAGAAGCCATTAATATATATGAGTGGCTATTTACTACTGTATTTTACCGGGGCCGGTAAATTTTCTTTGGATCAGCTTTTTCTAAAGAAAAAATAAGAAAATAAAAAAGCGGCATCAAATCACGAAATTGTTTTGATGCCGCCGTCTTGTACCCTATTGCTATTATCTAATTGTCTTTAGTGTCGGGATCGGGAAAATCATCCATATCCTTTTTCTCTTTTTTCGATCCTTTTTTATTGAAACGACGATTTTCTTCGTCCACTAAATTATTGGTTTTATCTGGCTTACTGCTAGTACTACCGGGAATGTCCAATTCTTCTGCAGTAAAATCTACCTGCTCTTTATCATCCAAATCTTTATCCTGGCCTTTATTCATGCTCCTGCCTTTTTTATTTAAAGCTTGCTTATCCTCAGGAGTTATATTGGAATTATAGGTTTCCTTTTTATTTTCATCTTTCTCTTTGCTCATAGCCTTATATTTTGACTTCAAGTTAAAGATTATCACCAATAATAACCAACTGCTTTGGTTAAAACATGGTTAAAAATCACTGTTTCCAGTTCNCAGTTGNCAGTTNTCAGTTNNCAGTTCNCAGTTNTCAGTTTNCAGTTNTCAGTTTGTCNGTTTGTCTGATTCGACTCGTCATCGCGAAACCCCATTTAAAATTTTAAAAAACGGTAATATTGATGTATTTTAATATGATTCAGTTTTAAAAAGCGGAAATTTTCCTGCCACGAATACACGAATATTATTTATTATTAGTGTATTCGTGGCCTTTTTTATTTTTAATCGCCTGGTTTTAATCATCCATAATCAGCTATTTATAAATTCAGTCAATGATAGCGCGAAGAAATCTGGCAATCTGTTGTTCGTTTTTTGGTGTTTGAATTGCACCTGAACCGAACGGAACGAGCCGGCTCCCATCCTTGGCAAGGAGGGGATGAATTCAGCTTTGCTGAAGAAGGGGTGGTTGCGCTATTTTGCCAGACTCAAACTCCAGGACACTAAGAAAAATATGAAGTAAAAGGTATGATAACTAAAAAATAGAAGATTATTGAAAGTGATAAAAATAGGGTATATGCTAAAACCTCTAATCAAAAAAAAGCTGTCTAAAAAGTGAATTTCCTTCTTAGACAGCCTAATTATATGCCATTGGTAGCTTGTATTTGCTTACTCAGCTTCAAGCATCGCGAAGAATTTGTCTAAATTAGGAATAATCACTATTCGGGTTCTTCTATTTTTAGCCCTATTGTCATTATTTGTATTATCCACTAAGGGTTGGTAGCTACTTCTACCGGCTGCGATTAATTTTTCGGGAGAAACATCATATTTATTCTGAAGGATTCGCACAATGGAGGTTGCTCTTCTTACGCTCAAATCCCAGTTGTCCTTTAAATAGGATTCTTTCACCATTGTTCTGTCGTCCGTATGGCCTTCAACCATAACTTCCATAGCGGGTTCAGATTTAATTACCTCGGCAAGTTTTTTTAAAAGAGGTTGAGCTTTGTTACTTACTCGAGAACTTCCGCTTCCAAACAATAATTTGTCTGAAACATTAATCATTACTACAGTCTTATCTACGCTAATATCAATATCCTTATCATCAGCACCTTCAGAAATTGAATTTTTCAAATTATGAGAAACTGCGAGATTAATGGAATCTTCCAGGGTTTTAGCATCGGCCACTTTCGCCTGATCCATTTTGGCAATAGTTGCCCGCATTTTTTCTTTATTGTTTTTAGACAGCACCGTTAGATCGTTCATCTCCATTTTACTGTCGCTTTCATCGCGTAGGGAGTTGATTTTCGAATTATAATCGGCAACACGTTCTTCAATACGTGCATATTTTTCTTCAATTTCTTCTTTCTCAACCTGTGTTTTCTGCAAGGTGCTTCTGGTGTCATCTAGCTGGTTCTCTAGAGAAACATATTTTTTCTTAGATACACAAGAGCTTAACATACTTACCGCTAACACAGTTACTGTGATTGTTCTTTTCATATTTCGGATTTTTTTCAATTAATAGCCTTCTTTATTTTTTGATTGGCTACCCATAGCCTGAACGAGAATAATGCCATACTAGAGAAAAAGGGATAGATCTTTTTTTAAGAGTTCAACGGAATTCTATTTCACCTCATAGTGAAGTGTTTAGCAGTAATTATTTAGATTTTCACTATCTTTCTACATAATAGAAAGGTTTATTGTGTTTTATAAAATTTTGTGGAAAAAGTGATAACCTGTGAAGAATTGCCACACTTTTGTTTTTATTAAACAGGAATATTGGACCCAAACCCTTTTTATATACACTAATTAGAGCTTATAAATTAAGAACCACGAGGTATATTTCGATAGCTCCCGGAATGGAGAATTAAACCCTCTGGAGGGATTAACTAAATCTTAGCTGTAAAAGCTTCGTTAAAAACATTCATTATAATAAATTTGTACTCAACTTATATTTGAAATTGGAAAAGAAAAAAGAAAAGAAGAAAAGCCGAAAAAGATCTCGTGTTTTAAAGATCATCGCAAAAATAGTTGCGGGGCTCTTTATTTTCATATTGCTTTTACTATTGTTTATAAGAAGTCCCTGGGGGCAAAACATTATCAAAAACCAGGTAGTTTCTAAAATCACCAAGAAGACCAATACCGAAATTAGCTTAGAGAAACTGTTTATTACTTTTGGCGGTAATATTCAGGTTGATGGCCTATATCTGGAAGATACCAAAGGCGATACTTTAGTGTATTCTAAAAGCCTGGAAGCCGATATCCCAATTTGGCCTATTATAAAAGGAGGCGCTATTGCTGTAGATCAATTGGACTGGGATGGATTAAAAGCCAATATTATTAGAAAAGATTCTATTAAGGGTTTCAATTATGAATTTCTAATGGATGCTTTTGCTTCAGATTCTACGCAAACTCCTCAAGACACTACCTCTAAACCTATGAAGATCAATATAGGAGAGTTAAATTTTGAAAATTTTGACCTGCAGTTTAAAGATGATGTGTTAGGTATTGATGCGAAACTTCAATTGGGGAAATTAAAGGTAGCGATGAACAAAACTTCGCTGCAAGAAATGGATTTTCGGGTGGATGAAGCAGAGCTGGCCAATACCCAATTAACCTATCTTCAAACAAAAGCTTTTCCGCCGCCGGAAGAAGAAGAACCGGCTCCCTCGCCAGTTTTGGTGATAAATTCCTTCAAAATTAATGACGTAAGTGTAAACTACCAATCTATTCCCGATGGGCTGGAAGCCGTAGTGGGCATAAAAGATTTTATTGCTGAAGTGCCTTTAATCGATTTAAAATCACAGCAGGTTAAAGTTGAAAAACTTGGTTTGGCAAACTCAGCTATCGCGCTAAAGATGAAGACAAAAGAGGATTCTATCGCTAAGCCGGTTAATGCTGGAGCTGAAGCAGAAAGTGAATCCCCATTTACCTGGCCAGAGTGGCAGGTTGCTGTGAATGAAATTGATTTTAAAAAAAATAGGATAGCCTACACCTTAGATGGCGCAACTCCCGAAACCGGAGTGTTTAACCCGGATGCGATTTTTCTGGAGGATTTCAATTTTAAGACGGAAAATTTAGTTTTAGAAAATCAAACTGCTGAAGCCCAAATTGCAGCGCTAAACTTTAAAGAAGCTTCTGGAATTGATCTTAAACGATTTAATTTTGACCTTAAGTTTACCGATGAAAATTTGAAGGTGTCAAACTTAGCTATTGCCATAAATCAAAACAAGCTTAAAGGTAATTCCAGTATAAGTTATAATTCTTTGCAGGATTTTATTGAGCATTTCGAAAATTCAGAAATTGCCTTAAACATCCCTGATTTCAGCTTAGATCTAAGCGATATTTTTCGATTTCAACCCGCGCTTAGGGAGAATCCTTATTTAAAGGAAATAAGTAAAAATAATGTTTCGGGAAAACTTAAAGCTTCCGGAAAATTATCGGCTATAGAGATTCCTAATTTCAAGGTTAATTGGAAGAATACCAATATTCATGCCACCGGGACGGTTTTTAACAGCACCAATCCAGATAAAATTCGTTTTGATTTTCCGAGGTTTCAGTTAAATTCAAGCAAATCTGATCTAGCTGCCTTTATAGATGAAAAAGAAATGGGAGTAGATCTTCCGAAGGAAATAAAACTCACTGGAAATTTTAAAGGCACGCCAGATGATTTGCAATCTAAGGCCGATTTAATAACTTCTGATGGAACGCTACGCTTAAATGCAAGTTTCCAAAACCAACAACAAATTGCTTTTGATGCGCAACTTGAAACCGAAAGTGTTCAACTGGGGAAAATTTTAAAAAATCCGCAGTTAGGCGCTTTAAATTTGCGGTTAACGGCTAAAGGGCAGGGAAGCACCATGAATTCTTTAGGCGCGAAATTTAATGTTACTATAGATTCGTTTGCCTATAGTGAATATAAGATTCGCGATTTGGAAGTGCTGGGAGATATTGAAAACGGGGAAGGGGAAATCACTTCTAAATATAAAGATGAAAATATTAATTTAGTTCTCAATTCTAATGTGGTTCTAGACTCTGTAAAGCCCAGCGCAAAGCTCAATTTAGATTTAAAAGGAGTGAACTTAAAAGCTTTTGGTTTGGCTGCACGCGATGTACGAATGGCCTTTAAGCTCGATGCGGGTTTTAAAGGTAATAGCGAAGAATTTCAAGCCACTGCAGATTTTACCGAAAACACGGTAGTTTTTGACAATGACACTTATTTGCCAGGCGATTTGAGCGCTCGGGCCTATGTTAGGCCAGATTCTACAGCCGTAAATGTAGTAATAAGATGCTTAAGCTAAATTTGGAATCTAACGCGAATCCTGCCAATTTTAGCAATGCCCTGATGCGTCATTACAAATCTTATATCTCTAAAGAGGTAAAGGTAGATACTGTTAAAAAGCCGGTGAATTTAAAAGTAAGGGCAACCCTTGCTAATGCGCCTGTGTTAAACGAGGTTTTTCTACCTGGTTTGAAGCAATTGGATACCGTAAATATTACTGCCGATTTTAGGGAAAAAGAGCGAATTTTTAAAGCTAAAGTAAGTTTACCTTTTATCAACTATGCGGGAAGTGAAATAGACAGTCTGGATTTTAATGTTAATTCAGATAAAGAAGATTTCAATTTTAACCTAGGTTTCAAAGCTATAAATACTGGGCCTATTGCTATTAAAAAGACAGATTTTACTGGTAGCTTGGCTAATAAAAAGCTCTTTCTAAACTTTACTTCGCTTCAGGAAGAGGAACGTTTATATCATTTTAACTCCGAACTTTCCCGGGTTGGGGATAGTTTAAGGTTTCATATTATTCCTAAAGATTTAATTATTAATAAGGAGTCATGGAAAGTTGCTGATGCTAATGAAATTTTAATTTTAGATAATCATATAACTGCAAGCGATTTCAGGTTTACCAAAGATAATCAGGAAATGATTATTAGTAGCGACCTGGCAATTTCAGAAAAAGAACACCTGGGATTAAAATTCAGCAATTTTAGTCTTGCTTCCTTCCTGACTTATTTTAATCCGGAAGAAAAATTAGCATCGGGAGAATTAAATGGCAAGCTTGCTTTTGAAGATCCGCTTGGGAAACTTGGTATTTTAGCTGGGTTGGAGATCAATCAGCTTAAAATGATGGAGGTAGATTTAGGAAAACTAACTTTAAATGCCACCCCAAAAGGCGGGTTCAATTATGACGTGGGATTAGCCCTAAAAGGTAAAAATGCAGATTTAGACCTAAATGGAACGCTAAAAGCGAAAGATTCTACCACTGCACTCTCGATGAACCTTAATATTAACGAATTTAAGATGAAAGCCGTTGAAGCTTTTTCCTTTGGTGCTATAAATGATGGGAGCGGTAGTTTTTCTGGTAATATGAGTATAGAAGGTACAACGGCAGCGCCTAAGTATAACGGGGAGTTTAATTTTAATGATGCTGGTTTCAAATTAGCACTTTTAGACGCCCAATTTACCCTACCGTCAGAAAAGCTTAGATTAGATAATGAGGGAATCTATTTCGATAATTTTAGGGTAGAAGATGTAAATGATAATGCTTTTACGGTTGATGGGGAAGTACTTACTGAAGATTTTACCAATCCTGAATTCGATTTAACATTTAAGGCCAATAACTTTCAGGTATTAAATGCAGACAAGGAAGACAGTGAGCTCTTTTATGGTACTGCGAGTTTTGATGCCGATGCAGAATTAACCGGAAACCTAACTTTACCAAAATTAGATTTAGAATTAACTATTGGCCCGAATACCAATTTCACTTATGTACTTCCAAAAGAAGAAATGGCTATTCAGGAACGGGATGGGATTGTAATTTTCGTAAACCGTGAAAACCCAGATAATATTCTTACGCAAACAGACGAAGAAGAGTCGGCTACTTTATCGGGTTATGATATAAAAGCCCGCATAAAGATAGATGAATCTGCGGTTTTCAATATGATAATAGATGAAGAAACCGGAGATAACCTGCGAGTAAAAGGAGAAGGAGATCTTGATCTTTCCATTTCTCCTAATGGCCGAATGAACTTATCTGGACGCTACACCTTAAGTGATGGACATTATGAAATGAGCCTCTATAGTTTAGTGAAAAGAAGATTTAATATAGCCAAAGGTAGTCGCGTGAGCTGGGCTGGCGACCCATTTGATGCTAGCCTTGATGTAAGCGCTATTTACCGGGTAGAGGCCTCGCCAGCTTCTATTATGGGAGATCAGGGAAGTGGAGGGCCTAACCAGTTTAGAAGAGAATTGCCGTTTTTGGTTTATCTTAATGTAGATGGGGAACTAATGCAGCCCAAACTTTCTTTTGGCCTGCAAATGCCAAAAGACTCACAAGGAGCCGCCGGAGGGCAGGTTTACGGAAGGCTTCAGCAGCTTAATTCGCAAGAAGCTGAGTTGAATAAGCAGGTTTTTTCATTATTGGTGCTCAACCGTTTTTATCCTACCTCGGGTAGTGATGGAAGTAGTGGTGGAAGCATGGCTATTGCCAGGGACAACCTTAGCCAGGCACTTTCAGACCAATTAAATGTGTTTTCAGATAAATTAATGGGAGATACAGGTGTGGAGTTAAATTTTGGAGTAGATAGTTATACCGATGCCTCTTCTAACGCAAGAACCCAGGTAGATATAAGTGCTCAGAAAAAATTGTTTGATAATAGGCTTATTGTGAGTGTGGGAAGCCAGGTAGATGTACAGGGTAGCGATAGGGAGAAAGATGGCCCCAGTCCCGTTATTGGAGATGTAAGTGTAGAATATCTAATCAATAAAGGCGGCCAGCTTAGGTTAAAAGGCTTTCGTGAAAATGAATTTGCAAATGTGATAGATGGGCAAATAATTATAAGTGGAATCGCATTTATTTTCAATAGGGAATTTAACGAATTTCAAGAATTATGGGACAACTTTTTTCTGAAAGAAAAAAAAGAAGAAGAAGATAATAATGAAAAAAAATAGGCACGGGAAAGGGAATATGATGAAATCGAAACACTTATTTACTATTGTTTTGCTAGGCATT
>JGI1221J13441_10001277_pt1 | contig 10754 bp, 8 predicted proteins | sample LakVidmifraction_4_FD_13441 | JGI IMG/M metagenome (IMG submission 13441) | reverse complement strand
GACTCGGGCAATTCAAAACTATTTGAAGCTACATAGCTTAATCCTGCCGAATAATACCCAAAGGAATTATTGCCTTGTGGAAGAGTGCTACTCCAGTCGTTGCGATAAGTAAGATCTATATAGAGTTCATTTTCGAAAGCTAAATTTACCGTGCCGTACACACTATTAATTCGTTTTTTAAAGTCTTCACTGTTTCCCTGTAAAGGTGCCCGGGAGTTGGCTAACGTATAGATTGCCGGGATGGCAAGTTGGGAAGCTTCTGCATAAGCATAGTGAATTTCCTGATCAAGACGGTTAGCACCTGTCGTTAAAGTATAATCCCATTTGTCGTTAATCTGATTTTGGTAGGTGAGTAAAAGGTCGGTATTCATTTCTGTAAACCGAATGTTGTCTGCCCGATAGGAACCAAACGGATTTGCATTGGTACTCACCGCACGTCTAAACTCACGATCGTCATTATAAACGTCCAGACCGGTGCGCACTTTCAAACTCAAATTTTTTGAAAAATCATAAGTTGCGGAAACATTTCCTAAAACCCGGTTTTTTTCGAAGCTATTAGTGTTTTCAAAAAGCGTTAAATAAGGGTTGGTAAGCCAGAGGTAGTTGATATCAAAATGCTGACTTCCTTCCTGTCCTGCCTGCCAGTAATCTTTAAGGGCTCCAATATTGGTTTGGCGGCCGGTCCAGTTAAATCCATACAATACATTTTCGTAACCGTAACCTAAGTTGGGCCGGTTGCCACTGCGTGTATTAATATAGTTTACAAAGCTGTTTACACGCAATTTATCGCTTAAATTTTGATCTAAACTCACCGCAATACCGTCTCTTTCTAAATCTGTGTTTGGAAGAATACCTTCGTTGCGCAAGTTACTGTATGAAAGCCGGGCACTTCCATTTTCACCGGAGTTACTTATAGCAATGTTGTTCTGGTAAGTGACTCCGGTTTCAAAAAAGTCGCGCACATTATCTGGTCTGGCAATCCAGGGAGTGGGGGAGATTTCAGTAAAACTTCCGTCAGGAAAAGTTCGGGAAATTACATCACCTCCGCGTACGGGGTTTCCGTTTATATCTATAGATGGACTGTCAAATTGAGGGATCATAAAGCCCGCATCCAGGCGTGGCCCATAGCTACTAATACCACCATCATTAATTCCTGCACCTACGCCATTTTGAAAAGCATATTCGCCGGTAGAACCCAAACCATACCTATTTTGATAATCAGGTAAGGTAAGTAAGGTTTCAATGGTGAAATTACTGTTTATGCTTACCCCAAATCCTTTCGCCTTATTACCTCGTTTGGTAGTAATTAGAACCACACCATTTGCGGCACGGGTTCCGTAAAGCGCAGCAGAACCGGCGCCCTTTAAAATGGATATTGAAGCAATATCATCGGGGCTAATTTCAGAACTTCCATTACCAAAATCTACTTCCTGTAGCGCTCCATTGTTTACCAGGTCGCTTGTTATTAGCTCATTGCTCACAGGAACACCATCTACTACAAATAGGGGCTGGTTACTTCCACTAAGTGAGTTTTCTCCCCGAATAACAATACGAGAAGAAGACCCCACCCCACTGGAACCGTTAGTAACCTGAACTCCTGCAACCTGACCCGCTAAACTATTAACAAGGTTGGTTTGCGAAACAGTAGTTAATTGTTCCGCATTAATCGTCGAGACGGCAGAAACTAAGGCTTGTTTTTCTTTTTTGATACCCAGGGCTGTTACTACAACTTCATCCAGGGATTCGGATGCCAGTTTCACAACAATTTCATCAGGGAAAATCCCGTTGGTGATTTTTAGTTCTATAGGCTCAAAACCTATAGAAGATATTCTAAGGGTAAAATCATTTGATTTTGTTTCAAGAGTAAATTTCCCATTTTTGTTGGTAGTAGTATAGTTATCGGTTCCTAATTCCTGAACAGTTGCAAAAGCAACCGGTTTTTGTTCATTATCAATTACAGTACTACTGTAGGTCTTGTTTTGGCTCAAAGCTATACTTACAAATAGCTGAAATGTAGCTATTATTGCTATTTTCATAATTTTTATAATATAAATAATAGATCTAATTTTTATTAAATATTTAATTAGAGAAAACACAGCAGAAAAATTAATAACTCTTCTGCTAAATCGTACGTCAACAAATTCTTTACTCAAATTCACCACAATGATGAACTCAAAATTATGATTTTATAATTTCTCAATTTTCATAATTGAGTATTAAACGCATTATGATATATAACTATACCACCTTTTATTAAAAATCACCCAATTCGAAAAAAAAAATAGATATGAGAAAATGGTTCGAGCCTGAAAGGTAAAATATAATACCTAAATTTTATTGAAGAGTAGATTCTATTCTTTTCAGTTATATCTTAAATAGCCAGATATTCATAAATTTAATACCTTATATCTTAGAAAAAACACCTTATTTAACAAAATAATTGTAAGGGTGATGATTCGCATTTGACTAAAAAAATTGTATTAACCAAAAAATCACAAATTATGAAATGTTATTATCTTCTTTTTATGGCAATTTTTTTCGTAAATGCCAGCTATTCTCAAGGTCCGATAGATGGCTTCTTTAGCCAAAAAAATGAACTTTCTTTAACAGCTAGTTATACCAGTTCAAATTATGATGAATTTTACGTTGGTGAAGTAAAAACATCTCCAGTTCCGGCCCATAATGAGGTTAAACAAAAAATTTATAGTTTATATGGCAAATATGGATTAACTAATGATTTTACAATAATTGCAAACTTACCTTATATAAGTGCAAAAGGAGAGGGCCAACCAGATCCTTTTAATAACTCTACAGAACGGGAAGATTTTCAGGATTTAAGTATTTATGCAAAATATAGGCCTGTTAGCTTCAGTTTGGAAAATAGCAACCTGGACATCGTTACCGCCTTGGGCTTTACTTTGCCTCTTGGTTATGAACCTAATGGTATTTTATCTATAGGTTCGGGTGCTTTTTCAACAAACCTCCACACAGGACTTCATTATCAACACAGTACAGGGCTTTTTTCAAGTGTAATTGCCGGATATAGTTTTAGGGGTGAGGCCGATGACAACCTGAATATAAATAACGGAGATAATTTTGACGTGCCAAATGCAGTTTTGCTTCTGGGAAAGATAGGTTATGCATCGTCCAAATTTTATGTTGAAGGTTGGGCAGATTATCAGTCGTCTGTAGAGGGAATAGCCATTAATGACCCTTCCTTTGCCGGCCAATTTCCTGAAACAGAAGTAGATTATACACGCCTGGGGCTTACAGTTTATGTTCCCCTAGTGGAAAAATTGGGCGCCAGTGCCGGATATAGTACCGTTATAGACGGTAAGAATATCGCAATTTCCAACAATTTTAATATTGGTCTGACTTATAATGTTAATTTGTAAAAATTAATACAAATACTTTATGATCTTTCAGACATTCATTTAGAGAATAATTTTCAAATGGGTTTCTGGAGGATCTTTTACTTGATTACTGAATACGTTTAAAAAACAAAATGCCTAAAAAAATGAAATATCTACTTTTCTCTGTACTTGGATTACTATTGCTATCTATTGGATTTTTAAAGTTCGGAGATTCCGGGTTGCTGGGAATGGCAGGTTTGGACGATAAAGGCTTACACTGGGAGGCAAAAACCAGTACCCTGGAACCTCAATCAAAAAGCATTTTAGATCACACTGCCTGGNATAAGTTGTTAAAGAATTATGTAGCAGAAAATGGCNATGTAGATTATAAGGCCTTTAGAGAAAATCAGGGGAAATTAAGAAAATANATTGCTTACCTTTCTCAAAATGAACCTAAGGAAACCTGGCCGGTAGAAGAACAGCTTGCCTATTATATTAATTTATACAATGCGGGCACTGTTTTGTTAATTGTTGAGAATTATCCGGTTAGCAGTATAAAAGATATTAAAAAACCCTGGGGTCAGGAATTTATTGCCGTGGGTGATAAAATAGTTTCCCTGGGAGCTATAGAACATAGCATTCTAAGAAAAATGGAAGAGCCGCGTATTCATTTTGCAATAAATTGCGCCTCGTTTTCCTGCCCCAAATTGCTTAATGAAGCGTATACCTCTAGAAAATTGGAGAAACAACTTGAGGAGGTTACCGCAGGTTTTATTAATTCTGAAAAGAATAATATAAAGAAAGATGAGGTAGCATTATCGAAAATATTCGATTGGTATAAGAAGGATTTTCCGAATAGGGATTTGATTTCCTATATTAATAAGTATAGTGAAGTTCAGGTAGCTGATGATGCAAAAATCGATTTTATGGATTATGATTGGCGATTGAATGAGCAATAAGATAAGTATTATAATTCCTGTATTTAATGAAGCTCACAACATTCTTCAGCTCATTAATTATTTAGAAGAGAAGAGTACAGGTTTTATAGAAGAAATTATTGTGGTAGATGGAGGTAGTACCGACGGGATTAAGGAAGTTCTGAAAAATAATAAGCAAGTTTATCTTGCGGTATCAGATAAAGGAAGAGCGAAACAAATGAATCTTGGTGCTTCCCTTGCTAAAAGTGAAATTCTATATTTTCTTCACGCTGATTCTTTTCCGCCTCCTAAATTCGACCTGGACATAACTGATTTTTATGAGCAAAAAAGACTCGCAGGTTGTTTCAGATTAAAATTTGATTCCCATCATTGGTGGTTAACAATTGCAGGCTGGTTAAGCAGTATTAACCATATTTGTTGTCGAGGTGGAGACCAGTCGTTTATATGTAGAGAAAGATTTATTTCAGGAATTAGGTGGTTTTAATGAAAAATATATCATCTATGAAGACAACGAATTTATAAAAAGCTTATATAAAGAGCCTAGAACTAGGTTTAAGGTAATAAAGAAGTCAATTCTTACATCTGCAAGGCTTTATGATAAAGTTGGAGTTTGGAAATTACAAAGAATATATCTTCAAATTTATCTTAAACGATTTTTAGGTGCCGGTCCAGATCAGCTTTACCTACAGTATAAAAAATTATTTTGAAAACATCTGATAAAAATCACATCCTCATTATAGGCAATGGAATTTCAGGAATTACCTGCGCACGGCATTTAGGAAAAATGCTGATGCAAAAATTACCGTAATTTCTGCGGAAAGCGATTATTTCTTTTCCCGCACTGCCCTTATGTATGTGTATATGGGCCATATGAAATGGAACCACCTAAAACCCTACGAAGACTGGTTTTGGGAGAAAAACCGCATAGCCCTCAAAAAAGCCCGGGTAGACAAAATAGATTTTGAAGAAAAAGCACTTCATTTTTCTTCTGAAGAAACTATGAATTATGATAAACTGGTTTTGGCAACGGGTTCGGTTTATAATAAATTCGGCTGGGAAGGTCAGGATTAAAAAGGGGTACAGGGTTTGGTTACCAAACAGGATTTAGAACTCCTGGAAGAAAACACTAAAAACTGCAAAAGAGCAGTAATCATTGGCGGGGGACTAATTGGCGTAGAACTCGCCGAAATGCTCAAAACCCGAAATATAGAAGTCGCATTCCTTATACGGGAAGAAGCCTTTTGGCATAATGTTTTACCGCTACAAGACGCCAGGATGATTTCTAAACATGTTAGGTCCCACAGTGTAGACCTTAGGCACGAAACTGAACTTGATAAAATTGTTGGAGATGAAAATGGAAGGGTGAAATCTATTCGCAATAATTTGGGTGAAGAAATGGAATGCCAACTTGTGGGGCTTTGTGCAGGGGTAAGGCCCAATATAGATTTTCTTAAAAATTCTACCCTGGAGACCGATAAAGGAATTTTGGTAGATGAATATTTGCAAACCAACATTAAAGATGTTTACGCTATTGGTGATTGTGTGCAACTTAAGCAACCCAGCGAGAAACGAAATTCCATTGAAGCCGTTTGGTACGCCAGGCGAATGATGGGCGAAACCCTGGCGCAAACCTTAACCGGAAATGCGATGAAATATAAACCGAGAAACTGGTTTAACTCGGCTAAATTCTTTGATGTTGAATACCAAACATATGGGAAGGTTTCACCTATACCGGGCGAAAACGAAATGCATTTTCACTGGCAACATAAAGACAACACAAAAGCCATTACTGTAGCTTTTGAAGCGAATTCTAACAAATTCCTGGGAATAAATACCTTCGGTATTAGGATGCGACACCCTGTTTTTGACCAATGGCTTAATGAAAACCGAAAAATAGATTACGTGCTGGCCAACCTAAAACAGGCCAATTTTGACCCCGAGTTTTATACACACTACGAAAAGGAGATTTTTAAAAGTTTTAAAGAAAATTTACAGAAAGCATGAGCAAATTAGAACACAATATGTCTCTTACCGCAGAGGCACCGGCAAAACTTTCTACAACGCAAAGACTGGCCAGCGGTATCGGGTTGGTTGGCTTTTTTATATTAGTGCTTGCCCTGGCCAATGTAAATTTCCCCAATAAAACCTTATTCCTGAGTTTATCTTTAGGGCTTATCGCAGTAGGTACGATCATTTTTGCAAATGATTTATACTTAGGAAAACACGCCGGTATAAAAAATGATGGAGTTTGGTTTAAATCTCTTAGCGGTCGCGGTTTTTGGGCCTGGATCCTGGGCATTAGCCTCACACTTTTTTATGTGGTGTTGTATTGGTTTCCGCAATATTTGGGTTTGAATGCCAATGGCGAGAACACTGGAATTATCTCACTCTTCGATCCGTTAAGTCAATTAATTAGCGGAAATCCCGCCAGCCAATGGTTCGTTTATGGTACGCTTTACACCCTGGCCATTCTCATTTTTGGCTACAAATTCATTTTGAAATATCGCAATAATAGATACGAGGTAATTCGCACATTCTCGGTGATGTTCTTTCAATTGGGTTTCGCATTTTTGCTTCCCGAAATTCTAATTCGGCTTAACCAGCCTTATTACAATCCCGCCAATCTCTGGCCACTTAATTACGATTTGTTTACCGGTTATAAAATCAACGAATTCCTTTCCGCAGGAAGTATTGGCGTGATCATGCTGGCTTTTGGGTTGATTTCCATTTTTGTTATTACTCCAATCCTAACCTATAAATATGGAAAACGTTGGTATTGCAGCTGGGTTTGCGGTTGCGGCGGACTTGCAGAAACCGCTGGCGATCCTTACCGTCACCTTTCTGATAAATCGCAATATGCCTGGAAAATAGAACGTTGGGTGATTCATAGTGTTTTGGTATTTGTTACGGTGATGACTATTGCGGTTCTATATTCCTTTTTAGGCAATAATGCCAGTGAATTCTGGCTTACCAAAGATGTTTTCCTCTGGGGCACAGCCGCATTTCTAACCTTGCTTTTCGCCGTGATTATGATCTTTAAACGAAAGGAGTTGGCAAAAGACGCAAAATATGGTGCAATAGGTTATTTGGTAGTGATCCTGGCAATTATCAGCATCAATTATTTCAGCGGAAATGGGAATATTTTCTTCTTTGGCGGTTACCAACTTCGGGAATGGTACGGCTTTTTGATTGGTGCCGCGTTTTCTGGAGTGATCGGGGTAGGTTTTTACCCAATTTTTGGAAACAGGGTTTGGTGTCGCTATGGTTGCCCAATGGCCGCGATTTTAGGAATGCAGCAACGCCTTTTTTCCAGGTTTAGAATTACCACAAACGGCGGCCAGTGTATTTCTTGTGGAAATTGTTCTACCTACTGCGAAATGGGAATTGATGTACGCGCCTACGCCCAAAAAGGCGAAAATATTGTGCGTTCCAGCTGTGTTGGTTGCGGAATTTGCTCGGCAGTTTGCCCACGTGGGGTGCTAAAACTTGAAAATGACGATATGGACGGACGCATAAATTCTGAAGAAGTGCTATTGGGAAATGATGTTGATTTAATGGATTTAGTAAACCAGAAATCGAAGTAATGCCGATAAAAAACCAAGAACCTGAGGGGAAGTCAACAAAATATGAATCAAAAAATTATTCCTTTAATGAAGAAAAGCCTCAAGGAATTAAACCCTCTGGAGGGATAAAGGTTATTATTCCGGCTTATAACGAAGAAGAATCCATAGCTAATGTGATTGCAGAAATTCCTGAAACTGTTCAGGAAATAATTGTGGTAAGCAACAATTCTACTGATGCTACCGAAGCAAACGCCCAAAAAGCCGGCGCAACGGTGCTCCTGGAAAACCGTAAAGGTTATGGCTATGCCTGCTTAAAGGGAATCGATTATATTTCAAAACAGCCCTTCGACAAGCTCAGGACAAAACCTGATATCATTGTTTTTCTCGATGGTGACTATAGCGATTTCCCTTCAGAATTAACGAAAATTACCGCCCCGATTATTGAAGAAAATAAAGACCTGGTAATTGGCGCAAGGGTTAAAAAATGGCGGGAAAAAGGCGCGATGACGTTTCCACAGATTTTTGGTAACTGGCTGGCTACTTCCTTAATGAAGTTATTCTTCAATGCAAAGTTCTCTGATCTTGGGCCGTTTAGGGCGATTAAATACGATAAATTACTGGAACTCGAAATGCAGGACAAAACCTACGGGTGGACGGTAGAAATGCAATTAAAAGCCTTAAAAAAAGGATTTTCCTACACCGAGGTTCCCGTACATTACAAAAACAGGATTGGCACCTCAAAAGTTTCGGGGACCTTGAAAGGTGCTATCTTTGCAGGAATTAAAATCCTGGGTTGGATCTTTAAATACAGTTTCAAGTAATGGATTTAGCCATGATCATTATATACACGCTTGCCCTGCTGCTTATTTTCTTCTACAGTATTTCGCAGCTGCAGTTATTATTGAATTATCTGAAAGCAAAAAAAAAGGTGGATGCTTCGGAAAAATTTGACGTGAAGAATCCTGCGGAAATTCCTGTAGTCACCATTCAACTCCCCCTCTACAACGAACTTTATGTCGTAGAACGCTTACTTAAAAACATTGCGAAAATTGATTATCCGAGGGAAAAACTAGAAATCCAGGTATTGGACGATTCCACCGATGAATCAGTGGAAAAGATCACTTCGCTGGTAAAAGAACTTCAGCAAGATGGTCTTGACATAAAACATATTACCCGAAAAAATCGCAGCGGCTTTAAGGCCGGGACGTTAAAAGAAGGCTTAAAAATCGCTAAAGGTGAGTTTATCGCCATTTTCGATTCAGATTTTTTACCAAAAACAGATTGGCTATTTCAAACGGTGCCTTATTTTAAAAACCCTGAAATTGGCGTGGTACAAACCAGATGGGGGCATATTAACCGGGATTATTCCCTGCTCACAAAAATTCAGGCCTTTGCACTGGATTTTCATTTTATCCTCGAACAAACCGGAAGGAACTTTGGCAGGCATTTTATCAACTTTAATGGCACGGCTGGAATATGGCGAAAAGAATGCATTTTGGATGCGGGAAACTGGAGCGGAGACACCTTAACCGAAGACCTGGACTTAAGCTACCGCGCACAACTCAAAAAATGGAAATTCAAATACCTGGAAGATGTAGAAACCCCGGCCGAGTTACCGGTGGCCATAAGCGCTGCCCGTTCGCAACAATTTCGATGGAATAAAGGTGCTGCGGAAAACTTTAAAAAGAATTTTAAAAAACTGGCAAAAGACAAGTCTGTCCCTTTTAGCACCAAATTCCACGCGTTTTTTCACCTTCTAAATTCCAGTATGTTTTTAGTTATACTGGTTCTTGCGCTTTTAAGCGTGCCGGTGTTGTTTATTAAAAACAACAATCCGCAGTTTGGCTGGTATTTTAATTTGGTGGTCTTCTTTTTAATAAGTACCCTTATTTTCTTTTCTTGTTACTATGCCGCTTATGCTAAGATTCACGGGAAAAGTTTTAAAAATTTTCTGAATTTTATAGGACTGTTTTTTACGTTTTTTTCGGTGGCGATGGGTTTTTCGGTTCATAATTCGCTCGCGGTGTTGGAAGGGCATTTTGGGAAAAAATCGGCGTTTATAAGAACGCCAAAATTCAATGTAGATTCCCTGAAAGATTCCTGGAAAAACAATATTTATATTCAACAAAAATTCTCATTTAGCCTGGCGGTAGAATTCGCTTTATGGCTATACTTTGGTTTCGGGCTCTACAGCGCTTTTATGCTGAACGATTTTAGCCTGGCCATTTTCCACCTGATGCTGTTTATAGGTTTTGGGTTTGTGATTTTTACTTCAGCCTATGAATCTCTAAAAAAGTAATCATAATTATTTCTTGTGGAGATATGGAAGCCTTTTTAAATGATCCTAATTAGGCTAATTGCTGTGTTTTACTTTGAAAAAGTTATTTTCGTACTTCAAGTGCGACTAAATTGAGAAAAACTCAATAAATTGTTTAAATATTTTCATAAAGTGTAATGATTGTTGATTTGCTTCGACCTAATAAAAAATAATTATACCAACCAATTATGAAAAATAACTTCGCTGGCTTAAAAGCCGTCTATGTAAACTGCACTTTAAAAAAATCTCCCGCAAAAAGTCACACGCGTGATTTAATGGATGTTTCAGTTAAAATTATGGAATCTGAGGGCGTAAAGGTAGAAATCATGCGTTTAGCAGATTTTGAAGTACCGGTAGGAGTCCAACCCGATATGACCAAAGAAGGGGAACAAAAAGACAACTGGCCAAAACTCTATGAGAAAATAAACGCCGCTGATATTCTGGTAATAGGCACTCCTATTTGGTTAGGGGAACGTTCTTCGGTTGCTTCGAAATTGATAGAGCGTTTATATGCCATGAGCGGTTACCAGAACGATAAAGGACAATATGTATATTACGGAAAAGTTGGTGGTTGCATAATCAC
>JGI1221J13441_10001274_pt1 | contig 10770 bp, 13 predicted proteins | sample LakVidmifraction_4_FD_13441 | JGI IMG/M metagenome (IMG submission 13441) | reverse complement strand
CGACCTTTTAACTAACGACCACAGGGGGGGCGATGCGCTTTCACGTTGTAGCACTACCACACACACAAGTCACAAAGCAGTATGCAGGTTGCGCATTTACTGAAAAAGTGCGCAGGTTCGTGATGATGATGAAGGCACAGGGGCATGATGTTTTTCTTTATGCTGGTGAGCAATCCGAGGGTGTAGAGGACGAACTAATCACTTGCATTAGCGAAGTTGAGCGAGCTGCAGCGCAGGGCAGCAATCACTTCACCGCCGTCTCATTTGACACTGAACTCGCCCACTGGAAAATCTTCAATGCCAACGTGATTGCTGGCATCGGCACGAGACTGCAACACAAAGACTTCATCTGTCTCATCGGCGGCGGCGCCCACAAGTCCATTGCCGACGCCTTCCCGCAAGCGATGTCAGTCGAGTTCGGCGTTGGGTATGGGGGGGTGTTTGCCAAGTATCGCGTCTTCGAGTCCTATGCCTGGATGCACTCAATCTATGCAGGTTGGAAGAATCCGACCACGGCCGACGGCCAGTTTTACGACGTCGTGATTCCTGGCTATTTAGAGCCTGGGATGTTCCCGCTGGGCGAGGGCTTGGGCGATTACTACTTGTTTATTGGTCGCTTGATCGACCGCAAAGGTTATCGAATCGCACAGGAAGTCTGCCAGAAGATAGGCAAACGCCTGATCTTGGCAGGGCCAGGTGAGCAATCTGGCTACGGCGAGTTTGTTGGGTCAGTTGACCCCGAGACCCGCGCAAAGCTCATGGGCGGGGCCATTGCAACCTTCGCGCCGACGCTCTACATCGAGCCGTTCGGCAATGTGGTCATTGAATCTCAAGCCTGCGGCACCCCGACGATTACAACCGACTGGGGCGCCTTTACTGAAACCAACATCAGTGGCCTGACTGGGTACAGGTGCCGCACCCTAGCCGACTTTATAAATGCGGCCGAGGATGTCAAATCACTGGACCGCGCAGCGATTCGAGAGCACGCCATCGCTCGCTACTCGTTGGATGTCGTTGGGCAGATGTACGGTGACTATTTTGAACGGCTCTTGACCCTTTGGGGCGAGGGCTGGTACCAACTCGAGACAGAAAAGGCGACCAAATGAGTCTATCTAAGAGACTGCGCACAGCTAGCGAACAAAGAGCTCAAAACCAGTTCGTTGAGCCGCTGGTGCCAGGTCGCCCTGCGTACTCGTCTCCAGCTGGTGTTGATGTCAATGCCGACACGGCAGTGCGGATGTCCACCGTCTACGCGTGCGTGCGTCTCTTGGGTGATACAATAAGCTCATTACCCCTTTCTGCCTACGTGCGGCGCGGGCGCAATCGGATTTCATATTCATCGGTTTATGGGGACCAGCCAGAGTGGGTCAACAAACCAAATCCAGAGTCTACTCGTCTAGAGTTTTACGAGCAGGTCATCGCGTCACTGAATCTGCACGGCAACGCCTTCATTTTGACAGTCCGCGACGACATGGGCGACGTGATCGAGCTCTATTGCATCAATCCTCACAACGTGCGCATTCGCCGTCCGAGTTCGATGGATGAAGTCGTCTACGAAGTTACAATCGGCACCAACAGCCAAAACAGTCTCTACGACGGTCTGCAGTCATCAGATGCAGCGACTAAGACGATGATTTTGTCAAAGCGCGAGATGCTCCATATCCCGCTTTTTAGACTTCCTGGCCAGTTGTTGGGTCTAGGTCCGATCGGTGCAGCCCGAGTCACTTTGGGATCTGCGATGGCGGCCGAGGTCTACGCCGCGAGTTATTTCGGCAACGCGGCTAATCCAGGCGGCGTCATCGAATCGCCAGGCGAAATGACTGAAGAGCAGATCACAGACATCGCACGAAACTGGAACCTTTCACACACTGGCCCGTACCGCGCTGGCAAACTCGGCATTTTGACGGGTGGGGCCTCATTCAAGCCGCTCACTCTCAACGCCGCCGACGCGCAGCTTCTCGAAGTTCGCCGTTTTGGTGTTGAAGAGATCGCTCGCTTGTTCCGAGTCCCGATCTCGCTGCTGGGTCATCCAGTTGCAGGCGCCATGAGCTTTGCATCAGTCGAAGCCCAAAACCTCTCCTTTGTGCAGCACTCGCTTCGGCCACTGCTGGAGCGACTAGAGCAAGCACTCTCGCCGTTGTTGCCCGAGACTGATGGCTTCATCAAGTTCAATTTAGACGCCCTACTCCGTGGCACAACACTCGAGCGATATGAGGCCTACACCAAGGGGCTAAACGAAGGCTTTTTATCAGTCAACGACGTTCATTCGTCGGAAGACATGTCACCCATCGCGGACGGCGATCAGTACAGAGTCCCGCTGCAGAACATCGACCTTTCTGATGCAAAGGACGTCGGTATGAAGCTGCGAACAGAGATCGCCACCAACCTGATTCAGGTTGGGTTCGAGCCGAAAGCGGTGCTTGCCGCCGTGGGCTTGCCGCCGTTGAATCACACTGGTGTTCCAACGGGTCAGTTGCAGCAGATCTCAACGATCGACCCCACCAATCCAGCGTCAGTCTACGAGGTTAAGTGATGCCATACTACATTTCGGACCAGCAGAGCGATTGCTCGGGCTGGGCGACAGTAAAACTAGAAACCGATGGCAGTTACACCACAATGGGATGCCACGACACAAAACAAGACGCGACTGATCAAATGGTCGCAGTCTCAATCTCTGAAGCGATCGAGCCAGGCGGCGAGATCAGCCAGCGCGATTCCGTGGGGGAAGACAGGAGCAAGATGAAAAAAATCGAGCGCCGCACCTTTACCGTGCGCAACATCGAAACGCGCCAAGAGGACGACGGCGTGATGCGTTTGTCTGGCTACGCGGCAGTCTTTAGTGATGCGAGTGTGCCGCTGCCATTTGTGGAGCGCATCGCCCCTGGGGCTTTTCGCAAAACTCTTAGCGAAACCCCCGATGTGCGTTTACTTATTAATCACGAAGGCTTGCCACTGGCCCGTACAAAAAACGACACTCTCAGGCTCTCCGAGGATGAGTTTGGTTTGCGTTTCGATGCGGATTTACCCGACACGACAGAGGCTCGGGACCTGTGGACCTTAATCCAGCGCGGTGACGTTGATCAGATGAGCTTCGCTTTTCGCGTTATTCGTCAAAAGTGGAGTGCGGACCGCACAGAGCGCACACTCACAGAGGTGTCGCTGGCAGACGGCGACGTCTCAGTCGTGACCTACCCCGCTTATCCGACTACATCTGTCGAAGCTCGTGAGCACTTACAAAACGCCATCCAAGCGGTCAAAGAGGGACGCGAGATCTCAGGCGAGTCGCTTTTGGTCTTGGAGAGCGTCTTTGAGGACTTGACTGAAGGGCACGACTACATCATGAAAGCCGTCGAAGTGATGGCGTCGCTGATGAGTGCCCCAGATGCGCCAGTCGCGGACGAGCCTGCCGACGATACACCGATGGAAGAAATGCCAGTCGCTGGCCGCTCGATCTCACTTCGTCTTGCGAAGGCGATCGTTAACAACACAAAATAATTCTGCTGGCAAATCGCTAGCAGATACCGAAGTCGGAGCGAGACTCACACCCCAACAGCGCCGTGAGAAATGTCGCCACCACCTCGATTCCAAACTCATAAGGAGCCGAATACAATGTCATTCCTTGACAAAGTGATCGAGCGCCGTGATGCAGTCAAGGCTGAAATGGACGCAGTTCTCGAAGCAGTAGCTGAAGAGAACCGCACCGACCTTACTGTAGAGGAGACCGAGAAGGTTGACGCTCTTGTAGAAGAGTCACGTTCGCTGGATACAAAAATCCAAAAACTGCGCACACAAGCAGAAGCAGATGCAAAAGCTGCAGAAGCACGTGCCGCTGTTGCATCAATAGCAACACCAGCTTCAGTGGGTGGCGCTCGCGTTATCTCTGAAGCACGCACTTACACTGCAGAATCTGGTAATTCGTTCGTACAGGACGCATTCAACTCACAGGTTCGCAACGATTTCGCAGCAACTGAGCGCCTCGCTCGCCACATGAAAGAAGAGTCTGTCGAGCGTCGTGACGTCGGCACACCAAACTTCGTTGGCCTTGTGGTACCACAGTACCTCACAGAGTTGGCTGCTCCTCTGGCCCGCGCAGGACGCCCAACGGCTGACTTCGCAACCAACAAGATGAGCCTACCACCAAGTGGCATGACCATCGAAATCTCCAGGATGACCACTGGCACCTCAACGGCAGTCCAAGAAACACAGAACACACAAGTTTCTGAGACTGACGCAGATGACACGCTGCTCACCGTTAACGTGAGGACGATTGCTGGACAACAGGACCTCTCTCGACAAGCGATCGAACGCGGTACAGGCATCGACTCTTTCGTCGTTGCAGACCTCATCCGCTCGTGGCACACAACACTAGACGCGCAGGTTCTTAATGGAACAGGCTCGAATGGCCAAATGAAGGGCATCCGCGTTTCTGGTGGTAACGCAGTTACGTTCACAGCTACAACACCAACAGTCGCACTCTTGTATCCAAAGCTGGCTGATGCGTTGCAACAAGTACAAAGCAACGTCTTCACAACACCGACTCACTGGATTATGCACCCACGCCGTCTCGCATTCTTGCTTGCTGGTGTTGACAGTTCAAATCGTCCGCTCGTAGTTCCAACTGCAGGCGGTCCAATGAACACCGTAGCGTCAGGCGCTGGAGTTGCGCAATATGCCAATTCTGGTTACTCGCTGCTTGGTCTCCCAATCATCACAGACGCAAACGTCGGCACAACCTACGGCGCAGGCACCAACCAGGACGAAGTTTACCTCGTTGATGCTCGCGAAATGCACCTCTGGGAACAACCAGGTTCACCGTTCTCGCTTCGTTTCGATGCGACATCCCCAGGCAGCTTGACGATCAAGACTGTCGTTTATGGGTTTAGCGCATTTACAGCAGAGCGTTATGCGGCAGCCGCTTCCATCATTTCTGGAACTGGCTTAGCAGCACCTTCTTTCTAATCTGAAAGAATCTAGTACGAGTGCAGGGCAAGTGGGACACCCCCGACTCATTTGCTCTGCACCCCTCGGGGGGGGCGCATGAAATCTGGCCACAAAGTTTCGATCGGAGTCTGTGACCCAGGCACCGTGAACGGTGATTTTGCCTTCAGCCTCATTCAACTCGCACAGTCGAGGGCTGCGAGGCTCGGGCCGTTTGTTCGAGTCAAAGGCAACGGACTACTCAGCAAGTTGCGCAATAGAGTCGTCAAGTCGTTTCTGGACAACACAAGCTCGGACTGGCTGCTGCTGGTCGACTCGGACGAGCGATTAACAACCGCGACTTTTGATTTGCTGATTGATACGGCGCACGACGCAGAGCGCCCAGTGGTCGCGGGTTTAGTCTTTGCAGCTTTCAAAACCAACGGCGACCTCTACCCGAAACCCGTCCCCGCGATCTTTCAAGACACCCCCGAGGGGTTCTTGCCCTTATTTAAGTACGACCGCAACGCAGTCTTTGAAATAGACGCATGCGGGACTGGGTGTGTACTCATCCACAGAAGCGTGCTCGAAAAGATGCGCGAAATGGCCGACCCACACCAAGGCACCGACTGGTGCTGGTTCTGGGATGGTCCGCTAAACGGCGAGTGGATAAGCGAAGATCTGCTTTTTAGTCGTAGGGTGCGCCAGCTCGGGTTTCCGATTTACGTTAACACCGCCGCGGTACTGCCACACCAAAAAAGTTACTGGCTTGAAGAAAGCCACCACATCGCTTGGCAACTCAACGAGAACAGCTAGAGAAAAGGAAAAAACGTGGCCCTAATTAACGCCTACTGCACTCTGTCAGACCTTAAGACGAGCCTCGCAATCGAAGACATCGCGGACGACACTGCGCTCGAAGCTGCCATTCTCACAGCCAGTCGCATGATAGACGATTACACTGGTCGGTTTTTTTACCGAGACGGCACGACCGCGAGTCCAGTTGTTCGCTTCTACACAGCGCAAGACTGGTACTCCTGCAACACCGACGACTTTGTATCACTGACTCAAATCGCTACAGACGACAACTTTGATCAGCTCTACACGACGGTTTGGGCCGCAGACGACTACATGGTTGAGCCTATTAACAACCCCCGCCGAGGCTGGCCGCTTTCTCGTTTGTTGGCTATCGGTTCCTACATCTTTCCGTACAACTTGCCGCAGTCTGTCAAAATCACTGCAGTTTGGGGCTGGCCTTCTCTTCCAGCTGAGATTTCAATGGCATCGAAACTCCAGGCTTCGCGGTTGTTTATTCGTCGCCAGTCACCTTTTGGCATAGCGGGCACTCCAGACCTTGGCACAGTGCGCTTGTCATCGCGTCTTGACCCAGATGTTGAGGCTTTAATCCGCCCATTCAGAAAGATGAACGGACTCGTCGCGTGATCATCAGCGACATACGCGAGGGCATCAAAACAAACCTCTCGTCTATCGACGGGTTGCGCACTTACGACCTTGTTCCAGATGTAATCGTCCCGCCCTGCGTTGTGGTCGGTCAGCTCGATTTCACTTTCGACCTTAACAACGCCCGCGGCCTAGACCAGGCCAATCTTGATGTGTTCGTCATCGTTCAACGCTTCTCGGAGCGCACTGGGCAGGACAAGCTAGACAAATATCTAGCGGGTTCGGGTGACAGCTCAATCAAGGCGGCCATAGAATCTGACCGCACTCTAGGTGGTGCTTGCGACACGTTGCGAGTCACTTCAGCGGAGTCTGGCACTTATCAAATGGGCGACATCGACTACCTGTCCTATCGCTACCGCTTAACCGTATACGGCCAAGGAGACTAGAAATGTTATACACAATCACCTCTGACACCCTTGCGGTGCCAGGTAAGCAAAAAGGCGACACGGTCGTCGAGAAAGAATTGCTAGAAGCTGGGCTCAACGTTGCTGCACTTGTCAGCGGGGGGCACCTATCGAGCAGTAATCCAGCCAAAACACCAGTAGAAGGAGCCGAGTAATGGCCCGCATAGTCCTAACGAACGCGTTTATCACCATCAACGGAGTAAACCTCTCCGACCACATCGCCAGCGTCACATTGACAACGAGCGAAGACGTCATCGAGACGACTGCTTTCGGCACAACAGCACGCACACGTGTCGCTGGCCTGGCAGACAACTCCATCGCACTCGAGTTTCACCAAGATTACGCAACGAGTTCTGTTGAAGTAACTATTTACCCGCTGCTTGGTGCAGCTCCAACTGCAGTCGTGGTCAAGCCAAACGGCACAACCACATCAGCATCGAACCCTGCTTACAGTTTTAGCGCTTTGGTCTCCGAATGGACGCCACTCAATGGCGCCGTTGGCGAACTCGCGACTGCATCAGTCACGTGGCCAATCGATGGCGCCATTACAAAGGTGACTGCGTAATGGCCCGCATCGTCCTGACTAACGTTGCCGTCACTTTCGGCACCACCGACATTTCATCATATGTTACTTCTGTCGCTTTGTCCTCGTCGTTTGACGTTGTAGAGACGACAGCTTTTGGCAACACAGCACGCACACGTGTCGCTGGACTTGCTGACAACAGCGTGGCCTTGGAGTTTAATCAAGATTACGCGACTAGCGCACTCGAAGCAACGATCTACCCAACACTCGGCACGGCGGTTTCATTAACCGTGCGCCCAGTGGCTGGTGTGGAGCCTGCTTACAGTTTTAGCGCTTTGGTCTCCGAATGGACGCCACTCAACGGCGCCGTTGGAGAGCTCGCAACCGCTTCGGTCACGTGGCCGATCAGCGGCGTGATCACCAAATCTTAACACCACAAGGGGGAACAAATGGACGGCTTATCAATCAAGGTCAAAACCACCGACGGCATCGAGGCTTCTTACAAACTAACGCCTCGCGTTATCGTTGCATTCGAACAACAGTACGGCAAGGGAATGCCGAAACTGCTCGGTGAAGAACAAAAGATCGAGCACGTTTTTTGGCTAGCCTGGAAATGCATGGGCAGCGCTGGTGTCATTGTAAAGCCTTGGGGCCCAGATTTTTTGGACACCTTGATTACTGCAGAACTCGACGCTGACGATTCTTTCGGGTCCACCGAGACAGCCTGACCTACACGGTCGCTGCTGTCTCGGTGGAAACTGGCATTTCACCGATCGATTTACTCGACGCCCCCGAGGGGGTACTTGAGGCAATAACCGCGTACCTGAGAGAACGGGCGAAAAAGAGCAATGGCTGAAGAGGTGTTGATTCTCAGCGGGGTGGCAGAGACTCTAAAAGCGCTCAAAGAGTTCGACAAGGACGCGGTTAAACGGTTCAACAAAGTGATCAACACCGAATTAGCTGGTGCAGAGCGAGACGCCAAGGCGCTCGTGTCTGCTGCCAGTCAGTACGGCAACAACGGCACCCCAATGAGCGGGTGGAGCCCAAACGACCCAGCCCGCCCACGTCGTTCAACTCGTGGGGGTGCTGGCTGGCCAGGCTGGAACACTGGCGTCGTTCAGCAGGGCATCAGAAAGACAAAGGTGCAAGGCAAAGTCCGAGGGGATTACACCACATCAGCTGGCGCCTTACTCAACAAATCCGCGGCTGGAGCGATCTTTGAAGTGGCGGGTCGCAAAACCAAGTCTGGTTTTGGCGGCGGCGGTTCTGCTCAGTTCTTGCGGACCCTTGGCAACAGGTTCGGTCAAGCCTCTCGAATCGTGTGGCGCGTAGTGGACAAAGACAAAGACAAAATCCAAAAAAACGTCGCCAGGGCGCTAGAACAAGCCAAGGCTGAACTCCAGGTTCATTTGAACAGAAAGCGAGTCTAAGATGGCAGTTGGGGCAATAGTCGCTCGCATCCTGACGCAGTATTCCGACAAGGGCACGAAGTCGGCTGTTAAAGACATCGGCAACATGGAGAAAAAGTTCGGTGCATTCGCGAANAAAGCCGCCAAGGCTTTTGGTTTGGCAGCGATTGCGGCTGGGGCGTTTGCGGCCAAAGTAGGCTTTGACGCCGTGAGGGCAGCGACTGAGGACCAAAAGAGCCAGGTTCTGCTCGCCAATTCACTTCGCAACACAGTCGGCGCAACTGACGCTGCAATCGCTGCAACCGAGAACTACATCACGGCGCAGCAGGCTGCTTTCGGTGTAGCCGACGACAAACTTCGTCCAGCCTTTGCTCGTCTAGCGGCCGTAACGGGCAGCACCACCAAAGCCCAGACGCTGCTCGGTATCTCCATGGACATCTCGGCCGCCAAGGGTGTAGAACTAGACAAAGCTTCTGCGATGGTGGCCAAGGGCTACGGCGGCAACGTCGGAGCATTGAAAAAGCTCTTTCCGCAGATTTCAGCCGCCACGGTTAAATCAAAGGACTTTGCTGCAGCCCTGCGCGAAATCGCTGGAGAAACAGAAGGCGCCGCTGCTGCTGCAGCTAACACCTTCGCTGGCCAAATGGAACGCATCAAACTCGCATTCGGGGAAGCGTCAGAGTCTTTGGGCTACAAGCTCCTGCCACAGGTCCAGGCGTTTGCTGATCTTATTATTAACAAAGCCATTCCTGCAGTGCAGAAGTTCGTGGACGAGAATGGCGACAAAATCGCCGCGGGTTTTAAGTCCTCAATCTCGTTCGGCATCGCTTTCGCCAAAACGATGTTCGACATGTTCAGTTTTGTGGCTCGCAATATCAAAGTCTTCGCTACCCTCGGCGCAGTGATCATCGCTGCTTTTTTTGGCGCAAAGGTAGCGGGTGCAGTGGCCGCCTTGGTTACGGGGATCCAGGCCATTATCAAAGTCATGAAGGCGCTGCGTACCGTGTCCCTCGCGTCTGCTGCAGCCACCGCTTTGGCGACTGGTGGTATTTCGGCCGCTGCTGGTGCTGCCGCTTTTGGTGTTGCGCTGGTGGGCATCGGTCTCGTGGCGAACAAGTTCAACAAAAACTCCGACAAAGCAGCCGATTCACTCGGCAAGTTTAAGTTCAACACTCAAGGCTTCACTGCGACAGCCAACGATTACACCAAAGGCATCGACGGGATGACAACTGCCACGGGTGGCCTAACGACCGCGCAACAAGAAGCCGCGAAATCCAGCGCCCTACTGCTGAAGCTTCAGGGCAAGTTCGGGCTTAAAGGCCTAAAAGAAACCGACCCGATCACACTTGAAGCGATTCGTAAAAACCAGCTGCGCCAGCGAAAACTCGGCATTTCAAGCCCAACCATCTCTCTGCTTGCATCGGCTGGGCACGGCAACATCGCCCAAAACACAACCAACAGCGGCGGGAACATCACGGTGAACGTCGCAGGCTCGGTCGTCTCTCAGGGCGATTTGGTCAACGGCATCAAAAACGGCCTTGCCACTCTTATGCGCCGACGTGGTGGCAGTCAGTTCGCGGTGCTGTAATGCCCGCAAACGCCCCAACACTCACAGTCGCATTCGGCATTGGTGGCACCTTTACGAACGTCAGTGCAGATCTGCTGCTTGCAGTTGATATCAGGCGCGGGCGTCAGTACCAAAACGATTTTCTCGAAGCTGGCACCGCTGCGGTGATCTTGAACAACCAGTCTGGGGCGTTTGACCCAAGCAACACGTCAAGCACGTGGTACAACGTTCTGGTCTCTGGCATGCAGGTGCGAATCACTGGCAACAGCACCGTGGTGTTCGCTGGGGCTCTCGAGGACAACGCGGTCAACCAGGGCATTTACCCGACTGTCTCGTTGACTTTTGTTGACGGTTTGGCCTCAATCGCTAAAGCAATCGCTCCAGCACTCGCTACCAGCCAATTTTCAGAGACTGCGGCTCTTCGAGCCGCTAGGGCTTTGGACCTCGCGGACTGGCCAAGTGGCGGCGCTCGTAATCTCACTGGCTCCGGCG
>JGI1221J13441_10001273_pt1 | contig 10774 bp, 8 predicted proteins | sample LakVidmifraction_4_FD_13441 | JGI IMG/M metagenome (IMG submission 13441) | reverse complement strand
TAAAAAGTAATCAAACACACGTTTACGTTCATCTTGATTGAGTGCTGCTTGTTTATTCGTTATTAATTCAACCATTAGTTTACTCCAACTCCCTAGCGGATAGGTTCAATCCCCTAAAAAATCTATTAATCCTCGTTGTGTATTTGTTGTAGACATAAACTTAATAAAGTGAAAAATTAAAAAGACTAAAGGTAAAACCTACAAGTATATACTTACGGAATTACGTAATTAATTGAAAAATTAGAGAGAATAATCCCATTCCACACACATTACCACTTCGTTCCTGTTGTCGCTTCGGACGAAGCGTATTCCATTAGATTTTTAAAGAAACATTTTGAGAAGAAAAAAACTAAAGAAGATTTGAGGTAAGAATTTCGCTTTTACCAAAGCAAAGTTACATAACACAGAACATTATAGAACAAAAGGTATGTGTAGATTACCTTCAACTATATCAACTACCATATCTTTAAATCAATCGATCTCAACCGAATCATACACCTTTACCTTATTCCATAAATGAGAAGATTCTTCTATGAAAACCTGATGCGCGGGTTCCTCCTGATATTTATGCTGGATTTCTTTGGAGGGGAAAGTCAGGATTAGTGTATAGGTATATTCATTATCCACAACATCCCTGGGAGTTTTCGCCGGGATCCCAATGAATTTGGTTTGAGCATATTCACTATTGACCAGAAACTTTTTAAGGGATGTTTCAAATGCAGTCCTGTCTTTAAGGTTATCAGGATTGTTTAAATAAAAATATACCACATGTGTGAAATTCTTATCAAATTCTACAATTTGGTCCTGTGCACTAAGATTAGAAGTGCCCGTTAAAATTGCAAAAATTATTAGGAGTTTTAAAAACTGGGTCATAGCTATAAATTTAAGAATTCAAATTACGATAAAAAATTCAGCTTTAAAGAAGCATGAGACGAATTTGGATTTAAATTATTTAATACAATTATTCATTAAATCTTTTTTAATATATCACTAAATTGCCACTTATACGAGTACGCTAAGCAAATAAAGGCTTCGCTCATAATATAATTTCACAATGAAATACCTATTTATTTTTCCTCTCCTGGTTTTTACAGGAAGCCTTCAATCCTGCAGATAAAACAGCCAAAGTAATGAGAACCGGCAACATACAGCGAACAGGATTGAGATTAATGTGATATCACGATTTTCGGTTTCCTTAACCAGATATCCTCCTTTTTTAGCAAGCATTGCATGAACTTGCAACAAACACTTGGACAAGTAATTAGGCGTATTTATGAACATACAGATAAGCACCTTACTATTAAGCAATATTTTTTCTTGTCATTAAGCATAATTTAGAAAACTTATTGCCTTTTAATTACCTGTTCAGCTGCTTTAAAAATAGCCTCCGCATTCAAACCATATTTTTCGAATAGCTGTTCCGGCGTTCCGCTTTCTCCAAAAGTATCTCGGGTGGCCACAAATTCCTGTGGTACCGGGTAATTTGAAGTGAGCGTTCGGGCCACGCTTTCTCCAAGACCGCCAAGGAAGTTATGTTCCTCGGCGGTTACCACGCAGCCGGTTTTCTTAACCGATTTGATAATGGCTTTTGCATCTAAAGGTTTTATGGTGTGGATGTTGATTACATCGGCACTAATCCCTTTCTCGGAAAGTTTCTGTGCCGCCTGTATCGCTTCCCAAACCAAATGGCCGGTAGCAATAATAGTTACATCATCTCCTTCATAAAGTTTTACTGCTTTTCCGATTTCAAAATTTTGATGTTCCGGAGTGAAATTGGCAACTTTTGGTCTACCAAAACGAAGGTAAACAGGCCCGTAGTATTCAGCAACAGCTAAAGTGGCTGCTTTGGTTTGGTTAAAATCACAGGTGTTTATTACCGTCATTCCCGGCAACATTTTCATAAGTCCAATGTCCTCAAGAATTTGGTGGGTAGCGCCATCTTCTCCTAGAGTAACTCCAGAGTGGGAAGCACAAATTTTTACATTTTTCCCTGAATAGGCGATAGACTGGCGAATTTGATCATAAACCCTTCCTGTAGCAAAATTGGCGAAAGTTCCTGCAAATGGAATTTTTCCGCCTATGGTCAGTCCGGCAGCCATGCCCATCATATTAGCTTCGGCAATCCCTACCTGAAAGAAGCGTTCTGGATTTTCATCTATAAAATCCTGCATTTTAAGAGAGCCCACAAGGTCGGCACAAAGGGCCACTACATTGGGATTACTCTTTCCAAGCTCTGTAAGTCCCGCGCCAAAACCGGACCGGGTATCTTTTTTTCCAGTATCTATATATGTTTTCATTCTTTACTGTCTTTGTTATTTTCGCAGTCTGTACTGAATTTATTTCAGTAAAACGGAAATCTTTTTTGCTGAATTAGCTAACTATTTTAGTAATCTCCTAAAGTTTCAGGGTTTTGTGCAAGTCCGGTTTCCAACTGTTCATCGTTGGGCGCTTTCCCATGCCAGGCGTGGGTATGCATCATAAAATCTACGCCGTTACCCATAACTGTGGTCATCAGCACACAAACAGGTTTTCCTTTGCTTGTACGGGACTTCGCCTCTTTAAGTCCGTCGATTACCGCTTGCATATTGTTACCATCTTCAATCTCCATTACATCCCAACCAAAAGCTTCAAACTTGGCTTTCATGTTGCCCATAGGAAGGACGGTTTCCGTACTTCCGTCTATTTGCTGGCCGTTAAGGTCTATCGTGGCAATAAGATTGTCTACTTTGTTCCCGGCTGCATACATAATGGCTTCCCAGTTTTGGCCTTCCTGGAGTTCCCCGTCACCGTGAAGCGAAAAGATCAAATGACTGTCTTTGTTCAGCTTTTTAGCCTGTGCGGCACCAAGTGCCACAGACATTCCCTGTCCAAGCGAACCTGAAGCTACCCGAATGCCCGGAAGGCCTTCGTGGGTAGTGGGGTGTCCCTGCAACCTGGAGTCGATAAGGCGAAAGGTACTAAGTTCTTCTACAGGAAAATAACCACTACGTGCTAAAACGCTATAAAAAACCGGGGAGATATGCCCGTTGGAAAGAAAAAAAAGGTTTTCGTCTTTTCCGTCCATATGAAATTCAGGCTTGTGTTCCATAATCCCGCCCTGGTACAAAGCGGTAAAGAACTCGGTGCAACCCAGCGATCCTCCAGGGTGCCCCGAGTTCACTTTGTGCACCTGCCTTAAAATATCCCGGCGAACCTGGGTAGCAAAATCTTCTAATTCTTTGATTTTCATAACTTATACATTAAAGGAATTAGCGTCTTCTAAAAATTTAGCAAGTCCGCTATCGGTAAGCGGATGTTTCAATAATCCGTCTATTGAAGATAAAGGTCCTGTCATAACATCGGCACCTAATTTTGCACAGTTAATGACGTGCATAGTATGGCGAATGGAGGCCGCAAGAATTTCAGTTTCAAAACCGTAATTATCATAGATTAGTCGGATATCTGCTATAAGGTCTAATCCATCTGTAGAGATATCGTCCAACCTCCCCAAAAAAGGAGAAACATAAGTAGCTCCTGCTTTTGCCGCAAGCAAAGCCTGTCCAGCTGAAAAAACCAGCGTACAGTTTGTTTTTATTCCTTTATCAGAAAAGTATTTTATGGCTTTTATGCCTTCCTTAATCATAGGAACTTTTACAATAATTTGTTTATGTAGTTTCACGAGCTCTTCTCCTTCATTTACAATTCCGTCAAAATCGGTTGCTACGACTTCCGCAGAAACGTCACCATCTACTATTTCGCAGATATCCAGATAATGCTGAAGAATATTATCCTTTCCGGTAATACCTTCTTTTGCCATTAAAGACGGGTTAGTGGTTACCCCATCTAAAACGCCAAGATCCTGCGCTTCTTTAATCTGATCTAAATTTGCTGTGTCTATAAAAAATTTCATATCAAGTTTAGTTTAATTATTTTGTTTAGTTAATTTCAATTCAATTCAAATGGTTTGGTCATCAAGTTTTTTTGGTTCCTTATTAGGTATCCAACCATTGTTTTGGGTATTCGACATGTTTAAAATCGTCGTTCCATTTTTTTGCCATAATAGAATCTACTTCTGGCTCTATAGCTATCTTTGTTATTTTACTCGAAATCTCTTGTGCGAAGGATGGTAGCATAAAGCCGAACATCACAAAACATGAAAAGATTTGTTTTTTTGTAGTGCCATTTAGGTTTTGGTGTTTCCTTTTTTAAGTTTATTTCTCCAATTCTTCTAAAGTCCAGTAATCCTCTCTACCTTTGGTTTGTTCCCTCGCATTCCTAACATATCTTCTATTTACAGCATCCTCGTTATTCATCGCTCTTATATAACTAAGAACATCTGCAAGCCATTGGTCACTATTATCTTTTAGAGGCATCATAATACCATAATCTTTTCCCTCTATAGGGCCAATAAGCCCATTTAGCAATATTTTACTAAGCATACCCTTATCGCCCTTGACCCTGGCACTACCGATTAATGGCGGAGCTATAAGCGAACCATCTTCCGTGGGTACGCCTTTTAGGTCTGCGCCATGGCAGGTGATACATAATTGCTTATAAGAATCATATCCTCTTAAAATACTCTTTTTATCATTTGTACTTCTATTGGAAATCCTTTCTTTTAATTTTGCTAATTTAGAATCGTCTTTCTTCAGGCTTTCCTTTACAGAATGGGATACAATTTCATTTTGGGAATATTTTTTAGAGATAGCATTTAACATATCAGTGGCTTGTTTGGTCTTGCTATAGCGTAAACTCAAGGCAAGCTGATTTACCACTCCGATATCTGGGTCATTGACCAAGTTTTCCAAATCGTTGAAAAAGTCCGTATCCTCCGATTTCAAGAAATTTTCGCTTAATCGTATCGCTGTTGTCCGTACCCGTGGATCTTCGTCTGTAAATTTTGCTTCAACAAGCCCTTTATCAACCACCCCTAGACCTTCTAAAGTCCAAAGCGCATGAACACGTTCTATTCCAAGGTCCTTATCACTGTTAAATAAACCGTCTAAAAACGATGTATTATCTTTAGCTAAATCCTTTAATTTAGGGATAACAGATTTGTCGTTTCTTAAAATAATGAGTTTTTGTGCTGTATTACGGTACCAGCCATTGGGGTGTCCTAAATATGTGATTAATTCAGACACATTTTTATCCAAAAGATTAGGTTTTTTACCTGGTTTAATGTCTTCATGTACAATTCTATAAATCCTACCTTTACCAATATTTTTATCCAAACCTTTGCGTACGATAACCGGTCGTATTGCACTTCCTTTTTTCGTCCAATTACTCTCTTGAATTATACCTCGGTACATATCTACAATATATAGCGCCCCATCTGGACCTGTCTTAGCCTGTGTAGGTCTAAAATTTAAATCGGTCGAGGCCATAAATTCGGCCTGATCATAGGCATTATAAAGCACTTTTTTTCCATCCTCAACTTTTACTTTGGCCCTTCGGATAAGCCTACCTACAGGTTCTGGAATAAACAAGTCCCCATAGGTTGAAGGTGGTAATTTGTGGCCCCGAAAAATTTCTTGTCCCGCAACACCAGTAAAGTGATTGAGGGTATTGTTCTCACGTAGTCTTTTGGGCCCACCTTGAACATCGGGTGTACCGACTATGGGCCAAGGCTCCATAAAGCCTTCGGATAATCTGCCCGGCGGACTGTAATCCCCGTATACAGCGGGCTGCTGAAACCCATATGCTGGGTTCTCACCACCTGCAGATGAATAGTACATAACCCCCATATCATCCTGTGACAAACCCCATTGGCCACTAGGCATATTCTCTATTGAATCTACAATTACTTTTCCTGAAGTAAATTTAAATCGGACAGGATTATACGTGGTATATACCCAGTTATCTAAATTCCAAATCAATCCACTTTGTTGATGTTCTAAATTTCCTCCACGACGATTTGGATTGTGATACACACGTTTTTTCTTATCTGCAACACCATCATTATCGGTATCTTTATAGCTCCATAAATCATAGGAATACGTTTCATTAACAATCAATTCGTCTTCTAAAGGCAATATCATTCTAGGTAACATAAGACTATCAATAAAAACCGTACTTTTATCCATTTCACCGTCCCCATCAGTATCTTCCAATAATTTTATTTTACTAACAGGTATATTTGTGCCGGTACCATCTACATCTTGCATGTAAGTATTCATTTCAGCTACGTACATCTTTCCATTCCCATCCCATGCAATAGTTATAGGTTCATCAATCATAGGTTCACTAGCAACTAACTCTACCTCATATCCCTCTGGTAAATAAAATGTTTTCATGCTTTCTTCTGGCGAAAGAAAACTAGAGGAGGCTTCCTCTATTATTTCAGGTTTTTCATAAATTTTTTCTGAATACTCTTTTTCCTTGCAATTAAAAAAAGCCAAGAAAATTATTAAATAATATAGTCTATTCAATTTCATTTAATTTGATTTTTGCGTCTATATAAAAATAGTAGGTCCTTTTATTCCCATTGCATATTTGAATACACAAGTGTTTAATTTTCCGGCCCGCCCACACTATTCAGGCCTATCCGAATTATCTCCATTCAACCAGGAATGCCATTAGGGTTCTCTATTTATTTANAANTCAAAGTTAAANCCCTTTCGGGTTAGGTTTTGGTATATTTCTTNATCAAACNTATATAGCTTGGCCGCTCTATGNGAAACCCCNTTTTGTTTATCTCCCGCATCCTGTAAAAGTTTCATTTTNAAAAACTTTCTTCGNAAATTNCTNTTATCCATCTCAATATCCAGTATCTCTGTATATAACTGCATCAATTGAAGCAGCGTGAATTTTTCAGGTAGCAGGTTAAAACCTATAGGCGCTCGTTTTACTTTTCCCCGCAGTCGGTTTAAACTAGCCTGCAAAATTTCATTATGATCGTAAATAAGTTCCGGGGTTTCTCTTACCCTGTACCATTTGGCTTCTGAAGCGGTAAAACCTGCTTTTAGATTGAAGTCTTCCCTATTGATTAGGGCGTAATAACCAACCGTAATCACCCGGTCCAATGGAAATCTCTCAGGCTTACCAAAAGTCCTTACCTGCTCTAAATAGATATCTTTAACTCCGGTTAATTCAGATAATAACCTATCTGCTGCAACATCTATATCTTCTTCTTTTTTTATCCAACCACCGGGAAGTCCCCATTTGCCTTTGCTAATTCCTTCCCCGTGTTCAACCAGTAAAATTTCAAGATTTCCTTTTTCAAAACTAAAAACACAACAGTCAATAGTTATGGAACTCATCACTTCTGATGCAGAGAGGTCATTGGTGGGAAGAAATGGCGACGGATTTTTCATAAGTATATATAAATGGGTACGTTTATAGCAATATAGACAAATTTTAGCTTCATTTGTTATCACACTACTTTAAATAAGCCTTGAGAATTGCTAATATAAAAAAAAATAACTATACTTGTAGTCAAATAAACCACAAGATACGAATAAATGTCAAATTTCAATAAGAGTGGTATTGTTTTAATAACCATCGTCGCAAGTCTTGGAGGATTATTATTTGGGTATGATACTGCAGTAATTTCGGGTGCAGTAGGTGCTCTCGAAAACTATTTTGTTGGGGCATTGGAAACCGACAAAGAATTGGCAGTAGCCGCTATTTTTCAATTTAAAGTGATTATCAGTATTTGTGTACTGGCGCTTGTGGTTTTATTTAGTTCATTTCTCCTGAAATTTTTTAGTAAATCAAAAGCTTATACCATTATTACTCTTTCTGTTCTTATCGGTGGGGCTATATACTACTTCCAATTCTTAAGCCTTCCGGGTGTTCTAACCGAAAATTTAAAGAATGCCATTCTCGGGTTTATGGTAAGTAGCGCTTTGGTGGGATGTATAATGGGAGCTGCTTTAGGTGACAATGTCGCCAATTCGATAGGTAGACGAAACGGGTTATTAATTGCAGCAGCACTATTTGTACTTTCAGCAATAGGTTCAGCTTACCCAGATACTATGAACATCTTTTTTGGCGACTCGCTTTCAGCATTTATTGTCTATAGGATTATAGGGGGAATGGGGGTGGGTCTTGCGAGTATGCTTGCTCCATTATATATTGCTGAAATGGCCCCGCCTAAAATACGTGGAAAATTGGTTAGTTTTTACCAATTAGCTATTGTTAGCGGGATGATGGTAGTTTACTTTGTGAACTATTTTATCGTGCAGGGCCAAACGGAGACCTGGATTAACGATATAGGTTGGAGGTATATGTTCCTTTCTGAAGGAATTCCCGCTTCTATTTTCTTCCTGGCCTTACTTTTAGTTCCTAAAACGCCAAGGTTCCAGGTACTTAAAGGGAACGAAGAGAACGCGCTTAAGGTGCTTACTAATTTAAACGGCCCTGAGAAAGCTTCAGGGGTTTTGGCAGAAATCAAAAAATCTTTTGGCAAGAAAAAGGCACACTGGCTTTATTTTGGCGGAAGCGTGGTTATTATCGGCTTGTTTTTATCCATATTTCAACAATTTGTGGGTATTAATGTGGTATTGTATTATGCTCCTGAAATTTTTAGGGGGATGGGTATGGAAACCGATGCCTCGATGTTACAAACCATTATTGTAGGTGCCATTAACATGATTTTTACCGTGGTAGCGATTTCTACAGTAGATAAATTTGGCCGTAAGAAATTAATGATGATTGGCAGTGCGGTTATGGCACTTAGCATGATGGGTCTTGGTTTTGCTCTTTATCTTGAAACAACTGGCATTACTGCTTTATTATTTATGCTTTTCTACATCGCTGCCTTTGCAATGTCTTGGGGGCCTGTCGTGTGGGTGTTGCTTTCTGAAATTTTCCCCAACTCCATAAAAGGTGTGATGGCAGTTGCTGTGGCCGTACAATGGCTTGCCAACCTATTGGTTTCGTGGACCTTCCCAATGATGAACAATAATTCTGAATTGGTAGCCATGTTCAATAATGGTTTTCCATATTGGATCTACGGAATAATGGCCTTTCTTTCCGGATTATTTATCTGGAAATTTGTACCTGAAACCAAGGGAAAAACCCTTGAAGAAATGGAGTATATATGGGCTTCAAAAAAACATTAAAACAAGAAATAAATATATGAATTTTTTAGGAATAGATTTAGGAAGCTCTTCTGTCAAATTATCTGTATTGGATGCTGAAAAGGGTACAACCATAGCTTCGGTAAAAGTTCCGGAATTTGAAATGGAGATTACCGCCCCAAAATTTGGTTGGGCCGAACAAAATCCAGAAGATTGGTGGGAAAACGTAAAGAAAGGAATAGGCTTGCTTAAGAACAAAAAAGGAGTTGACCTTAAAAAAATCAAAGGAATTGGTATCGCCTACCAGATGCATGGTCTAGTTTTGACCGATGAAAACCTAAAGCCTGTTAGGCCTTCTATTATTTGGTGTGATAGCCGTGCCGTAGAAATAGGGGAGGAAGCTTATAAAGCGATTGGAGAAGAAATTTGCCAAAATCAAATATTAGGAAGCCCGGGTAATTTTACTGCTTCAAAATTAAAATGGGTCAAGGAAAATGAACCCGAAAATTTTAAAAAAGCATCTATAATGATGCTTCCGGGAGATTATATTGCTTCAAAACTCTCGGAAACACCGCAAATTAGTACTTCTGGATTATCCGAAGCGGCCTTATGGGATTTCTCTAAAGGAAAATTAGCCAGCGAAGTTTTGGACAAAATGGGACTTTCCAAAGATTTTATCCCGGAAATCGTTCCGAGTTTTGGAGATCAGGCTAAAGTAAGCCCTTCAATTGCAAGCGAATTAGGCCTGAACCCGGAAACTAAAATTAACTACAGAGCTGGAGACCAGCCCAACAATGCTTTTTCACTCAATGCTTTAAAACCGGGGGACATCGCTACCACCGCAGGGACTTCAGCAGTCATGTATGCAGTAAGTTCAGAAAACACTTTTGATCCTGAAAGCAGGGTGAATACATTTTTGCATGTAAACAATACCGAAAAAGCCAAGCATAACGGAGTTCTTTTATGCATTAACGGTTCAGGAATCCTTTACCAGTGGTTGCGTAAGATAATTTCAGTAGGAAGGGAAGAACTTATTCCTTATGAAAAATTAAATGAGGAAGCAGCAAAAGTAGCACCGGGAAGTAAAGGCCTTCGCTTCTACCCCTTTGGCAATGGTGTAGAAAGAATTTTCAGTAACAAAGAAGTGAATTCTGGGATAGAAAACCTTAACTATAATATCCATCAACCGGCACACCTTATAAGATCTGCTTGCGAAGGAATTGTATTTGCTATGAATTATGGTTTTGAGGTGATGCAATCTATAGGTATAGAGGGGAAAGTGATAAGGGCTAGTAAGGACAATCTTTTTTTGAGTCCGGTTTTTAAAGAGATTTTCACCAACACCACCCAAACTACTTTAGAACTTTACAATACCTCTGGCGCAGAAGGTGCCGCTAGGGGAGCGGCTGTAGGCTATGGTTTTTATAAGAAATTTGATGAAGCTTTTAGCGGCCTCAAGTGCCTAGAACGAATAGAACCTGAAGAAAAGGTGAGCGAGCAGTACCAGGAAATTTACCAGGAATGGAAACAAAATATTAAAATTAAAAAACAGTAATTATGAGCAACAACACATTTTTTGAAGGAATAGACAAAATTAAGTTTGAAGGCAGGGAGAGTTCAAATCCGTTGGCCTACAAATGGTATGATGAAAATAGGAAAATAGCTGGCAAAACCCTTAAAGAGCATCTAAGATTTGCCGTAGCTTATTGGCATACCTTCAACAATAAAGGAGGAGATCCTTTTGGTGCACCTACCGAGACATTTGAATGGGA
>JGI1221J13441_10001269_pt1 | contig 10795 bp, 13 predicted proteins | sample LakVidmifraction_4_FD_13441 | JGI IMG/M metagenome (IMG submission 13441) | reverse complement strand
GGAGTTCCTCCAATATTAACTCTATGAGACCCAGTAACATAGCTAAGCACTGAAAACGCTTGATAATTCTGGCTTGGCTGGTTCCCGTCACAGTGAACTAAGTAGCTGGGTGATGTGCTATTCGGCTTAAATGCAATGGCGAAAAAAGCATCGGCGGTGTCGCTGGTTAGCCAAGGGACCGCGCTCTGACTAGCTATATTCGCATCAACTCCATCGCCTTCAAGCGATTTAAGCTCACCTGCTACGTTATATAGTGTCCTCGAAGAGCTAACCTCTTGCGTTGCGTGATTGCCATTGCCGCTTTTATCAAGCATCAAACCAACTGGATCACCGTCNGCCGTAACAGGCACTGTGCCTGCGGCGTCTTGGTAAAGCGTGGTGATGTCGCTAGGGTCGTACCATGCAGCAGTGCCTTGCACCCAGACTAAACGAACAGAGGTCGCCAGTAGGTCTGTGATGTCCAGATTTACGGGTGTTGTTGTCATATCTTTAACTCACTGTGCCAGAATCACGCAAACTCAATATGATCACGTCATAAGCGTTATCAACGGGTTTTAGAACTTGCTCACTAAACGCTTGGGCTTGTTAGCGCGACGGCATCACTACAGGAGCCAGTGCATAAGCAACAACTCCCAAAGTAAATACAAGAATTGCTAAAAATGCTTTATCTTTCACTAATGCTTTCATCTATTTAAAACCTATTGTGCGTTCAATCATATTAAGTCTTTCTAACATGGAATCTTGCCTATCTAACATCCGACCCATAATTTTTTCATTACCGTCCATTCGTTGTTTTGATAGTGCTGAGTCTTTCAAATAATCAATTGAGCTATACGGATGCTTAGTTACATTTTCTATTTGCCCTACCATCACTCCTCCGTACCATAAAAAAATACCTGCGTGTGCCAAAAAGAATAGGACTACCGTAACTAGCACGCCAGCATGTATTTTGTTTTGCTTAGTCTGATCAAGTTCTTTAATTGTGTTTTCTAAATGTGTGAACTGGCTTCTTATTTGAGCCACGTCTGATGAGCTACCTTCAAGCATTCATCTTTCCCTTGCTGCTTTTTTAGCGATTACAGGGCCGAAATATTTAATCTGACCCTTCTTGAAGATTCCTGAATGCCCTACTGCTTTAACCAAAAAGTCATGTTCAGTATCAAAGTTTTGTACGTTAGTATCTTTACCCCGGTAGCCATAGCGCCCCATAGCGCCCCAAGGTCTCGTCTTGCGTGTCCAGGGCGTTAACCTTCGCAACCAGCCTCCTAACAAGACAGGTAGGTCTTCATCGTTGTAATACACGTGAACGAACTTAGCGCGAGGAGCGGGGTTATTCATGCGTGACAGCGCAGGGTTTATACAGACTACCCCATCAATCAACGCACCGTATTTTTCTACTGCTATGTTTATAATTGCAGCGCCGTTAGAGTGCGCGAATACGTGAACGGTATAGCCTTTGCTTTTTAGCCATTTTGCGCGGTCAGCTAATTCCATAGCGACTACATTATTAATGCAATTAACGCCAACCAAGCCGACTAAACCATAGCGCAGCATTTGGATTTCATACCCTTCAGCTTCAAGGTAGGGCTTCAACTTGCCGACTGTGCGCTCTGGATCAGCCACGTTGAAGCCGTGTATTGGTATTGCTATTTTCTTCATATACCCTGCTGGGTTTCAAGCCCCTTTGAACCCGGCATTAGCTAAGTGTGAGTACGCCATTAGTGCCGTCGAAGTCGATAGTCAGCGTTTCAGTGTCAGCTAGGACAAGATCAGAGCCGTAATCATACCAGCCGATCAGCGCATCTGCGGGTGACGTTGACGTATCGTTATATATTACCACATACCGGAACCCCGCTACAGAGCCGCCGGAGGCGGTTATTACCTTATCGCTTACCGTTAGCTTTGCTGTTCCTGCCGACTCAGACCACGTCACGCCTGCAAGGGTAGGATTAGCCCCTTCTGATACGTTTGTGTAGGCTATCTCAGTAAGGTTACCCCGTATTGAGTTCGCTGCTGTCGGTGCGTTAGCTGCGTTTGTCAGAGCTATGCGGAGAGTATCAGCGGAAAAATCGTGCACCCCCTTCCCTAGTTGCTCTACAAAATCATTAACCTTATTGAACACTGCCATATTACTCTCCCAGAGTAGTTAGGGTTTAAACTCTATTAATGTGCAAGCGGCCTGACCACTCTGCCTTTTGTTTCTGTATCATAAGGCGTTTCAACGCTTCATTATACTTTTGTTGGTATGTTTTTTCCTGCTCAAAATCTTTGATGAACACCGAGGCTTCAATCAAGCTGGCGTACAGTATAAGCTCTGGCGCGTAAGTAACAAACCAGTTAGTGCCGTTGTTAACCGTTATGAAATCTAGCTCTTGGTAGTACACTAAATCTACTGAAACCCCCGCCGAAGGCTCAGGGCCGAACTCAAAATTACCCGCCACGGTATCGAACAGTGAAGGGCCTTTAGCCCCTGTTTTTAGTCGCTTGTTTCGTACCTGTGAGTAGGTTGATCTTGAGATATCCCAAGCAGAACTCCCGTCAAAGGCAACCATTTCTTTTACGTCAAGCATTTCTGAAGGGATGGGTGCCCTCCCGCCGACAAGTGTTAAGGTGGTTAAAGCTTCCATAGGAGGTACACGGACTTCGCGCTGTATTCTTCGTTGCGCTAGGTCTATAAAATCAGCGGTGTTAGTTGCTAGATCATTCGCACCTTCTCGGTTCAGCCATTCCCCTATTTTACCGACGATATCGGTATAATTAGCGAGTGCCATTTGCCCCCCAAAGCCGCGAAGAATTAGTCTTCAAAAGCGGATACTCTAGTTCAATAATCTTTTCTAACTTTCTTTGGTCGGCAGGGTTGCTAGAGAAACAATCTAAGTTATGGTTCTTCAGTATTTCATGCTGGACAAAAGGCGGTAGGCTAGCCACTTTGTGGAAGGCTACCTTAGCTTTGAAGCCTCTTGTGCTGTTGGCTTGTTCTTTACAGTTATCAATTAGCGAGGTTAAATCTACGCTGCGCTCGCAGGTGACAGCCCCGTTAGCTTGAATATACCACTTCCTTGTTTCCCCTGACCAAGGGTCGTACTCGGTCTCTCGAAGTTCCATACCTTCCCCCAATAAAGAGGAGGGGGCGAACCCCCTCACTCAACCTATGCGGTTGTTAAATCCGCAATGATGCCGCTAGCCTTCTCGTTGCGCGACTCTAGCGTATATTCCACCAGAACCTGACGCTTCTCAGCATCGCCCGTTGAAGCGATTGGTTTAGTCACCATGTTTCGCAAGAACGCTACCGCGAACTTATCTTTTTGATAGACAAGTGCATCGCGCGCTCGAACGTAACGGTTAGGAATGATCTTCAGGTCGCCATAATCTGACTTGTACACGTCAGCAGCAGAGAAAATGGTTCGGGCCGCTACGTTGTGGTCAGTAGTTGTTGCCCGGCCTAAGAAACCATTGATAGCACGCTTGTTGAACGCCCCTACCATGATGGTGTCTGGATTGCCGCCAGAAGCCCAGATTTGGTCAATTACTGTTTCCAGCAAAGTCTCAGTTAGGGGGCGCTGGGTGCCATCAGTACGAGCATCCGTACCATCACCCGCTGGGGCTGCGCCTGTCCCGCCCACAGACCCGTTAGTAGCAAGCCATGACTGTACTGAGCCTAATTCACGAGGAGTAGTAGCTGAACCTACAGCGCGAGCGTTATTAACGCCTACCAGCGAGTGTTCCATGTCGCGTTTTAGCTCTACGCCACGTTTCAACATCTGGTAGTTCATTTCTCGATCACGGCCAGCACGATCAGTAGATTCCAAGGTGCCTGAGATCATGGCAGTCTTTTGGCTAATTTGCGTATAGTTCCCTACGCGAGTAGTGCCTGTGGAAGGGGTAAAGGTAGCGTCCGCGCCCTCTATAGCTTGGTTATCCGCTACGGCTGCGTACTCATCTGTCTGCCATTCATGGAAGGTTTGTTTGGCTTTGGCTTTAGGGGCCATGCTTAAAAAAGGCGTATCTGAAGGGTCTACGTTATAAATAACGTTAGATAAGTCCTCTCGGATACCCCTTTGGTCATAGGTGTCTGTTGATGTTGCAGTCATGTTAAATTCCTGGTGTAGCGATCAGTTAGCCTTTCATCATTATGTTTAGGGCTTCGTCAACAGACACGCCGCCTTCTTTATTCATTGCCGCTTTGTTAGCCGCCGCTGAACGTGCTTTGCGAGTTGTTGCTGATCTACTGGCTTTAGTTTTAGTTGTTTTGATGCCTTTCACTTTCTTAGCGCCGCTTTTAAGTTTTGACGCTTGTTCACGGCCTCTAAAAGCATCGGCTAGTACGCGGATCATTCTATGATCGTAGGTATTCATAAGCTCTTGCTCGGAGAACCCGTACGTCTCAGCGGCAAACCCTGATATATCTTTGAACAAAGTGTTTCCTTTCTCGGAAACTTCAGGCAGGTGTTGAACTAGCTTAGCCATTTCTTCTTGCTTCAGCTCTTCAAGATACTGCCGTCCTTCCTCCTGTACCTTCGTAGATTCTTCAGCTTGGGCGGTGCTGATCTGGTTATGAGACAGGGTAGCGGCGTTGAACTCTCGTTCTTTCTCTTCGTACTCAAGGGGGTCATCTTTTTGGAGTTGAATCCAATCAATACCTACAAAACCTTTAAGTTCTTCAGAGAGTGCTGCTTTAGCTTGGCCTAGTGCTGTGACGTACTGCGCTTTGGTCTCTAAAAGGCCTGTTTTTTCCATAGTAACGTCTTTACGTTCGGCTGCTAATTCCTGAGTCTTAACCGTGTAATCTTTGTTACGCATGTAGCCTTTTTTGGCTTCATCAGCAGTAACAGCGATTGTTTCATCACCATCCTCAAGTTCAAAAACATACTTTTCGTCGTCTGATTCTTCAGAGTCTTCATCGGGTTCCTCTTCGTCAGAGTCCTCTTCGTCCTCTTCTTCATCATCCGTCTCGTCATCCTTCTCGGCATTAGGAGCTTCCTGCTCCTCTTCTTCTTCATCCTCGGGTGCTACACCAGTGTAGTCCTCGGCTTCGTCACCTTGGATAAAACCCAAGGCTTCGTCGATTCCCATACTTTCAGGCAGGGGTTGATCGGCGTGTTCTGATTGTCCTTCGCCGGAGGCGGTTTCGCCTCGGTTTGTATTAGATTGTGGCATTATTTTACCCCCGGTAGGATTATTTCTGATTCTTTTACGGTAGCGCGCGGGTTTTCTACACGTTCCATCTGTTCGGTTTGCTCGTTAGCTTGAATTACCGCTACGGCAACTTGTTTAAACACGGTCTCTACTTCTCTGTACGGCAGTTCCGCTAAGATGTCAAGGACTCGCATTGCGGTTTCTTTGTCAATACTAATCACTAACTTTATCCCCTGCTTGGATTCTCAAAGTTCTAGCTTCTGACTTCCACCCTTCTAAACGGCTTCGTAGGTGTCTTAATCCTCTAAGCTGTCGCATGATAGCCATAACCGGCGCGGGATCGTCCGTGGTAAAGGTTTCTAGCTCAGAGTATAGCACGCTTCGCAGGTCTGCAATCGCCTCATCGAAAACCTCTTCGCGCAGCAGTTTTTCAGCCCGTAAACCTCTTTGAATCTTCTCTTGTGATGTTGACATTCAATCCTCTTATTTTATTTGGGGGTCTTAGTCGTTACCGAGCTTAACCGAACGCGCCTGTTCGCGCTCTAGCTCTAGCTCGGCTAATTTAAACGCATTAGTGTCCTCATGTACCCGCTCTTTTAACGCTAGCTCTTGTTCTTTTAGCTCTTGCTCGCGTTGTTTAATGCCTACTTCGGCCTCTTTAAGCTGCGCGGTTTGTTTTTCAAGCTCTAGCTCCGCCTCTTTCATTTCCATTTCTTTCATCTTAGCTTGCTCCTCTACAGACGGCCCTTCATCGGCCTGATCGGTCTCAGGTTTGGTGAAGAACTTACTGGCATCTTTTCGCCCCGCTACGCGAGTTTTTTCCATGGCAAAGTTCCAAAGGTTGGTAGGGGTTACTAACGTGCCTAACCCGCCGCCCTGGACAATCGCTTGGATAGACTGCTCAAGCATTTGCATCTGCATCATCTGTTGATTTTTAGAGCCGTTACCAATACCTACGGTGATTGTCATGTCGTACCGCGTGCGCCATGCGTCAGGCGACAGCGCGATGAACTCGCCGTTGTTGTTACGGATTTTCTTGTCTTTCTCTTCGTTCTGTAGGCCCAGCTTGTGGATTTTAAGCATCGCCGTCTTGAACCCGGTCTCGCCGAATATGCGCGCCATTAATTCCTGCTTCTGCTCGGCGTTGCTCATGGTTAGCTCGGCAGCGGTAGCCGTGGTGTTAGAGTTGAACATGTTAGGATCTAAGCCCTGTCCTCGTTCAGACACGCCGGTGCGTTTCTCACCCCACGAATCCGCTAAGCCTAGAACGTCATACGCTGATCTATCAAGTGCGGGGGTGGGTAAGGCTCGTACAGCCCCTGCGAAGGTCTCTCGCACTACACCAAGTGACCGGCGCGACATCAAATCGTCAAGGTTTACCTGTCCATCAACGACTGCGTACATTCCATCGACCATGCCTTCTTGGTTATCAAGCAGGTTGCGGGTTACCTTAGACTTCAAGCGTTGAATATCGGTCATCACAGCGACCGGCGTACTGCCGTGGTGTCTGTGCGGCACGATGATGGGCGACCAGTGGGCAAAAGGCGTCAAAGCGACCTTCTCTTTTAGCAAGATAGTGTCGCCCACACGGAAAACCTGCCAAAGCTCCTCCATGCCGTCATCGTCATCATCGTAGCGGATATATTCCTCGTGTAGCGTGACTATTCGACCCGGGCCTTCGTCATCCCGGTTTTGATACATTTCTGTTGCATCGTCATAGCGGTCTGTGCGCAGCGTGCTAGTCCCTAGCGAGTAGGAGTCCTGAACATCGTCATCAATTTCAAAGCCCATACCGCGAATTTCGGAAAGCGTTCGGGGGGCATCGTGTGAACAGTACCTAGCGGAGTCTGGCTCAATATCCCCTTCTGAAATTCTGAACTCTTCAGGGGGTATGTTTTGAATAACCGTTTTATCCCGTCCGGTAATCTCAGAGACTGAAACATCAAAAGTCCCGTCGTCGTTCTGCTCGGCTTCCACATCCCCCTCGAAGTTATCCATTATCTCTTCGGCTATTAGCGCCATTTGTTCCGGCGACTGGTTCTTATAGGTCGTGGTGATAGGTTCGGGGGATTCACGGGATATCTTTATATACCCCACCTTGTTCATTAACCCATCTTTTAGCCACGTGTATCCCACCTTAAAGCCGGGGTTGTCACGGTAGAAAACCCAGTTCACATACTCGGTTTCTTGGTTAGCGGCTTCAACGTCGTCTTCGTCTTCTGGCTCAAACACTGCGGCCTTATCAGAGCTAAAGAATACCCTAACTAGGTACGGCATCAGCGATTCAACTGTTTCGTAGACCTCGCGGGTGACGAACTGTGATCTACCTTGCATCTCGTCCCCGTAGGGTCTGCCGTGGTAGTAGTCATTCAGCTTCTTAATGTCGTCAAATAGGGCCCCTTCGTGGGCACCAAGGGAGCCTTCGGATTCTTCACGAAGTCTTGTTAGTAGTTCTTCGTCTTTATCGGCCATTAAACTGTACCTCTGGATATAATGGGCAGTGGCTGGCCATTATATTTATTTGTTAAGTTTGATTCTGCTTGAGTTTTAGCGAAACGTGCCCGGTTCTGAAAGGCGTACCGTGTAGCCGACATCAGATCGTCTTTTAAGGGGACGATCTTGCCGTCATCACCGCGATAGTACATGCTTTTCTCTTGGAACCATGCCGCACACGAAGAAAAAACCTTAAACTGGCCATTCTCCATGGCTTGCAGCATGGCGTTAATGCCGGGTTCGATCTTGATGTTACCTTTGCCCGACTCTCCCGGGGCAATAGGGTTACGGTGGTGGTCTATCGTCATGTTTACACCCTGCGCCCTGAACTGATCGGCGAGGCCTATGCCCGACCCTTTTTCATGTGACATGCCATCATGGGGCCATATCACCGGCACCCACGGGCCGCGCTGTTTAATAGCGGGGGCGTGCTGTTGGGCACTGACTCTATCTTGGCGGTACTCAGAGTAAATATACACCGTGTCCGTGTCCCTATCCCATGCCATCCATACCGCAGCGGTAGGGTGATCCCAACCAAAGTCCAATCCGCACACCCTTGGCCACTCCTGTGGTAGCTCTATCGGGTCTATCATCAAATCTTCGTCCGGTAGCGGGAACACTAGCCCAGATCCAAACACGGGAATGCCCATGGAGCGCATCCTTGCTTCGTGCCTGCCGTACTGAGACAGCAACTGAGTTTTACGCTCTTCAGATAGGTGCGGTGCGTCGTCCCATGTGGCCTGTATCAAGCGCTGGCCGGGTTTAATGTCGTTCATAAACTGGTGGATGGTTCGGTTTACCCCGTCTTCGGGCGTGAACGTCATCATCATGATGCCGTTGGTCGAAACCGTACGGGTAATACACTGCGTGTAAATGCCGTCTGCTGGCTGCTCGTCTAACCAAATCCAGTCCATGGGCAGACCCATGAACTTTGCTTCCCCTTGCTCGTAAGCCTTGAAGTCGCACCGTGAAACCCCGTCCTGATTCCCCGTGAGAGGTGAAAAATGGCGGATTAACACTGATTGGATGGCGTTAGGCACTTGAGGTTTTCGGGTGGTCTCTAAAATACAATGCTTGGGTATAAACCCTGTCCCTTGTTGCGCGGGGTCGCCGGGTTCGCCCAGAAGGTTGGTTTGTAGAATGTTCCGTGTGCTTTCGTTGGATATGCCGCACGCCCACGCTTTGATGGGCTTTTGGAACTTTTTACCTAGCCAGTCCTTCGGGTACAGGCCGGTTAGATGCACCGCGGTGATCCAAGCCCCTGTCGAAGTTTTGCCCACTTGGTTGGCAGCCATCGCGAGTATCTGCGCGGAGTCTTTCGATGCGTTGGCTAGGTTCCACTGCCAAGGGTACGCCATTTCCGTGGCCCAATATTTGGCTTTGTTATAAAGTCGGCGTTCTTGTTTCTCTTCGAGCAGTACCTTCAACCGACGCTTAGCCGCTAGCGGGTCTTCACTATTGGAGCTTGGCTGATCCATACGTTATTACCTTCCCTTGCAGTGCGGTTATCTCAGCGTCGAGTTCTTTATCTGACATTGCTGATTCTTTGGTGTGAACAACCTTAACTTCAGGGTCGCGGTCGCGCCCACCGCGTTTCAGATAATCCTGCGCACACTTCAAGCGCACCGCAGGAGGGCAATTAGGGTCTTCCATAAGTTCTTGAATGACAGTCAGTGCCAGTAGCGCCCCCTCACCTATGCGAGTCTCTACGCGAGCCTCGATAATAGCTTCAAATTTTAAGAACATCGCTCGGGCGTTAGCTTTCCACGCCCGACCTTCAACACTATACCCCGCTTTGCGATACGCTTCGTTGCGGTCGCCAAGGTCTAGGTACATATCAATGAACTTTTGCTGCTTGTCCAGTAGATCATCAAATACTATGTCTGCCATTTAGCTACCTTTACCGTCGGTGGATTCCTCATCTTTACTGTCGGGTTTGTTTTCAACCTTGCGCTCCTTATCTTGCTTAGCGGCAGGTTTTATACTGGTTGGAATTTCCCCGTAGCAATCAAAGTCAGCGGTGCGTTCAAGGACTTTACACTTAGGGCCGCCGTGTTGGGCGCAGCTCTGATCAATGTCGCGTTGGGTGGCGTGTTTATCGTGGGTGGCGGTTAACTTAAAATCTTTATAGATTCCGACCAGGCCATTCATTGACCGAAGGATAGTGATAACGTTTTCAGTTGACATGGGGTGTCCTTTACTTTTGGGGTGGTTAGGCTGTGTAGCTCTTGAGATTATACCAAGGTTTGCGTCCAGTCAAAAGTTTAAACGTACTATAGTTTTGGCCTCGGGTGTTTTGGCCTCGGGTGTTTTGGCCTCGGGTGTTTTGGCCTCGGCCCTATGATATGACCATCTACCTTATTTCCTCGTCGGGTGTTTTGGCCTCGGGGCTATGATATGACCATCTACCTTATTTCAGCCTCGGGTGTTTTGGTGGGAGTACCCAACCATTCGCGCCAACCTAGTTTGGGGGGTGCCCCCTGTGCATCTCAGCTACACCTCACCAAACAAGCGTTTACACTATACCACCACCCTTGTGCGTTTAAGAGTGTTTACACGTGCGCTAAGGTTTTCACGTAAGCGTTTAAGAGTGTTTACACGTGCGCTAAGGTTTTCACGTGCGTGAAGTGGGGATTTATTGCGTGAAGTGGGGATTTATACCTATAAAAGGGTGTTTTATTGCGTGAAGTGGGGATTTAGGGGTGATTTATTGCGTATATGTGTCTATAGGTGGTGTTTAGACCCCAATAACTAGCATTCACTGGTATTCTCAGGCTTCCATCATCTGCCCAAACCTTAAACTGTTGTTTATTAACAATATCCTCATTGTCGCAAATTAGCGACAGTTTAGCGTTTACACTTGCTAAACCCGTACATTTAATATCAATACTGTTAAGTCTTTGTCTATTTTACTGCACAAAGTTAGCCGGTTTATTAAGCGTTGTTCCTTTACAAACATAACGCCTGTTCACAATTCAAAAGTAGCGGTGAATATTGTAAATTGTTACTGTTAAAAACAGGGGTAATTAGTGCTTAAAAGCGCTGTTTTTCCGTTTTGTATCTATTTTTGTCGAAATAGCTACAAAAATAGATACACCCGCAAAGGCACGGGTGGCGGGTGTTTCAGCCTAAAGCGTTACTTTTTGTATCTATAATTTACATAGTG
>JGI1221J13441_10001265_pt1 | contig 10822 bp, 13 predicted proteins | sample LakVidmifraction_4_FD_13441 | JGI IMG/M metagenome (IMG submission 13441) | reverse complement strand
CAACTTTAGATTTACCATTGTGACATGCAACCCCTATCACTTCATTTAACCAACTGATTGCACCAGATATTGCCTCTAAGGTTTGAGCTTCTTCAGTAAGCCCGTTAGCTGTTTCTGCACTTATTAATCCGCACATCGTATTTCCTTTGTTAGTTTTTAAGTTTACTGGTTGTGTTTCAACCCTTTCAATGGTTTTAGTAATAACACCAGTATCTATATAGTTAGATAATAGCTCCCAACTTTCTATATTTCTACAATACGTTACATCCTTACTTATATCACTTCAATTTCAATATCTAGTTGTTTTGTTAGTTTTAACTTATTATCGGACACGTTAGCAGTAAATTTATACACTCCAACAACATAACCAATTGTTATAGTACCTGTTTGGTCTATGCTAATATTAGTATATGAGCTATCGAGGTTAAACAATAAATCGCCTAAACTGTCAGCAACTTGCAATTTAAATGTATATTCGTGTTCTATTATACTATCATAATTAGCAAACACGATAAATTTATATGACAATACATCTAGTACAGGTTGTACACGTATAACTTTACCGTTGTAATCGCCAGATGTTGGTGTAGCAGTAATATCATATATTTTAGTTGTATCAAGATAATTAAAATTGAACCCAACTTTGGAAATATTGGTGCTATTAATATATAACCCATTATATGATATAGAAACGTTAGCAGGTATCGGGTTATTCATATCGTCCAAAAAAGTGTTACCTGCTAACGCTCCACTAGTGTTATTAAATGTATATTCAATAGAAGGAAAATTAGCCTTATCTAACTCTTGTTGCACAACAGCAATAGAAAAATTATTCCAATGAGTGTCATCTATTAATGGTATAAATGTACTGTCGAAATACACGACTGTAGACAGTACATCCCATTGCTCAAAATAATTAATTTGCAGACGATTAATAGTATCACTGTAAGGTATATGAATTGCAAACTTTACATTATATGTACCTGTTATGTTAACTAACTTACATATGTTCATTACTCACCTGTTATTAATAATGCTGCGGCTGTACTAATTGGATGCGTTCCTTGACTTGAGTATATACTGTGAAACCGCTTAGTTGTTGCACCAACAACTAAGTCTATTTCCTGACCGCCTGAAACTGCCCTATCGTGTGTTATTGCCATGTTAGGGCTTTGAATAACATGGGTTGTATCATTTATATGCATAACAGGCAGTGTTATTAGTTTACCATTTGCTAGATAATTCTGTGAAGGTACATATATGAAGGTTGCTGTTGTTGTTATAGTATCATTAGTTTCATGTATTGCGCACGTATGTAACTGTGAGGTAGACGAAGTCGATAATGTATTGTCACCTATAATAATGTTGCAACCTGTAGCATTATAAGCATAATTATTGTCAAAGTTGCGCTCAATTATAAAAAATATATTAGTGTTTGCTGTATCAGATTCACCAAAACCAGGATTAATACAAACACAAACTAAGCCTGGTTTTACATTAATAAAGCTTGCCAGTCCATAATCTCGATATGATATAGTTGAAGAAGAAGCTGTATTATATAAATACATAGGCGTAAACGCATAAGCTGACTTGGTGGTCTCTATCTCATTTGTTGCAATATTTACTGCTCCAACTCTTACGTAAATAAGTTGTCTCCACCATGACGAGTTAGTGTTATACTTGTATATACCGAAATGTATTGACATACGAACAGGGAAGTCTGCTTGGTAGACATCATTTAAATCAAACGACAATGCTCCTGGAATATAGAAATCTCCATCGGATGTTTCATCAAATACTGGAAAATCGGGTATTGCTGTTACATCAATATTGTCAGCGGTACTGGATTTAACCAATCCAGCGTCAAGCATTAATTTTTCTATATCAATAATATATTGTTTATATGTTGTATTAGCATTATCGTAATTATATGCTGTTGGTGGTTCTATACGTCTTTTAATAACTGTCATTTTATATAACCTCTATTGCTAAACTAGCAGCATCGTTTTTAAGTAAATCCCAATATCTTAATTGCGACCCAGCCATCCATAAATTTATACTATCTACCGATAGTATACCCATTGATGAATTGATTATTCTGTTGTAATAATATGTATTTTTAAACCTAGTTAATATACCTACTTCGTTAATATACATCAAGGGAAATATAGCGGTAAATTGACGATTATCAACGTTGCAATAACTCACTCTTGATATACTAGCAGTTTTATTATGTACCAATAATACTTCTGGCAGGAAATATGTGCTAGAAATATCGGAAGTAGTATGATATAAGTATGATTCGTTGTTTCGCTCGTACAACCTAACATATCCATATGGTGTAGCTTCTACATGTATAAAAACTACTGCTTTTTTATAATCTCTATAATTATTAGTTGTATACCCGTGACTACCAACTATAGTTAACACACCATCATTATTTGAAATAAAACTTCGTGATGGGGAACGTTGTACATTACTATCTCCAATACTTCTATAGTTTGAAGTGTATGTATTAATGAGCTTATTTGAATATGTCATGTTATTATTACATTCATATAGCGAATCCCATATGCCTATTTTAGTGATAATATGCGGTCCACTATATCTACCATATTCACCTATATAGAAATGTATTTTTATATATAAATCTTTGTTACCTGTACTGCTATATTTATAAATAAGAGGCTTTGATGGGTTTGAGTATATTCTGGAAAACATTGTAACCACTTCGGACACAAAGTCAAACTGTTCTGTTTGACTTACTACTTGTGTGCATCCAGTACCAGCACTCACGATATTATCATGTAAGTCTTTAACATATGCACGCAAACTTGGCATATCAACATTAGGAGCAGGATTATCCCATTCTTTATACATTACTACATCCTTAATCTGTTTGTCTATTATTTACTAAGTCAAACTTACTTGATTATAAAATTCACGTACTTCATCATCAATGATAACATCGCTTGAATAAATCGGTCTGGTTAATGTAATACCTTCCAATGTAGTGCAACGACTTAACGCCACGTATAACTGACCGCTTACAAATGCACCATTATCCATATCAATATGAATACGCTCCATTGTTTGACCTTGTCCTTTATGCACTGTTATGGCCCACGCAAGTTTTAGCGGTACCTGTGTATAAGAACCTTTTACAACCTGCTCAATTTGCTTACCTCGCACGGTGTAGGCTATGTTCTCCCATACGACCTTGCTAATATTTAGCATCTCATTATCACTGGTTTTAACATGGATATTATTACTTGATAAACTTGTAACAACACCAAGCGTTCCATTAACAGCGTCTGCTATATTTTTAGCAACCATAACTTGCGCACCTACTTTTAAATCAACGATACTATCCACTGGTATTGCAGACGGACTAAACTTACCTTCAATCTTACCCATGTACGTGAATTCTTCTTTTTTGATTTTACGCAAACTTCTATTGTTAATTTCGTTACATTTACGATTGGTTGTGGTTACAACAATACAACCTTCTTCAGGACGCTCAACAATTTTCGCAATATTATTAATATGCACAAGTGCACTATCAATATTTTGTCCAGTACGAATGTTATTTAGTACGTTTACAAAGGTTTCATCTTTCTGCCTAAACACTTTGGTTAACTTGACAGTTTTTAAGGTTGTTCGTTTTAAGCAATCAGCGCTAAAGAAATATGGTGTATCATAGTTATCGGCAAACAGTTTTTTAGTTTCGCTAGTAACAACAGGCGGCAGTTGATATAAATCTCCAAACATGAGAACAGGAGTACCGCCAAACGCTGCCTTACTGTGTTTGCTAAAACGCAGAACATATTCCATTGTGTCTAACATGTTTGCATTAACCATACTGACTTCATCAATAATGATAATATCAGCATTTGCTAATACGCTACTTTTTAATAACTGTTTTCTATCAAACGGTAATATGAACTTTGGTGGTAGTCTAAACGTGCTGTGAACAGTGCTACCATTTACGTTTAATGCGGCAATACCTGTAGGTGCTACTGTTACAACGTTTCTATAATTCTTTTGAATATAGCTAATAAGCGTTGATTTACCACTACCTGCGCCACCTGTTACAAAAATAGGTGTAGTTTTCAAATCCAACAAATCTAAAACTTGTTGATATTCTTCAGTAATTTCAATCATAAAATAAAATCCATGTTAAGGTTAAATAAAGTTATGCATGCCGATATAGCTTAGGGTAAACAACGTAAAAAGTAAAGCAAAATAAAACATAATACTCCCAAATTAATATCTGTTTATTGCAAGTTTACTATAACATGTACGTGGGTGATACACAATGTTATAGTTATCAAAGTTTAAAAAAAATCCACAATAATCATAAAAATTATGTGGATAGTGCAATTCACCTTTAATGGTTATCATGCGTTTATTTGTTCTCCAATTACTGTGTCGAGTTGTTCGTATGTATATACATTTTTATCAGTAACTTCGATAATAGGTACTGAACGAATATTTTTGCCGTAATCTGTTTGAAAGCGTGTAAGGTCATCATTGTTTAGTGCTACTACTGTATGCTCAATACCGCTTCGATATAATTTTAATTTTGCAATGTTGCAATTAGGACAGGCATCTTTGGTATATAGTGTTACGTTACTCATTTGTGTTAGTTTCCTTTGTATCTTCTGATTGTTGTAAGTTTTGGATAGTGTTTTCTAATTGTTCTATGTATCTATCCATCGTTTCGTAGCTACGTTTTTGATTTAAAATTTCGCCAATTAATACATCCTTTTCACGAATTGTTGATTCAAGTGCATCAACTTTCTTCTCTAAGGCAGCGTTCTCAGTTACTAGTAAATCACTTTCATTGTCAACAGGTACGTCGTCACGCTTATTCATAAACTCTTTATATGACCCATAACGATAGATTATAAAAAAGCCAATAATTACTATTAAAGCGGCTGCTACATATAAGTTATTTAATTCCATACTAATCCTTTGATTATTCAATTACGCTGTATGCGGTAGGTATTCTGCGGCTGTTAACTTGTGTTTCTACTGCTAAGTTCAAGTCGTATAGTAACACATCATATGATGAATGCACATTTAAGTTTGGGATTTCATACGAACCTTTTACGATATCATAATCACCTATGAAAAAACCATCTTCTCTATAACAGCGTATTTTAAAATCAGTCCCGGAGCACGTATCAGAAACGCTGCCAGTGAGGTAACCTTTTTGCTGTGGCTGTAATGTGTAATAACTAAGTGGAGTTAGTTTATCGTTAATTTTAATAAAACTGCCTACTAGTTCAACACTGTTATAATTTTTAAATGTAAAACTGTTGTCATTTGCTGTCTCTATTATTGCGTTATGTTTGTCAATTAGTTCAACATTACTAGCTAATGTTGTCCCTTCTATAAATCCAACAATCGTATCAACTCCGATATAAGGTGTTGGTTTTCTTAGTATCGGTACACTTATATCATTAACAATTTCCCATGTTTTTACAAAATCTATCTTATTATTATATTCCTCAACACTTTTAAAATTTGTTATGATAGTTGCATCAATACCCGCGCTTGACATACCGTTTGTATTTTTATAAAATATATTATATGCATGTACTGGTGTCCATAAATATGCAATAACAGCCGCAGAATACCTACCGCCTCTACCATTAATTTTCACATCAACAATACATTCTTTGATGCTTGAATTAATACTGTCACAAAAACCAATAAGTCCACCACACCTACTACCACCAGTAGTAATATTACCCGACACTGACACGTTTTCTACTAAAAATCCATACGGACTTGCATACGCTTGGGCAGCTAATACACCATTATACGTGGCGCTATCACCATCAACTCCTTCTATACTTGTGTTTAGATTTAGGTTTCTAACAGTAGCCCTGGGTCGCATTACTTCTATAAATCCTATATATATCCTGGTTATATTATTACTGTTTAATTTACGTATTGTTAAATTTGAAATACTATATCCATTGCCATTTATATTACCGCTAAATTCAGGTATAGGTATCCAATCATGTACTAAAATTATATCGTTTACTAACAAATAATAAGCACTTGTGTTTTGGTGTATTTTTAGTAAATCGTCTTCAGTTTCTAATATATATGGATTATTTAGTTGACCTGTACCTCTCATTTATTATCTCTCTTTACAAAAAGTTACTTGATTTCCACTTGACAGGTGTGTTAGTCTATCATTTATAGAATATGCTTAACAAATCTTTATCCACCTTGGGATATATATGTATATAAAGCATGTCCTAATATCACTAGCATTTAAACACTTGCGCGAAGCGCATTATCTGTTGATACATTATAATTTGTATTTATAAGCATTATATTGTACTATATTATTTCTTTTAATCAATTGGAATTATTATGGACATGGTATCATACAAGTCATTTGAGAATAAAAACAATAAACCACGTTGGTACTATATAATCATTACACGTTATGGCGCTTGCAAAGTTAATCCAAATACATATAACAGTAAACGTGCATTAACCATATCAAGTGCATTAGATAAAACAGCATACTTCATAAATCAGTGCAACGAACGACATAGTAACAAATATGATTATGCATTAACACTATATAAGTCATCAAAGAAAAAAGTCATTATCACTTGTCCAATGCATGGTAATTTTAATCAGTTACCAACATCACATAAAAAAGGAGCAGGGTGTCCTTCTTGCGCATCGCTTGTTAGTAGAGAGCAGAACATCATTGTACACACGGATATACTAGTTAACTTATATATCATTAAATGTTATGATGATAACGAACTATTTTACAAGATTGGTATAACAGCAAAAAATGTAGAATTACGTTTTAAGTATAAAAATCAGTTACCATACGAATATGAAGTTATCAAGTCATATAATGATGATATAGGAATTATCCATAAACTTGAACAGCACCTACATTCATCATTCGCAAACGTTAATTATAAACCACAAAAGAAATTTGCGGGACACACTGAATGTTTCACTTGTATAGATAATTGCGAAACTATTATTGATAAATTCATCAACTGTTAACAACTATACTTACTTTAAAATAGAGCTATACAAAACGAATAAACCTGTTATACTACACGCTCACATTAACTAATAAAGAGTAATATTTTATGTCATCAATCAATGTAGCAAAAACCAAAGAAGTAATCATTCATATTTCTAACCTAATGGCTGAAATGGATACTCAACGTGAAGATATTAAAGAAGCAATTGATGCACAAAGTGAAGAACTGAATATTGATAAAAAAGTATTACGTAAACTAGCCACTATTCATAACAAACAAACCTTTAGTAAAATTAAAACCGAGTCTGATGAAGTTATTGATACATATACCAGTATCATGGGTATATAATATTAGTATCCGTAAATACGTACGAATCCATCATGTAAAGTTAAAGAGACAATGGAAAAATTAACCGTTATATCATTCATCCTAGTAGTGCTATCAATTATGACAGCGCTACTTTCCATCTTCTGTAACAACCTAAATCCTCTCCACTATTGGCGCACCATTTTTACCTTACAATTCATAGCTGGTTTTTTTGGTATAACAGCAATTATAGGTATGTCAATGAGCGGTAAACAGGATAGTGGCGTATACTATATACTCATATTTTTATGTATTTTTATTAGTTGCGTAATGTCACATATTTTAAATTGTAAGCTAAACCGCAAAACAGATAAAGTAAGAAACGTATCAGAACGTTAGTCGCTTATTTTACCTATGGTTATTGGTGTGTTAAATAGAATTTAATTAATATACATAATATCTATTTGCATTAGCAAAACTACTGGAATTTAACATGACAACGAAACCAAAAAATAAAAATAGTAAAATTATTGATAGTTTACTAGGTACCGCTAAAGAACCTTCGCCTCGACACGATAATACGCTAACTCAAATTGAACTTATTAATGTATTGAATTGGTATAGGGCATACGGCGACGATGATAAACTAACTTATTACCTACACGTGTATGCATCAAATATGGATTGTGAAGTTACTCATTTACACGATAGTTCATGCACAACTTACGGCGCGCTTGTTAGAGCAATGGGGCAAGGTTTTAATTTACGCACTGAGGATATCAAAAAGCTTAAATCATTTTGTACTGATAACCACAAAGCAAGTACAATCCTAACAACCAAACAACCAACCAAAGAAAAACCAAAAAAGATTAAATATTTGGAGTATGTTGAAGATATAGAACATGGGCTTGATGCCGCCATAACTGGTAATGATTATATACACAATTACGAGAAATCCAAAACTAATATCAAAAAATGTATTGAATATATTGATAATTTAATTTTGAGTTTGGAGGTTGATTATAAAGACAAAGCATTAAGTAAAGACAGTTATTCAGCACAGACAACATATCTTGTTTCATTACGTACATATTACAGCGCAATGACAAAATCGAAATCAACTCACCGTATAAGTAGCAATAAAACATCTATTGTTAAAAGTGTTAAGTTTGATAATAGTAGTAAGCATAAATTTATCAGTAAGCCCGTTTATCCAATTGATATCATCGGCAAGAAAAAGTTATACGCATATGATATGAAAAAAGGTAAATTGAGCGTGTTCATATCAGTAGCAGAAGGTTTTACGTTTAGCGGTACTACACTAAAAAACATAAATGATGATAAGTCAAGTTCAAAGTCATTTAAGAAAACCGAACAGCTTTCTCAGCAAATCTCAGAATTAAATAATCTATACAAGGATATCAACAGAAAAGAGCTTGCATCAGTAACGCGCTTCAATGAAGATACCATTCTACTCGCATACAGTTAAGGACTTATATGTCAAAGTACAACAAATATATAATGAACGTTTTCTTCCACGATGGTAATAGTGCAACATATGACACTATCCCTGTTATTTGTGAAAGTAAACAGCACGTGGATGACTTACTGGCGCGTAACATGCAAACATATCCAGGTAATTTTGAGCTTTTTAATTATGATTTTAATACAGACGATATTAAAAAATATGGATATTTAGTTCAAACAGTAGAAGAATTCTTTGAAAGCGCATATCAATAAACAAGGCATATCATGTTAGACTTAATAGCACCAAAAACGAAACAAATTGGGTTTGCATATGTTACGGACAGTGGCTCTATTAACACTGTCCACGGTGAGCTTGAATATTATATTAATATGGACGGTAACGTATACGAATCATTTGAAAGTATCATTGACAAGTACGCAAGCAACCTAAATATTTTAAAGGGTTATAGTTCATATAATACGTTATCACAAGATGAAATTTCTACTATTGATTTTACTGTTAAGGCAGATGCTACACTAACCCATAACGTTATGTTCATGTCATATCTTGGAAATATCAAACAAGCCTTTACTGATAGCATTATGCACGAAATGTCAACGGCTATGAATACAGTAGGTAACGAATTTAGTAATGTATTTGTTAACCTAAAAGTCAATGACACGTTAACCACGCTTGTTAATGCAAGCCCACAAGGCATCAGAATTAAGACTGTGGCGTTTACATCAGAACAAGCCACTAACACACCAAACCAGTTCCAAAGTGGCGCTGTCGTACAATTTGATAGCGTAGTTAACAGTTTTAATCAACATATTATATATAACGAACAGCATATCGGTAAAGATTTTTTTATTGATGGTAACAGTATTATAAACTCTAATATGCACTTTGATGATAACACAAGTATCAGTGAATCAATTTATAATGACTTGTATGTTATCGCGAATGATGCTAACATTACTAACTTCACAATTAAAGAATAATCATTCGCGTATTTGGATTAATTTTATGGAACTTGCATTTTTAGTATATTTTATCAAAAAGCGCCGTAAAACCACGTCACTTCTAGGTCGTGGATATCAGGCGTCAGCCATTGTCGTCTAACCTTGAAACCACCTTGTCAACCAAACCCATTGAGATCATAATCACCCTATGAAAACGCTCAAATTACGCATCAAAGACAAACACGCTGTTCAGCTGAATATTTTAGCTGGGTCGGTCAATTTTGTCTGGAACTACGTGAATGAGTTGAGCTTTAAACATCTCCAGCGTACGGGTCATTTCTTTTCAGCTTATGGTTTAAGTGCTTACACCAAAGGCAGTGGCGAGTATTTAAACTTGCACAGCCAAACATTGCAAGCCATCGCTGAAACCCATGCTAAAGCGCGTAAACAATTCAAAAAAGCCAAGCTAAAATGGCGTACCAACAATCCTAAATCAAGTCGTAAAAACCTTGGTTGGATTCCCTTTAAGAAAACAGCCATTAAGTATATAGCCACCCGTCAATCAGGTAAAAAGAGTTTAAAAACCACCCTGCAATTCAGTCTGGCTAAGGGTAAAAAGCTCATTATTGATTTGTGGGACAGCTATAATTTAGCGCTTTATACCATCAACACTTGTGAGCTGGTGCAAGACAGTCGCGGTCGCTGGTACGCCTGTATTACCGTTAAAGACTTCCCAAAGATTGAATGTGGCGCTAATGACGTTGGTATTGACTTGGGTTGTAAAGAATCCGCAACCACCAGTGAGGGTCAAACGCTTACCGCTAAGATTNNTNATAAGTATGCTGAGAAATTAGCGACGGNTCAACGCGCTAAGAATAAAAATCGGGTTAAGGCTATTCACGCTAAGATTAAAAATACCCGCCAAGATTTGATTCATAAATTCACNACTGGGTTAATAAAGGCCAACAACCTAATTGTGGTTGGTAAACTTCACTCTAAATCATTCACTTCAAGCAATCTAGCCAAATCCGTCTATGACGCTG
>JGI1221J13441_10001262_pt1 | contig 10852 bp, 10 predicted proteins | sample LakVidmifraction_4_FD_13441 | JGI IMG/M metagenome (IMG submission 13441) | reverse complement strand
CGATGACGCCGAGCGGCTGGAGCGGATCGACAACTACATCCAAGGCATCCAGGACGAGCCGTACATGCCCGCCACGGCTGACGACGAGTACATGTTGCTCGCCAAGCGGGCGGTATCCAACTGGATGCCACTCATCATCGGCACGCCGGCCCAGGCCCTCTACGTGGACGGCTTCCGAGCCTCACGCACTGGAGCAGCCGACGACACGCGCAAATCTGCCGAATGGAAGCACTGGCAAGACTCGGGCCTCGATGCCCGCCAGCTTGCCATCCACCGGGCCGCACTGGCCTACGGCCATTCTTTCACTCTCACCGAGCTGAAGCGCGGCAAGGTTGTTACCAAGGGCCTGAGCCCGCTTCGCACCTCGGCGCTGTTCGAGGATGCCGCCAATGACATCGCGCCCTACGCGGCGCTGACGGTCACCGAGTACCCGCGACACGTCAACGACAAGCTGAAGCGCGGCATCGCCCGCCTCTGGGATGGCAAGAGCGAGTTCAAGGTCCTCTTCGAGGCTTTCGAGGGTGAACAGAAGATCTCGGTCGTCAACAAAAAGAGCCACGACAGCCCCGAATGCCCGGTCACCCGGTTCGCCTCTGCGGTGGACTTGGAGGGCCGCACGGTCGGCGTTGTGGAGCCGATGATCCCACTCCAGAACCGCATTAACCAGACGGTCTTCGACCTACTGGTCACTCAGACCTATGCCTCCTTTAAGGTGCGCTGGGTCACTGGCATGGCCCCGCCCATGCAGATGCGGATGCTCGATGTCGATGGTGTCGAGACTACCGACCCGGACGCTGCGGTTGACGTGGTTCCCCGCGTCGACAATAACGGCGTCCCCATCCCAGCCAACGTCGACAACAACGCTCGTCGCTTCCTCTTTGCCGAGGACGAAGATGTCAAGTTCGGCTCGCTAGACGAGTCGCCTTTGGGCGGCTTCATCGAGTCGATCGACATGAGTATTCGACACCTCGCAGCTGTCTCACAGACACCGCCTCACTACCTACTCGGCCAGATCGCCAACCTCTCCGCTGAGGCACTGACGGCAGCCGAGACGGCACTTTCTCGCAAGACCGAGGAGTTCCGTCAGGCGTTTGGTGAGTCATGGGAGCGCGTCTTCCGCATTGCCGGCGCACTAGGCGACGACATGGCCGTGTTCGAGGACTCGGCCGGCGAAGTCCTGTGGCGCGACATGGAGAGCCGTTCGCTGGCTCAGTCCGCCGATGCTCTTGGCAAGCTCGCTGAAGCCCTGGAGATCCCCAAGCGGGGCTTGTGGCACCGCGTTCCAGACGTGACTCAGAACGAGATCACGAACTGGACCGAGCTTCGCGAAGACGACGACATTGACGGCCAGATGACGGACGCTCTACGGCGCGCGTCGGGGGCCGGGACGCCCACGCCAACGGACAAGAAGAGTCGGGGCAACCTGAGTGAGGGGTGACGATGACTCCTCAGCAGATGAAGGAGGCCGAGGAGGCTTCCGCCCTCTTCCACGTCGCGCTCATCTCTTTGGGGGCTCGGGCTGTCTCAGACACCCTGAGCCTCTGGGATGACGTGCCGCCAGTGCTCAACGTCAGCAACACGCGAGCCGCCCAGAAGTGGCTGGCAACTGCGATCGAGTACGTCATGCGCCGTCGCCTTCGGGCGAGGGACATGGCACTGGCCTACTACCGATACCAGCGGGCACTGACGACCGGGACGACAATCGCTCTCCCCGGCCAAGACAACCCGCCCTACATGACCCTGCCCGAACTGAAGCGTCAGTTCGAGTCGCATCTCAACCCCGAGGTCCCCCCGGAGGATGGCTCAGCAGACAGTACCGACGCCCTGGAGGCTGACGTGCCTGAAGCTGATCGTATCCCAGTGGAAGACCTGGATGGGCTGGATGGCGACCTCGACGCGCTGGAGCAGGAGACGGTGGAGCAGGTCAGGGACAACCTGATCGTACTCGGCCCCATCAACCAAGATCGCAAGACGCGAGGCGCACGCTACGTCGAGACTGTCGAACAGTCTGACGCCAGCCGCGCCGAAGCGCATGGCAACGCCGGCAGGCGACAGGCTGCCGCTGCGGCCCGCAACGTGATGAACGGAGCTAGAGGCTCCCTCTTCCTTGCAGCCGACAGCGACCGACGAGCCCTCGGGTTTGTTCGGGTCTCTCGTACCGGCACCCCGTGTGGCTTCTGCGCCATGTTGATCTCACGAGGCCCTGTATTAAAAAAGGACGGCCGACAGGCGTCCCTATACAGGGCTAACGAGGGAACGGGTCCAAAGGCTGACGGCTCAATCGTCACCTACGGCGACCTCGACCTCTACCACGACAACTGCCAGTGCTACGCGGTCCCCGTGTTCAGCACTCAGCAGTTTGGATCTGGCGACATCTTCGCCATGAACCGCGAGTACGCCGAGCTCTGGGAAACACATATCCAGGACCAGTACAGCGGTGACGAAGCCCTCTCCGAGTGGCGGCGTCTTATCCGAGACAGAGCCAAGTCGCAGAAGTCCCTGGAGGCAGCGGCGTGATGGCGCAACTTACCCAGGAGGTAACCCAGTGACCAAGAAGACCGAGCAGAAGAAGACCGAAGAGCAGTCCACCGAGGATGAGTCCACGGAGGAGCAGTCCACCGAGGAGAGCACCGAGGAGACCGAGGCCGGCGAAGAGTCGACCGAGGAGACCGAGGAAAGCACCGAGGAGGAAGGCACCGAAGAGGAAGCCTCAGAGGAGGTCGAAGAAGGCGAAGAGCTGGACCTCGACCGAGCCAAGGACAAGATCTCGAAGGCGAACGCTGAGGCGAAGAACCTCCGCAACCGCTTGCGGGACGCCGAAGAGAAGCTGACGAACGCAAAGACACCTGAAGAGGTGGAAGAGATCGTCAAGCAGATCCAGAGCGACCGCGAGACCGCCGAGGCCGACCTTCTGCGCGAGAACGTGGCACTGAAGTTCAACCTCCCCGAGAAGCTCCAGAAGCGTCTCTCGGGTGAGACCCGCGAAGACATGGAAGCCGACGCAAAAGAGTTGGCCGAAATGTTCGACGTTGATGAGGACGAAGACCTGAGCCTTGAAGGCGGTCTCAATCCCCGTGGACGTGGCGACGAGTCGAGCGATCCTCGATCCCTCGCCAACCAATACGGTTCGCGCCGCAAGCGCCGCTGAGCCAACTAACACGAAGCCCTCGCAGACGTGGGGGCTTCTTCGTTTCCAAGACAAGGAGAACCACACATGGCTACCAACCAACATGGCGTCGTCAAGCCACAGAAGATTGTCGACCTCGGCACCGGAATGCTGGAGCAGGAGCTCGTCATCCCGTCGCTCTTCCAGCAGGAAGGCGTGGACAACTTCAAGGGCACCGAGAATGACACCTATAACGTCAAGGTCGAAGGCGTTCTGCCCTTCCACGACTACGAGTGGCGCTCCGGTTCGACCGGAACCTCTGCGGCCCCGTACAACGGTCGCCAGAAGGTCGAGTTTGACCTGTACGAGGAGCGCACCTACCCGGTCAGCTTCCAGGGTCGCGTCGTCAACGGCGTTGCCATCACGGACGAGCAGGCCGACTTCGACCTCGACCGCTGGGGCAAGCTGCTCAGCCCGCAGGTCAAGGCCATCGCTCGCGGTCTCCAGCGTCGCGCGATCAACACGCTGACCGCTCAGAACTACGCCGTCACCATTGGTGACGCCGCGCAGAACCTCCGTGGTTCGTTCCTGGAGGCCCGTCGCGTCCTCAACAAGTTCAACGTCCCCACCGAGGGTCGTTACATGGTTGTCGGCTCGGACTTCGAGTCGCTCATCCTGTCGGATGCCAACCTCGCCCTCACGGCTGCCGTCTCCGACGACCGTGCTGAGAGCGCGCTGGCTGATGCAAGCATTGGTCGCCTGTTCGGCTTCCATGTCATCGTGGACCAGACGATTGCTTCCGACGAGGCTTTCGCCTTCGCCGGTAACGGCTTCATCTTCCTGAACGCGGCCCCCAGCATCCCGGCCTCCAAGAAGGGCAACGGGGCAACCCAGTCCCTCGACGGTGTGTCGATGCGCTGGATGACCTCGTACGACGACGACTACTTCGTGGATCGTTCCACGGTCGACACCTACGCGGGCTTCCGCGAGGTCACCGATGTTCTCGTCGGCTGGGACCCGATCGAAGAGGCCGAGGTCATCTCCAGTAAGGAGCACTTCGTCCGGGGCATCAGCCTGAAGCTCGATGGCGCTTCGTCCTACCCGAGCCTTGGCACGGTGGACGATGACAACGATGGTGGAACGACCCCCGAGGTCGCTCTCACTTGGGCTTCCTACGCCGAGGCTCGCAAGGCCGGCGCTGAGGTCGACCCGTTGCAGGAGCTCGCGCTCATCACGGGCGTCACCGCTCCCGGCGCACACCTGACCGGAGTCACAGGCCCCGGCACCGTCGCCAACGACTGATCCTGTTGGGCAAATGAGAGGGGGCTTCCTTTCGAGGAGGCCCCCTCCCTTGCCCTCCCCTACATAAGGAGGTTGACGTGGCAGATGAAATCGCCACCCTTCCCGAGCTTCAGTCGCGACTCGACTGGGACCTCGATGCCGGGGAAGAAAACGTCGCTACGGCGGCGCTCGAAGACCTCAGTGATGATGCACGGTTCTACGGCTCCGACCGCTGGGACAGTCTCGCCGCTCCCCGGCAAGTTAAGAGCCTCGTGCTCCGAGCTGCCGTCCGCCACATGCGGAACTTTGAGGGCTTCGTTCAGTCCCGAGCAGGCGACGAAACGATCCAATGGACAGACCTTGGTGAGGACGCCGGCACGGCACATTTCACTAGTCGTGAAGAGAAGATGCTTCTCGCGCTCGCTGGACGTGGCACCGGCCTAGTATCGGTCGGCGTTGTGGCCTATGGCCCGACAAACCGTCGCGGCCCCCGATACATCAACCCGACTCCTCAGAACGTCTCAGAGGGCTACGGCTACGTGCCCGCCGTGAACGGGGCTGCACCTCTTCCGTTCTACACGGAAGGCGATCTCTGATGTCAACCTACCAGCGCAGGCACGGCCTACCGGCTCGCGTGTGGACAGTTGTCCAGAAGACGGACGACCGTGGCAATAAGCATGACGTTGCCACCGAGGCTGGCGCACACGATGTCAAGGCTTGGATTTTCTCTCAGCGTTCAGCGCGAGCAGAGGTCCCCGGCCAACAGGCAATCAACATCATTCGGATCGGCATAGATGCCGGTCTGATCGGCGTTGGCCTGTGGTCAAGGGTCGAGATCCTTGACAAGTCTTGGGATGTCGTGACACCGCCCGCCTACCATCACGGCACCCGCCATACGCGGCACTGGTCGATTGACCTTCGGGAGCGACCCAATGGCTAGTAACAAGTCCCAACTTCGCTCCGAACTTCGTACCCCAGAAGCGGGAATGAAGCCCAATCAGAAGGTGGCCGGCTCACAAAACGTCTGGCTCACCCCCACGATGACCGGCAAGTCCGGCTCGGCCCAGTACAAGCGTGGCGGCATGGAGTTCGCCATCGCGTCAATGCCCGAGATCTTTGAGGGCGTAATCCGCCCGATAGCCCAAAAGGCGTACTACCGGGCATGGGGCGTCCTTGGCACTATCCGTGCCGCTGCCGCTTCGTTCGGCAGGATCACCGACTGGGTGGACCTGGATCTTTCTCCAGGGTACCAAGGCACTGATTACATCCTCAGCCTGACTGACACTAAGAACGGGACGAAGGGTGCCTTGTCCATCGAGTACGGACGCGATCCGTACTACCTGGAAGCCCCGGACGGATCGACCACAAAGGCCGGCGCAATGACCGGCAAGTTCATCTTGCACCGAGGCTTCAACGTCTCCCCAGACTCTCTCGAAGGTACAGGCGGTGGTGGCTTCTGACTAGCACGCTTCCATCCAGCATTCTGAACCTGATTGAGATGAGCCCGCTCGAAGATCTGATGCTCGCCCTACTGAGGGAGGCACTGCCCGACATGAGTGTCCAGACGCTCATCGAGTCCAAGCAGACCTTCCCGTTCGTCCTACTTCGCTCTACGGGGTCGTGGGGGTCGTGGCAGGGCGACGAACGCTTCATCGACTCTTCCACTATCGAGGTCCATGCGTTCTGTACCGGCATCAACGCTGACGCCGATGCGAGCCTCCTCTCCGAGGCTGTACGAGTGGTCCTTCGCGACTCGAAAAACAAGTCGTTCCCCGGCAAGGGGTACGTCATTTCGACCGAGATGTTGGACCGCCCAAAACGCTCCCCCGACTGGGCCACATCCGTTGGTCCAGTCCAGTACGCCGATCTCCCCACAGGAGTTGAGCGCTGGGAGACCACCCACAGGGTCACGATCCGCAAACCGGCCGAGAAGCCGTACGTCATCTGATCCCATCCCGCCACATCCAAGCCCCTCGCAAACCTGCGGGGGGCTTTCTTGTTCCTGAAAGGAAGACTCCCAATGGCAGTCATTGACACCGCAACATTGGTCATCGGTGCTGGTAACTACTTCACCGCCACCGTGGACACCGTGATCCCCCCGGACCTCACAACCCCAGGGGTGGAGTGGACCAACGTCGGTCACACGTCCCTCGAAGACATCTTCTCCATCTCATCCGATGGTGGCGAAGCCACTGTGATCGGCACCCTCCAGAACAAGTCGCTGCGGACCTCGTATTCGACTCGTACGGAGACGATGGCGTTCACGCTCCAGCAGTTCGATGAGGACTCACTGAAGCTGTACTACGGCTCCAACTCAACTGTTGGTATCGGTGGCGAGCTCCTGGTGCCGGCCAACCCGAAGCCGACTAGTTCCGCGTTCCTCGTGGTCTTTGTTGACGGGGCCAACATCTTCGCGTTCCACGCGCCGAAGACCGAGATCTACCGCTCAGACGACCTATCCATCTCGGACACGGAGTCGCTGGCCGGCCTGCCGATCGGCGTCAAGCCGCTCGTCTCGGGCACGAACGATCACACCTATGCGGTCACCCCGCTGGCTGCGGTCTGAGCCAGTAGCCCTCGGCTACACGATCTCCCCTCCCCTGAGTTGTGCGGACTCCTCGGGGGAGGGGCTGCAACCCCATGTTCATTAGTCCGCACTCGCGTCGGTCGCATAGCGGCTATTGCCGGTGGCTGTAAACCACCCGCCTACGGGCATCGAAGGTTCGAGTCCTTCTCGGCGCACTGAGTGGGTCACGACGACCCACTCGCCCAAGAACACCTACACAGAGGAGTCCGCAAATGGCTACATTCACACTCGACTCGATCCGCGAGAAGGCTGAAGAGAAGTACAGCAGCACCGACATTGAGTTCGGTGATGTCAGCGTCAGCCTGCTCAACCCATTGCGCCTGACCAAGGCGAAGCGCAAGCAGCTCATGAGCATCCAGGACACGCTCGATGAAGACGATGCAGAGCAGGAGGAGATCCTCGCTGACGCCATCATCCTCGTGTCTGACGATACGGCGAAGGCGAAGAAGTTGGTGAAGGAGATTGGCGACGATATGGCTGTCCTCGCTGAGGTCTTCTCGCTCTACACGGGAGACGCCGAAGTGGGGGAAGCCTCGGCCTCGCAGAGCTGATTGACGAGCACGGCGAGGGGCTCTACGCCGACTTTCATTTCTACTACCAGATCGACTTGGTGGATGTAATTGAAGGTCGGGGTCCAAGCCCCTCGCTAGCCGTTGCTCTGGCTAAGAGGCTGCCTGACACATCACTCACTGTCGCTTTCGCTTCTGGCGGTCGCGAGCACTTTGGGTGGGGCACTGATCGGCACATGTATGCCGACCTGTTTGACGCGATCAACCAGAACACCCGTGCTTCAGGGCAGTGGGGCAAGAAGGGTCCACCCAAGATCGACCCTTGGCCTCGCCCGAACGGCAAGGACAAAACACCTGAAGAGAAGAAGCCGGCCACGGTGGCTGACCTCTACAACAAGTTCGCAAGGTAAAGGAGCTCGCTCATGTCAGTCGGCAAGGTTATTGGTCGCGTCGCGATCAAGGTGCTCCCGGACACCTCAGATTTTCGGGACAAGACCGCCAATGACCTTCGCCGCATCGAGAAGCAACTCGGTGAACTTGAAGTCGATGTCATCCCCACGCTCGACCGTAGCGCGAAAGAGAAGCTGCGGGGCGAACTGAAGTCCTGGGCCAAGGGGCTCGACCTGTCAGTCAAGGTTGACTTGGACTTGAACGATGGTGACGTTGCGAAAAGCATCGTCGCCTTGGAGGCGCTCACCAAGCGCCGCACAGTCAAGATCGCGCCAGAGCTGGACAACGGGGCAGTTGCCAAGGTGGCTGCCTCGTTGGCCGCGATCTCCGGCTTGCGTTACACCATGCAGTTGTTCCGTGGTCTTCGCGAAGAGATTATGCGACTCGACTTGGCTGTCCCAAGGATCGGTGGCGTCTCGCACGCCATCACGGTCCTCGGTGGCTGGGTCCTTACGGTCGCGGGCAACCTGTTCTCCCTGTCGTCGTCAATCGCGTCGATCGGGAAGGCGGGCCTTGCCCTGCCGGGCATCCTCGCCGGCCTCGCAGTCGGCCTCGCAACAACTGTCGCAGCACTGAAGGACTTCAACGTCCAGGTGCCGCAGGCGGCTAAGTACATGGGACAACTCCAGGACATCATCTCCCAGAACTTCTGGGCCGTGGCTGTGGGACCAATCCGCGAACTCGTGGACAAGTTGTTCCCCATCCTGAACACGAAGCTGGCTCAGACCAGCACCGCACTTGGCGGCTTCTTTGCCGCATTCTCCAACTCGGCCATCGAGAAGTTGCTGCCCAAGCTGCCTCCGATGTTCGACAACCTGACCAAGAGTATTCAGGTCTCCACGGGCTTCACTGACGCCTACGTCGGTGTCATCGAGAAGCTCGGTTCGATCGGCTCGNNTTACCTGCCACGCCTCGCGCAGTGGTTCGGTGTCATCTCGACCCAGTTCGACAACTTCCTCGCCAAGACAGGCCAAGACGGCCTGAAGGACATGATTGACGAAGGCATCGAAGCCATGAAGGACTTCGGCTCTGTCACGTCTAGTACCTTCAGCGTTTTCGCCTCTCTGGGACGCGCAGCCAAGGCTGCGGGCGGCTCCACGCTTGCCACTCTCGCAGACACTATGCGGGATGTTGCAGCAGCAGCCAAGTCCCCCGGTTTCCAGAAGGGCCTCACGTCCACGCTGAAGGCCGCGTACGACATGCTCGACCAGATTGGTGATATCGCAGGGCCGGCCCTAAAGGGGCTCGTTGTCGCGATGTCGCAGAACTTCCAGAAGATTGCCCCCATCGTCGGGGACACGGTTGGCACGTTGCTCGCAGCGGTGTCCAACGCATTCGCACAGCCTGTGGTTGGCAAGGGCCTAGAGGCCATGTTCCAGGGCTTCAACGACGCGGCTCACGAACTGGCTCCAGTGATGGATCTGGTCGCTGAGAAGGTCGCTGTCGTTGCCGTACTAATTGGCGCACTGGCGCGAAACCTCGGCGTGGTCATGGCTGCCGCCATTGTCACCTTGAAGCCGATCTTCATCTCTTTGGTGGAGGCAATGCTGCCGATCGTTAACCGGGTCGGCCCGATGCTGGCTCAGGTCATCACGGCCCTCGGTCCAGTGTTCAAGATCCTCGGTGACGCGCTTACACGCGCCGCCACGGCGCTTGGACCCATGTTCGATGCGGTCCAGAAGCTCATCGACATCCTATTGCCGGTCCTCGTGCCGGTGCTGAAGGTGGTCGCCAGCATCATCGGTGAGGCCATCGTCGCAGTCGTCCAAGGACTCACTTGGGTGTTCGAGGGTCTGGTCAAGATCGTCACTGGTGTCATCCAGGTCTTCTCTGGCCTGTGGGACATCATCGCCGGCATCTTCACACTAGATTTCAGTCGCGTCGGTGAAGGCATCAAGAAGGTCTTCTCCGGTATCGGTAACATCATCCTCGGTGCCATCCAGACTGCCCTCGGCGCAATCTGGGCGTACCTCAACGGTACGGTCCTGGGCTTCTTCAAGAAGTTCGCCGTCAAGCTCCTAGGCCCGATCGCGAAGCCGCTCGGTAAGTTCTTCAACCCCATCATCGACGCCGCCACTAAGGTGTTCGGTTTCCTGAAGAAGATCTGGGGCAAGATCGCTGGCCTGTTCAAGGGCGGTGGCGGAAACGCCGCTGGCGGGATCACTGAGAAGTTCTTGCATATTGTCGCCGCAGTCAAGGCGGTCTTCGAGGTTCTGAAGATTGTCGTCAAGGTGGCGTGGAAGGTCATCAGCACCATCTTTGGTGCGGCCTTCAAGGTCATCAGCGTCATTGTTGGAACGGCCTTCAAGGTCATCAGCGTCATCGTTAAGACCTACTTCGGGATCATCAAGACAATCGTCGTCACGGTCTTCCGTGTCCTCAAGGCGGTCTTCTCTGGCGCGCTCGGCGCGATCAGGACGGTCTTCACGACCGTCTTCGGTGCCATCAAGTCGTTCCTCATCGCCACAATGGACGGGCTCTACTTCCTGTTCAAGGGGCCATGGGATGCCATCTCGGCATTCATCCAGATCACGATGGTGACAATCAAGACCGGCATCATGATGGTCTGGAACAGCCTCCGTGCGTTCTTCCTCGCGATCTTCGATTGGTTCCTCGTGAACTTCCAGATGGCGTGGACTTCGATCAGCACAGTCACGATGACGGTGTTCAACGCCATCAAGGCGTTCATCATGTTCATCTGGGCGAGCCTGAAGGCGGGCATCGCGATATACCTCGATGCCATCAAGGCTGTCATCACGACAGTCTGGGGCGCTATCAAGACGGTCATCGGCGGAGTGCTAAGCGCGATCTGGAAGGTCATTAAGACCGTCTGGAACAAGATCTCGTCGGTCACGTCCAAGGTGTTCAACGCGGTCAAGGATTTCATCACGACCCGCTTCGGCAACATCAAGCGGAACG
>JGI1221J13441_10001261_pt1 | contig 10859 bp, 15 predicted proteins | sample LakVidmifraction_4_FD_13441 | JGI IMG/M metagenome (IMG submission 13441) | reverse complement strand
TGGGGACAAGTAGATGGGACGTGCGGGTGAATGTATAGAGGACCCACTCCTGGCTTACGAAGCAAAAATAAAAAGTTTCCTTAAGGTTTTATTAAGAGTGGAACATGTTCACACTGTTGAGTAACTCCTAAGGAATTCACACGAACGTATGAGAAAATATATTTTCGCACAGACCTTGACAAACTTTAAAGTAACCACTATACTATGAAGTAAGGGAGAAGATGAACTATATAGAGCGTGCGACGAAAAGGAGCACACTACACATTAAAATTTATTTTCATTATTCCCTTGACAGAATATAATTAGTATGCTATCCTAATACTTAGGAGATGTCTAATTAACTTCTTCTACAGGGTATGAACTCAGTTACAGACACTGATGGGTAAGAAATGATAGTATATTCAATAGCTTAATTGCTGTAACTAGATTCTTACCCTAAGTGACAACCAATTAGTAGTTTAAGAATTCCCAAGTGAATTTAAAATCCGTAAAGAATCTTAAACCCTATAAGGAAAAATAATAAATGTGGATGGCTTTAATACCTTTACTATCAGGGATATTTGGAGAGAATGGACCGATAGGTCAATATTTCAAGACGAAGGCAGCACAGGTGCAGGCCGAGCAGGATTATAAGCTGGCCGTATTGAAAGCCAACACAGAAGCTGCAATACAGGCTTCCATAGCAGATACAACTCAACGTTCAAATTATTTAGGCGCCACCAGTCAGGGGTTCCGTCAAGGAACATTCTACTGGGTGAGCGCCATCATTTTATATTCCATAATATTCCCAAGCAAAGCAGACGACTTGTGGCGCAACTTTGGACTGATTCCTCAGTGGGTGCAATATGTCTATGTAGCTATGTTGTCAGTTACATGGGGACTTCCAATAGCAAAAGAAAACATCGGATTGATGTTCTCATCTATAGGAAAAGGATTAGAAGCTCGTAGAGAATACAAGATAGAAAAGATTAAGGCCATTAATGAGGAAGTGTTAGCCACTGAATTAAGGCGCACAATATTTAAAAACGGAATGACCCCAGAACAATGGGAAGCTATTAGAAACGCTGCAGATAAGGCGAACGACTAGTGAAGATTAAACAAGGAGACAGCTCGGCTGTCATTAACACTATAAGCAATTGGCCTATGTTAGTTGACTTGTTTGTTAAATGGGGATATTCAGAAGAGTTATTAGAAGAAGCAAAGATAAACGACTCCCTCGTTATAACAGTGTCCGATATAGATAGGGCAACAGGTGAACTGAGTGCATGGGGCATACCGTGGAAACGCACGAGATGGTCGAGTTAAAATATGGAAGTATTGTGGGACAAGATTGGAGTAATAATAGCCTCGTTGATAACAGCGATGGGCGGGCTTTATATGTATGACCGTAAAATAAATAATGAAAGGCTAACCAAACTTGAAAAGGACTCGTCTCAGCATAGGACAGATATTAGAATCATTGAAGTTAAGTTTGCAGAATTAAAAGAAGATATAGAAGAAATTAAAGGATCACAACAATATATAATAAATCTGTTAACAACATCTCCTAAAAGAAGAAAATAATGACTGCTTTAATTAAATACACTCCCGACCATTGTGTAGAATTATATAAGAAGATGGCAGCAGGACTATCTGATACAGAAGTCATGGCCAGATGGGGCGTATCTAGGTCTACATTCTACAGATGGCTTAAAGAAGTGCCCGAACTCAAGGAAGCACACGAGAGGGGCAAAGTTGCGTTTGACGCAATACACGAAGACCTTGGAAGACAAGGCATGTTGAAACAAACAGATGTTGATTATCAATTCTGGAGAGACTTAGGTAAGTATAGACATGGCTGGGCAGAGAAGCCTTCAGCAGCTATAACGAATACACAAATTAATATAGACACTATGAATGTCCTCAACGAACAAACGAATGAGGAACTCTTAGCGTATATAAAAAGTCAGATGGAACGCATACCAGAACTCGCCAACATCATAGATGTAGAAGTGGATTCATAATATGAATCTAGACAGACCTAAGCTATTAAATATAGCCAGAGCGATTCAAGCATTCTCTGAGCATAAGAAATATAATTTAATTGATTCTGTATTTCCAATGGAAGGACCCTTCTCAAGGTTTGCTTATCATAAGCATTGGGACTTTTTCAAAGCAGGGTTGACACACAGATTCAGAGTGCTGGGCGGAGGTAACGGTTCAGGTAAATCGTTTACAGGCGCAACAGAACTCGCTTACCACTTGACAGGGGACTACCCTGAAGGATGGGAAGGACACGTATTTAAGAAAGCCATTAAGGTGTGGGTGATCTGCGAATCAGGCTCACTATGGCGCGATTCAATGCAACAATCATTATTAGGAAGCGTAGGTGAAGAAATTGGAACTGGACTTATACGTAAAGATTATGTACATGACACAAAGTCAATGCCAGGTGTTCCTGGCGCAATTGGACAAATACAAACTAAACATAAAAACGGCGGCATCAGCTCCGTTACAGTTAAAACGTTCGAAATGGGGCGCAATCAGTTTCAAGCAGCAACTCTAGATTTAATCATCTTTGATGAAGAACCACCCGAAGAAATCTACTCTGAGTGTATAGCTCGTTTAAGGGGTGTTAAAGGCGTTAAAGAGCCGGGCAAGTGTATGATGCTGTTCACCCCTCTAAAAGGGCTTAGTGAGGTTGTAATGAGGTATTTGCCTAATGGTCGATTCCCACCTGACGGAACACATCCAGAACATAAAGAAAGATATGCAATAGCTATTTCATGGGATGATGCACCTCATCTAACAGAAGAGGATAAAGCAACAATGATTGCGGAAATGCCACCCAATGAGAGAGATGCTCGAACAAAGGGAATTCCTGCGCTTGGCTCTGGTCGAGTGTATCCCGTTAGTGAACAAGACGCCACATGTAAACCTTTCGAAATACCAGATTATTTTCCTCGTGCATATGCGTTGGATTTTGGATGGAACAATACAGCCGCTCTATGGCTTGCCCAAGACCCAGTGACACAAATTATATATGTCTATTCGACGTATAAGAAAGGAAAGGTTACAGACGCTCAGCATGCTTATGCCATTAAAGAGAGAGGCGACTGGATGACAGGAGCCGCTGACCCTTCAGGGGGCGGAAGACGTGACGATGGACGTATGAGAATCGATTACTTCCGAGGATTGGGATTAGACCTACGACCTGGATACAATTCAATAGTAACTGGTGTAAGCCAGATTTATAACATGTTAGAGTCCGGCATGCTGAAATTTTTTAGCAACCTGACAGAACTACTAGATGAATATCGTGTATATAGATATGATAGCAAAGACCCTAATAGAATTGCTCGTAATCAAGACGATCATTTATTAGACGCGCTGAGGTATGGCATTAGCATATTTGAAATGATAGCTGTATCACACTACGATGTGGAAAGGGCGGAAGACGAGCCCTATGAAGAGATAAATAGAGATTACGACCCATTAACCGGTTATTAGGATATTAAATGAGCGTAGAAAAATTAATAAAATTTGTTCAATCAGATAACATAGCAGAAATGTTGGATGAAGGTCAATTACATGATATAGCATCAAATGCCGGACATGGATATGACATAGATTTAGAGTCATGCCAAGATTGGATTGACATGAACAAAGAAGCCTTGAAGATGATTAAGGCAGAAGCAAGAAATGAACACACCCAGAATTACGCTCACTCCAAGGTTATATATCCCTTATTAGCGTCAGCTAATATACAACTGGCTTCTCGTCTCATCCCTCATTTAGTGAGAAACAACAAGGTGGCTGAATGTGCTGTATTAGGTCCAGACCCAGACGGTACAAAAGCAATTAAAGCAGAAAAGGTGAGTTCGTTCTTTTCATACGACCTTCTCATCGATAGCGACTCGTGGTTAAAAGAATCTCATAAGTTGATACACATGGTGTGCGCATGGGGAACAGGATACCGTAAACTTTGTTTTGACGATGGTCAGGATAAAGTGCTCAGCGAAGTGCTCAGTCCAGAAGACGTCATCATTAATACAAACACAAGTTCTATAGATAAGGCACGTAGGATTACAGTGCGTAACTATATGACTAAGAACGAAATAACTGAATATATAAGAGCAGACCGCTTTTCAGAAGTTGACGTTGAGTCTCTTAACGCCGGATATATTAGAGAAGAAGAATTCCAAGACTTACAAGACACGAACCCCGTATATGAAGTCTTAGAACAGTTTTGCTATTTAGATTTAGATGAAGACGGATATGAAGAACCTTATATAGTTTATTTCCATAAAGATTCTGATAAAGTTTTGGGAATATACGCAGGATATGAAATAGAAGACATTCATGTCAATAACAAGGGCAAGATTAAGAAAATAATCCCTCGTCCATATATAGTGGACTATCATTGTATAGATGACCCTGCTGGTAAATATCACAGTATGGGATTAAATCATTTATTGTTCCATCAGAATAAATCTATAACAAGTATTTTACGCCAATTGATTGACTCAGGAACACTGGCCAATCAACAAGGTGGTTTTACAACTAAAGCATTTAAAACTAAAAAAAGAGAAATTAAGCAGGAGCTAGGGAAGTTTACGCAACTAGAAATTCCTCCCAATGTTGACATTCGTTCCCAAATAATGCCCCTGCCCTTTAAAGAACCCTCACAAGTGCTCTTCTCGCTACTAGGATTGTTGATAGATGCCGGAAAAGAGACAGGGTTTGTAACACAAGCTCTTATGGGAGACAGTGAAGGACAGAACGTCCCAGCCACCACTATGTTGGCAATTGTTGAACAAGGCTCAAGAGCATTTAAGCCCATGGTGCAAAAACTGTTCCATTCGCTGAAGAAAGAATTTAAGATGATGTTTCATCTTTATGGTAAGTTCTCTAGTTTAGAGAGATTTATTAAATACCAAGATTTAGACATTCAAATATCTCGTGAAATCTTCAATGCCTCGGAACTGGATATAATGCCCGTAGCAGACCCTACACAGAGCTCAGAGGCTCACGTGTACATGAAGATACAGGCACTGCAACAAATGCTCCAGACGCCTCTGGCGAACGTTTTAAACATACCTGCACTGGCTATTCGAATCCTTAAAGGACTTCAGATAGATAAGCCAGAAGAACTTATTGCACCTCCTCAAGCTCCTGCTCCAGACCCCAAGATGGCTGAACTAGAATTGAAGAAAAGCATTGCTGAAGGCAAAATGCAGTTAGACCAAATTAGAGAACAGCGTGAAGGTATGAAACTTCACATTGACATGTTGAACACACAAATTAAAGAAAAACAATTCCAAATAGTTGCAGCTGAGTCAGATGAGAAGCAACGAATGATGGTGGCAAAATCACATAAAGACCAACAAGAAGCAAACGTTAAAGATAGAATGGCTACAGTGGCAGAAGATAAGGTTCAGGTTGAACGTCAGCGTCTGGAGCTACAAGCTATACAACAAAGAGATGTTAGTAGACAGAAGAACGCCAAAGATAATTAATAAATGAGAGGAGGAATCTCGTGGAAGAATGGAATATATGGCTAAGCAGTGGGAATACAAGAGCAGTTTTAAAAACCTTAAAGGAGTCGACAGAAGAACTTAGAGATTTAATAACAGATGGGTCTCATATACAAGAAAAAAGTACAGGAAAGATAGCGCTTGATTATACATACTCATTAGGTCAATTAGACGGAATGAGAACAGTGATTAATATAATAGAAGATATTGCATTAATAATGGAGGAAAGTAATGGCGATTAATAGAGAAGATGTACTGCGTGGTGAGCCAATAAACGGTCATTTACTAATTAAAATTGACCTGTCACAAGTTAGAGAGGATTTAGGACTGTCTAAAGACAGCTTAATATATGTCCCTCAAGAAAAAGCATTTGCCCACTCGGCAAGTAGAGGAGTGGTTGTCAAAATGGCATCTGATGCATTTGGCGGCAAATATAGAGAAAAGTATGGAGATGAAATACGTCCTCCATCCATTGGTGATATTGTACATTTTGTGCCATATCAAAGTAATCAGATGGATAAAGACGGAGAGTATTATTTAATCACTGATGATGGTGTTAAATTTATAGAAAGGAAACAACAATGAGTGTTGAAATAGAAGACCAAGAAATTATAGAGGAAATTATAAATGAACATGAAGACGATGAGGAAATTAATGATGTCGAAAGTGTTGAAGAAAGTGATGAAGAAGAAAAGCCTGAGGGCGATGACAGCGAATTAGTCGAACGAGCTAAGAAATACGGACACCTCTCTAAAGAAGAGTGGGTGGCCAAAGGTAATGACCCAGACAAATACAAAACCCCAGAAGAATTCGACAAAACTGGAAAGGTCATAGAACAAATATACTCTCTGAAGAAGAAGATGGAACAGAGGGATAGAGAAATTCAATCGTTAGTTGAGTATCAGCAACGAACATCTCAAAGAGAGTACGAACGTGCTAAACAAGAGCTTGAAGCTCGATTGGCTCATTCGAAAGACGACATGGATATGGAGGGTGTATCCCATTACACTAAAGAGCTATATAGCCTTCAGGCCAATGAGCAATCCTCTAAAGTCCAGCAATCGCAACAAGCACAACAAGATGCTCAAACAGCATTTATAGAAAGAAACCAACATTGGTTCAATGACCGTAACCCGGACTTAAAGAATAGAGCCATTGAGATAGATAACGAACTTAAAGGGATATACCCCAACGCTTCTTACGAAGAATTGGCAAAAAAGATTGAATCTCGTATGCAATATGAACACCCAGAAAGAGTATTGGGAACGTCAGCTAGAGGTAGGCCCTCAATTGCAACTTCAGGTACGTCTTCAGTTAATAAAATGGCGGCGAGCAAGTCTTCAGCAACAAAAACCTTTCAAGGACTGTCGCAGGATTTAAAAGACGCCTATAGTGCACATGCACGTATAAGGTCTTCAATGGGTCAGGAATTGTCCAAAGAAGAATTTATTGATCGATTGAAGAAAGACGGAGAAATATAATGAGTAGAGAAGAAATGAGAGACAAGTTCAGGCCAACATTATTCACCCAGAATATAAATCAGGTGGACAATTATGACCCTGCATATGATTATAAAAATGTAATATTCACATATAAACACGACCCAGGCAGAGTTAGCCGGTATTTAGATAAAGGATGGGAAGTGGTGGAAACCACAGAACCAAGTGTAGACGATAGAAGCTTTACACCCAACTCTAAAGAAAAGAAACTTCGCCCACAACCGTGCATCACTAAAACCACAGACAAACATGAACAAGTGCTTATGAGAGTCCTTAAAACCATGAGAGCAGAAAATCAGCTTGATGCGAAAAAGGGTCGAGAAGCCATGTTACAAAGAGAGTCTGAAAGAAAAGGTGAGAAGACAGTAAAACGTGGAAATGAGGTTATTACAACAGGGGTTGAACTATCAGACAGATAGTTAACCAAAAAATATTTTTAAGGAGAAGTAAAAATGCCTAATGTAGATTCAGTGTTTGGCTTCCAATTAGTGGAAGACAATAGCTTATCACCGTTAGAAATGTGTATCATGGTTGATGCCACAGCAGCATTCGTGGGAGACGCCGTAAAGCTATCAGGAACAGGTAAAGCAATTGTAGGATGTCCTCATAAGGCTTCTGTAGCACAATGTGCTGCAACAGACCCAATTTATGGGATTGTCCAAGGGTTCCTACCTCATATGGTGTCAACAGGAATGGACTTAAGCAAACGTCATCGTCCAGCTAGTGTTGATATGTATGTTTTAATCAAACCAGCTAACCATCAAGACATCTATCGTATCCAATCTTCTGGAACAGCTCTTGCTGCAGTAGATTTAGGATTGAACGCAGACATCGTGGTGGGAACAGGAAATGCCACGACAGGTATGTCAGCTATGGAAGTGGATAATTCCACTAAAAACACCACTGCTGGATTGCAGGTTAAAATCATTGGATTCGATGATCGACCAGGTAATTCAATAGGAACTGATGCGGATATATTGGTGAGAATTAATCAAAGCGTGTTAGGCAATGACGCTGGCACAGCAGGAGTATAGTATAAATGGCTAATTCAGGTAGACATACAACAGGGTCCATCCCACGTGCGTTACAGTACGGTGTGGATGATTTTGTAAAACATTTCAATAAAGTTTACGGTAACGTAGGCGAAATGCTCTTCACTAAAAAGTCTAGCAACGAAAAAGGATTTTATGAATCCGTAGTGTTGGCAGGTATGGGTGAAGCGGCAAGGAAAGGTGAAGGTTCTGCAATCTCCTATGATTCTATAGACCAAGAGTCTAACACACGATGGGCAATCCATACGTATGTTAAGGCAGCTAGGTTGACAATGGAGTCTCAGGAAGATAACGTATACCAAGACCTACTTCCTATGTATTCAAAAGAAATCGCTAAATCTTTGGTTTACACTAAAGACGTTAAACGAGCAGAAATCTTTAACAATGCAATCACTTCTGGTGAAACAGGTCCAGATGGTAAGGTTCTTATTGCAACTGACCATCCTCTTCAAGCAGGTGGCACTAGTTCTAATCGTGCTGCTACAGATGCAGATTTATCAGAAGACTCTTTAGAGCAAATGGTGATTCTCGTTGATGGCTTTTTAAATCCTGATGGATTGAAGAGCATGTATAATGCTAAATATTTGGTTGTGCCTGCACAGCTTAAATTTGATGCATGTCGAATCATGAAGACTAAATATCAAACTGATTCTGCAAACCACAACATCAGTGCGATTAACCAACGAGGAGATATAGAAGACTACATGGTGTGGAAACACTTGTCTGATACAGATTCCTGGTTTGTCACCACCGATGCGGATGATTCCTTAGTGGAAGTTAGCCGTAAAGGGTTGCAACGACAAGAACATACAGACCCGTACACCTTTGACTTAATTGTCTCTATCTACGAGCGGTATAGAATGTTGTTCAATGATTGGAGAGGTATCGCTGGTTCATTCGGCGCATAGTTAGTATTGAACTGGTTGCATTCTGTAACCGGTTCAGCCCCTAAGGGGGTTTTAATTTAAGGAGTTACAAATGCCAATTTCAAACTATCCAAATGGATTTATGAACGGGATTACAATCCGAGGGGTGCCTGTACATGTGGCCCATCCAGGACAAGTGTTTTTCGTAAACAACTCAGCGGTGCTTGCATCAGGTGGAGTTGCAGGGAGTAATGGAAACCCAGGTACATACCTAAAACCATTTAGCACTATTGATTATGCAATAGGACGATGTACAGCAAGCCGTGGAGACATTATATTTGTTATGCCAGGACATGCTGAAACAGTTTCAGCCGCAGCAGGCATTGCACTAGATGTTGCAGGCGTAGCCATTGTAGGATTAGGTGTTGGGTCATTACGACCTTCGCTAAACTTTACAGCAACAGCTTCCACTCTCACTATGAGTGCCGCAAACTGTTCACTAAAGAACATACTACTTTTAGGTGGTATAGATGCTGTCGTATCAGTTGTAGTGGTTAGTGCCGCTGATTGCGCTATTGAAAATTGTGAGATTCGAGACGTAACAGGACAAGTGACAAACGGAATTCTCACTACAGCAGCAGCCNATCGTCTTAAAATTTTAGACCACATTCATAATGGAGCTACAGCAGCAGGAACAGACGCAGCTATAGCAATTGTAGGTGGAGATCGAGTAGAAATCACTGCATTAGTTATAGATGGCAACTTTGCTGTCGGAGGCATTGACGTTCGCACCACCGCATCCACTAACCTGTATGTCCATGATGTAGGAAGATTCTTTACACGTAACGCAGCCGATATATTCTTGGTGGATACAATCACAGCCTCAACAGGTCAGATTGGTCCTAACATTAATATCCGTCTCCAAGACAATGCAGCTAACGTTACAGAGGCCATTACAGGCGCTACGTTTGTAGTTGTTGACCCTGTGTATGTAGTGAATCTTGCTAATGAAAAAGCCATGCTCATAAACTGGGTTGCATCAACTGACGCATAATTGTAGGGGCGAAAGCCCCTCCTTTTTAGGAGAACCAAATGGCTAATACAATTACACAGAGGACACTGTTAGGAGCGGGAAACGATAAGACGATTGTTCGTTCAATTCATATTGTTTCTGATGGGTCAGAAGAAGCAGACTTAGTGATTTATGACAATTCAGCTTTTGTCGCAGACGTTACAAAAGGTGTGTTAAAAGAAGTGTGGGTGTCCGGGTCAGGATGTCAAGGAGTGTTGGAATGGGATCAAACAACAGATTCTCCAGCTTTCACATTTGACCCCTCGAATGGAAGCCACTGGGATTTTAGTTCTTTCGGAGGAATAGGTAACCCAGGAGGTGCAGGAGCAACTGGAGACTTAGTGCTGACAACTACAAATTTAGATGCTGGAGACGTGTTAACATTAATTATAAAAATCACTCAAAACTGAGAATAATTATAAAATTAATTTGACAGCATAGTCTGTATAGTCTATAATAAAGAAGTGGACTAAATAATGGAAGTAGGCGTAGCCGTAATTCCTAACATCTCTCGACTTGTCGAGCAGCTACAAAGTCCATCCCATAGTGAATCTGGAATGATTCACCCAGCCAAGCTGGAGGGCAAGGCCACTAAGTCCTTTATGACATACTGACGAGTATGAGTGGTAAGCTGCAAGCAAGGTCGAGAGGGTTTGCTAGTGTAGAGCTAATAGCGTAAAGCGTGATTAGCACTTATTATTTAATAGGAATAAGCAGTTGAAAAATGAGTAGACAAGGCGATTACATATTTTTTTGTGACATATGTGGACAGAGATATTACGCCTCAGAAGGTCATAAACTTTCAACGTACACAGGTAGAGGTGGACTGATTGTCTGTAAACATGACGCAGACA
>JGI1221J13441_10001260_pt1 | contig 10860 bp, 12 predicted proteins | sample LakVidmifraction_4_FD_13441 | JGI IMG/M metagenome (IMG submission 13441) | reverse complement strand
GCCAGCAGCTTTAGCAGCTATCTCGGCATTACGATGCGTTAATTTTCCCTCTTCAAGTAATTTTTGATTTATCTCTTGTACAGCATCCTTCTTTAATCGCAGTGGTTCTATGGCATCCGTAATTGCTTTATTGTATTGAATCTGTTTGTCGATGATTTGGGTTTTTAAATCAAGTTGCTTTTCTTCATCGGTTTCTAAATTCAATTTTGCTTGCAAATAGGCAAGTTCATTCGCTAATAAACGGGCATGCAAAAACTTCTGCATGTTTTCCTCTTCTGCATAATGTTCTTTCAGAGTTAATATTTGTTGTTTATTGGCAAGGTCGAGTGCGTTTTGGGTTGTTTCTTTCTCTGTTTCTCCAACATCTTCTTTGAATTTCCATGTTTTGCCGTCCCATTGGTAAACTTTGTTGCCAACTGTTTTTAGAGAACCTATTGCGGGGTCGGGTACAACTTTTTTTGGTTTTTTATTTAAACTATCATTTAAATAATCGCCGGTTAACCCTTTTAGCAGCAATTCGTTTTCCTTTATATTACTAGCAGTCTCTTTTAATTTGGCATTTAATTCTGCCAGCTCAGTAGAACTCAATTTAATACTTTGAGTAATGCTTGTGCCAAACGAGCTTGTTTGTGTGGTCATTAATTTTGTGCCCGATATCATTTGGTTAGATATCTGGTCGAGTTTTTTTCGTTGTTTTTCAAGCGTTTTCTCAGTTTCACCAATTGCTGAAGCATGTTTCATTTTTAACATGGCTTGCTGCACTTTTACAAATTCTCGTGCTTTATCGGCAGAAATAGCGATTGCATTTCCGTAGAGATCAAATTTTGTAATTGCACCTGGAGTAATGGAAGCAATATCAGCGATCAATATTTTCATCCGAGCCTGTTCATCTGCCGACAATTCTACTTTCCCTTCTAATTTTTCATATTCATCGATTAAAGGAACAAGTCCGGATTGTAAGTTTTGCACTTCTTTTAACTGCTCTGCAAACTGGGTTGTTGCCGATTTTAAGCTTTCGTTTATCTCATTCAGGGTGTTTAGGTAAATATTTTTAAACCACTTTCCAAGTTTTTCGAGCTCAGCCTGTACTGTAGTATTTTTTGTTACAAATTCTGTAAGGATAGAACTACCGTCTTCAAATTCGGCATTTGCTTTTGCCTGTTCTTCCCGCAGCAACTCGGTATTTTTTGTAAGGGCACCAATAATACCTGCCGAGCGTTGGCCGTCTATGCCTAATTTCTGAAGGGTTTCAACCATACCTTCCAAACCTTTTTTGCTGCCTTTCGAAGATTCCAGAACCCTTAGAAGTGCTTCGTTTGCATCTTCTTCAAGTAGCTTGCTAAAATCTGTTATTGCCATTCCCGAAATTCCGGCAAACTTTGGGATATCTTCACCAATAGCAACCAATAATTTTCCTAAAACAGTTGTTGAAACTTCCGATGTTTGCCCGAGCTGATCTAAGGTAGAAGCAAGGCCCAATACATCTGTAATCCCCAATTTGGCATTTGGTGCAAATCCTGATAGCCTATTGGTGAATTCTATCATGTACTGCTCGTTGGCGGTACTGGTTGCCCCAAGCTCATTAATAACAGAACCTACTCTTAATAAAGCATCTTCCATTCCAAACTTTTCTTTTAATTTGAAAATATTTACCAGTTTTCCCAGCTTCCGCATGGTTTCTTCAATATCGCCACCAAGGTCTTCTTTCAAACTCACTCCAATTTTATCGGCAGCTTTGGCAAAACCAAGCAAATCATTTTTCCCCTGAATACCCAGTTTTCCACCTATACGAACCAAACCGAGTAATTCTTCCTGCGAACTACGGGTATCTATTTTTTGGAGTGCTTTATTTAATTCGGTAATTTCTTTACGGGTTAAGCCGGTAGTTTTCATGGCATCGGCAAGGGTATCATCGAATTTAGCAAAACTTAAAATCATTCTTTTTGTTCCGGCTAAAATGGCTGCAAAACCAAAGGCAGGAAGCAAACCAGCGGCCATTTTATTCATTTTACCCCACACGGAGGTGGTGCTACGTATATCGGCATTGTGCTTTTGCATTATACCACGCAAATATCTTATTTTTTTGCCCTGCTCAACATATTCTTTACTGCCACGGGTCATACGGCGTTGCTCGTTGGTAAGTTTATACATCGCCTTACTTATGGAAGAAATGTCGTTTTTTACCTCTTTGCCGTTGACGTATAAATTAATTCTGCGGGTGTAGCTATTGGCCATGGTATTTTAGCTGTGAGTTATTTTCAGCTAAAATAGTGGGTGCGTGTGCGGTTGGAAAGGACAGAAAAGAAGGTGAACCACATAGGCACATAGAGAAGAAAAGAATTTTAACCGCGGAGGGTACGGAGGAAAATTCACAGAGAACCACGGAGAAGAATTTTAACCGCGGAGGGGTACAGATACCCCCTGTCTTTATATCTGTAAACACAAGTGTTTGCAGATACCCCCTGTCTTTATATCTGTAAACACAAGTGTTTGCAGATAACGACTGTCCCCCTTAATTAAGGGGGACAGTGGAAGCCGCTGCGTCGATTTATCGGGGCAAGGCAGAAACGGGGGGTAAAGTTTCTATTTTTATTGGTCGCTTAATAGCTTATCCGGAACGCGGCAATCGTTTATGCGTTCGCGTATCCAATACAGGTTTGTAAGCATCTCCATTTCTTCGCGGGTAGGATCGTCTTTATCGGCAATGGCTATAGCGTGAATAAAATAATTGTATATATCGGATATGTATTTATTCATACTGGCAATACCCCCGTTGTTGTAGTCGGGTATATCCCATTCGAGTGAACCGTCGGTTTGAAAATCACCAATTGTTCTGCGCACGTTTTCGGTAAATATTACCCCGTTAATTTTAACGGGGAGTTCTATTTTTAGCTCTGTCATAATGTTAACCCTCCGTTTGTTTGGTTGATTCTCCCTGCAATTCAATAATTTTACTATTTATTTGCGCTATGTTACTTTTCATACGAACAATATGTAGCTTTTTTATTTCGCGCTTGTACCCTTCGGGCATGGGGTTTTCTTCGTCTTGTATAACCTTGCTCTTGTAAAGCAAACTGTGACGGTGTTTGGTGATATTGGTTTGCACGTGCTTTTTTAGTTTTTTTAGCTCATCAATATCATCGGGTAACCGGGGGCCAATGGCTTTTAAATTTTCAGTGCCTTTGGGCAGTGTTTTTGTTTCGGTAAGGGTAGGGCGTACTTTTACCCATTGCTCGGGCGAAGTTGCCAAACATAAATCGCGGTGGTTTTTTTGCTCGCCCACATACTCCATAATCTGCTGCTTTATTTGTATGGCACCGTTAATGTTTAAAGCATACATTCTAATATCTTCCAATTGGGTGGTTTTGGCAATATTTCCTTTCCACAAATAATCAAAAATATTTGCTTGAAATATTTCAAATTTTTCCCGAAGTTCCACCCCTATAATAGAGGGGTTAGTCATCTGTACCCACCGGGCAAACCCTCTGTCTTGGAGGGTTAACCTTGGTCTTTTGTCGCCAAATAGTTGTTCGAACAGGAATTTTCCTGTGTCAGTTTGGCAGATTTTGTCTTTATTAATTTTTTCAACTTGATTGTCGTAGTTAAGTTGAAAAAAATCACAGACTGGTTTCATAAACCAAGCTCCGGTTTCGTGCCGAAACATAAACTCATTAAAATAACTTAAATTTTTTTTCATAATCTTGACATTAAAATTATGGTGCAAAAAGCGGCGCACCTTACCCGCTGTCAAGATTATTCTTTGTGAAAAGAGTCTGCCGGAGCCATTACAACTCCGGCACGGAAGGAGCGCCACCAATATGGTTTTATTTAAAACAATAAATCACCAGCATGGAAACAACCAAATGTGCAGACATAAAAAATCCACATCTGCAAGCAGCGTGGTCACGTTTGTGACTCTTTTCAGTATTTCAAATAACCTTGACACTTCAAATATATGACAAAGTTTTGAGAAAAGCAAAACCCGGCTGATTACCGGGTTTTTTATTGGAATATAAATTGAACTTTAAAAATTAATTGCGAGTCCAAGTCCTTCTGAGGCGGCAGATATTGTAACATTCGAGCTGGTAACGTTCCACTTTCTCCCTGGCTTCTTCTTTTACATTTCTGGAGTCGATCCGGAATAACCAGCCGAACGAAAATTTTAATGGAATTGCGAACATTTCACGCTCCTTTCCATCGGCTCCAACCGATAAGACTGTCTTATAGGTTGAACTCAATAAAGGATCGGTTTTAATTTATTTTCATTCGGGTAGCATTTAGGGCTGCATCGGCATTTATTTTTGCAATACGGTCGGCAAGTTCCGGGATGTATTTATCTAACGACGAATTAAACCAATCGCTCGCTTTACGCGGATTACTTATGGGATGCCCGCTACTTACTCCTTTTTGTACAAATACTCCGTGCCTTTCGAATTGGAAAGTTACTAACTCTATTACTCCACGGTCTTTCCCTGTTTTACCGCGGATGCTGTTGGCAAGTTTACCCTCGGTTTGTTTTCCTCGGGTTACAAAACTTTTGGTTTTACCGTTTACAAATTGTTTGGCATTGGCTTTTAAATTCCGCCGTACCTTTGGTACCCATTTCTGGATAAGTGCATTTTGCTCTGCATCAATACGGTGCATTTCGGTTATACTAAGCTGCGGCGAACTGCCGCTGAAGGAACCCGGATTATTTGAAAAAATGCCCATGCTTTTTTAGTTTAAAGTGTTAGGTTTAAAGTACTTCAGTTTCCCATTTGGTCGGGTCAACTTCGTTATTTCTGGGGCTCGATATGGTAAACAAATAGCGTATGCCAACGCTGCTTCCAAGCTCGTTGCGAATAAGAGATGCATCTACGCTGTTAAAATCGAAATCGCGGATAACGGGAGTGTCTGGATTACGTTTGTCGGCTTTTATTTTCATCAGAAATTCGTCGCCAATCTCTTCCAGCTGGTCCCACTTTTGGTGCATGGTATCAAAATCCGAAATATCAGAGATATGGTCTAGCAACACAAACCCTCCTTCGCGGTTTTTCAAAAGGTTATCGCTGTTGTTATCGGTAAATCCATACTTAAACCCTTCCAGTATTACCATGGGAAAAGCCGAATCGGTGCGTTTAAAACCTGCCAGTACTTCATCTATTTCCATACGAAAAAAATGTTTCTCGGCTGTGGTATGCAGTACGCTTTTGTGCAACACCGCAAGGTTCTCGAAATAGGCGATTAGATCGCTGAATTTTGCGCTCATTATCTTTTTCTTTTCATGTTTTCTCTAATCCGGTGGCTCATAAACCGCAGTACATTGTGTATAGGCAGGTTGGCGTAGTTATCGTGATTAATTATATCGTCGCCAACAATACCTTCAAATATTTTTATCCAGCCGTTGCCATCCCCTTGTTTTGTAGCGGGTTGCTTTTTGTCATCCTGAGCGGAGTCGAAAGACTCTTCCTCTTTTAAAAATACCAGCGGATATACTTCGCTTAACCATTCGCGAATAAGATGGTAGTTAATGGTAATGGCTTCAAGGGTTACTGCATCTAATTTTGCTATCCACGGGCTGTTATCTTCAATCAGTTGTTCGTCGAACTTTTTGTTTTTGGGCAAATAAAGTGCAGCAACAAAATGGTGTAAATCCTCTGCTTTCTGCGATTCCTGGTAATCGCCAAAATAAGTATCGGCAAAAATGAACTGCCCAAATGTCATTCCCTTTAACCGGGGGTTTGGGGCAACCAGGTGTCGGGTAAAGTAGTGCAGTTCTTTTATAATAAATTCGTTGTATGGTTTGGCACTGCGGAACATGGTAAACAGTTCTATAAGAATAAACCGCTGGTAATCGTCGAGTTTATTTAGTATTCGCTTTTTAATACCAGTCATTGCCTGCAAAAACCCGATATCGGTAATAGCACCTTTCGCTAAACAGGCAACGGCAATAATCTGTTTTGCCGTTAATTCTTCAAGCTTTTGAGGAAAGTTGCCGTTAATTTTGCGGGTGAATTTTAACAGCCGAAAGGGTTGATAAACTACAGTTACAAGTTTCATGAATAAAGTTTAAAGTTGCAAGTTTCACCCCTCTGCCTTCCGCGCTTTGGCCTTACGCTGGCATCTCCCCTTTGCAAGGGGAGAAATAAGGAATGTTTTATTTTATGCCCAAAATGTTTTTTTATCGGTGTTGTCGCGGTTAAAAACACTTCCGGTTTGACCGTCGTATTCTTCCCAGTTTTCGTGTAAATAACTTTTTAGCATGTCTAAATAGCTGTTTCCAATTAGGCGGTTGCGGGCAACCATGGCAGCTATACGTTGTTCAGTGCTTGGCCCTTTAATTCTATTGTCGGGAGCAGTGGCGTTTATTTTTTCGAAATACAATCCTTTTTCGTCCAGCGTTGCACCGGTTTCTTCCATAAGCATTGCCGTGGAAAAATAAATTAAAGGTTTGCGGATGTAAGGTAAAATGGCAGTTACCCTTTCGGTTGGCGCATCTTTTGCCATTTCGGTTTTTATTTCGGCATAAATGATTTCGCCCAGTGCGGTTCTTATAAGAGTATCTTCTATAAACGATACCTGGGGTTTGAGCGCCAGAAATATTAACCGGCTGCCATGGATGTTGTAAGGGATATTTTCCACCACTTTTACGGTGGGCAAAAAACTTTGTTTTAAAATGGTCCAGTTGGCATGTAGCTTGTACTCGTTAAAGTGGGCGATGTTGGTTTCCAGATATACCAGTACATCGTCGAGACTGTTAAACCCACTTTCAGAAAAATACTTTTTAAGGTTTCCCTCCTGGTATTTATACAAACCTTTAGAGGTTGTACTCTCGGTGCGGGTAAAGCCCATGTCAGAAACCGAAACATTCAGAAAATCGAACCCCACAAAATAAGCCAGGTGAATAACGGCATGTTGTACTTTGGTCAGTAATTCTTTGGTTGCCTCTTGCACTGGTGTAGGTTCTGTAGGATATTCGGCATCGTAAAACTCCTGCAGCTCGTCGTACATTTCTGTGCCTAACAATGCTTTTAAGTATTTGTTTTCGGCATTTTCTATGTGCGGTTTTAGTCGGTAAAAATCGTTACCAACTCCAATGGGCAGAATCGTTTTTATTTCGGCAATGGTTGTAAATAACATTAGCTTAAAGTTTTAGTTGTTCCAGCTCCGGTATCGAGCGTAGTGAGAATGGTATTGCGGAAACGCCACTCCACATTTTCGCTGGCACCATTATAGCGCACGAAGGTTTCCAGCGGGTCGAGCAGGTTTTGGCGGTCGAGCCAGGAATTGGCAATGTTTACCAAAAAGGCTTCGCGAATGTTGCTGCCTCCCTGGTTGCCTGCGTAAGTTCCCCCGGGCATTCCGGCACCCAGCACATTGGGGTTTATCATCAAACTAAAAAGTATTTCGGAGTTGGCAGCTGCTGAGCTAATTAAATCCTGTTCGTTATTTAGTTTGTTTTCAAGGGGTTTTACTATCCACTGTTCTTCCACTTTTCCCTGTGTATTTACTTCGAACATGGTAAACAGGGGTTTGTTGGCGTTTTTTGTTCCACAAAGGTTGTCCTCTATTTCGTCTATGTAAGAATTAATGGCAACCTGTCGGGCAAGCAAACCATCTTTAAAATCGGACAATGGAAATTTCTTATCCCAGAAAGCATAAGGTATTTGTACGTGCCATTTCCATGTAATTTGGTTCTCGTAGGCTTTTTGGAGGAATGCCGGAATTTTTTGGGCAATGTCTATCCACCCTGCTGTATAGGCGCTCCACCAAACTGGCGAGCTGTAATATTCGTTGTTACTCCAGCTGTCGCGAATTACCTGTATAAAACTTTTGCCTGCGGTTTTTCTTCCCCATTTTCGGCGTTGCAGGTCGGCAGCAGGATCGTATTCGTCAAGCACATCGTAGATGGTGGATTCGCCATTGTCGGGAGTATCTGGCCATTTGCCCGAAACCACACATTTTTCTATGGTTCCCCTATTATTGGCAACACTTAACCGGCAGTATTTTGCATTGATTGTATTTATGCCTACCAGCTTGCTTCCGTCGGCATTGGGCAGTAACTGAACAAATGCGGGACCAAATTTCAAGTAATCGCGGGTAGCTTTTTCGAGGTAACGGCGCACCAAACGGCTTTTGGCAAAAGCAGCCAGTTTGGGGTCGGTAACGGGTTTTAATATTTCATTCCCGTTATTGTCGTAACCTTCAACAATTACCGGGAATATGCCCTGTCCAATGGTAAAGTTCCGGGTGAATTTTAATCCGCTGTTTAATACACTTACCGAGTTTATGGTGACATCGGCAGTGGTTGGGAAAGCATTATTTGTTCCCCAGTCGGAAATAGCGATATTGTCAACAGAGGTTTTTTCGGGATCGGCTTCGGTTGGTGTTGCCAGCTTTTTGGGTTTCTCTGTAGGCGCTCCGGTGGTATTTAGAAAAACTCCCCGGGTACCAAAAGCTATCAGAGGTACTCCCTGATTGTTGTATTCTACGCTTGCCATTATAATGTTATTTGTTTACCGTTCCACTCTGTTATGGCATCAATACTTACAGGGGTTGGGTGCCCAATACTTTCGCCGTCAGCATCAATGGGCAATACCCCGCGCAGGCGGTTTTTGCTCATGTTTTGCGACAGCCCGCAAGCAACCGCCCGGGGCATAAATACCAACTCGCCGTTTCGCTTAATAAATTTTATACTGAAGATTACCTGTTTACCACCGGGAGTTTCTTTTACATCGTACTCGCGAAGCGCAAGGTTTCTTCTGATTGCAGATGCCATAATTTGCTATTTTTAAACAAATCTATTGCAGGGGGCAGGCTTTTGAAAGGACAGAAGAGGGGGAAAGTCGGAAGACCGAAGTCGGAAGGGAAAAAGCCGTCCCGGCAATATATTGCCGGGGCGAATTAACAATGGATATTATTGCGATGAATGTTTTTGGGTGATGTAGCCCAGGATCTTGTCGATGTAATCAGCATTCATTTGGTGTTTTTGGGTTAGAAAGTTGGATATGGTTGCGGAGCGCATGCCGAGAGCTTCTCTTAATTCGTCGAGGGTGGTATTAGTTAAGCGCATGCCTTCTATTATTTGTATGTGCAGTGGCACATACACGGCTTGCTGCATTACCCATTGTTGTGCTTTGTCGCTCAAAGGCTTGGGTCCCGAGAAATTAAGCCCGAGTTTAATTTTTTCCATCGAATCGTTAATAAGTGCTTCGGGCATTTCGAACCTGTGAACCCAAAGCGAGCGGCCACGTTGCCAGTATTGCAGCAAACATGTCCCTTGAAAATTACTGGCGTTAATATAGCATGTCATTCCGTTCATTGAAAGCGGGGTGTCGGGTTGCATGAAATAGATTGTGATCATAGGTTTATTTTTTTGAATTCGTTTGTTGCTTGAGTAAATTCATCGACAGTAAAAGAGGTGAGCACATAATGCTTTTTACCTTCAAAATAGAGATTCCATTGAGGACTCAGGGGATCGTGTTTTTCTCCGTAGGGGTTATTTGTCATTATAACACGCCCTGGATATTTACCTGCTGATTGATACCTGGATATTTGGGCAGCATCGAGGTAGCGGATAAAAATCAGGTTATCGCTCAATCTGTGGGCAGCAACATCTAAGTCTTTTGCTATTAATTTTGCTATTTGGAATTCTTTATTCATTTATTTTGTCGTTAAAATCGAGGAGTGGTCCTCTGTTAATAATATAGTTTTCTATTTTAACCCTGTTTTTGGTTGAGCGGAAAAACAGGTTGTATATATATTCGATTGTTAATTCTGGATATCGCGCACATATCGTTGGAACGTCGGTAAAAAACGTTATTTCGTCGTTTAATATATCGGTTACCGAGAAAACATGGGTATATACTACCTTAAACCCGTAACGTAGTTTCAGATTTGCCCGCTCCTGATTAATTATTAGTTTGGGAAAATGATCGAGGAAGGTTTGTTCCGTTTTACGTCCCATAATAAAAACATACCTACCGTTTTTTCGGAGGTGAATATCGAAGCCCATATTACGAAGTGCTGATATATACTCGTAGAATGCTGATTTTTTTATTTGCAGCATTACCATTATTTCAGACATGGTTAGCCCATCGTTATGCGATCGGAGAAGGCGAAGCAAGGTTATAAGGCGTTCTGTTCTTGTCATAGTTTTTTGTATTTTTGAAAGGTCTTTCCTGTTTCATTTCCGTGAGAAGAAAAATACAGGAGAGATTTAAGGGGGCGGTGCCCCCTTTTTTGTTATAATTTCACTTTGAATGTTCTTGATAGATTGTTTTCATTCAGTGCAAAATTAGATGGGTGTCTGAAATCCCAAGTCATTTCCACTTCAAAGATTCCTTCAATAGCCTTGGTTTCGTATTCGGACCCGGCATAAAGCTTTGAGCCTTTTCTTCCAATTTTAGTAACGTAGAATTTACGATTTTGAACGGTTTCAAATTCCACCGTGTCGGTAATTGTAGATTCATTCAGGTTGGTAAAATCGTATTCGCCCTGACTGTGTTTCATTAATTCTTCTGCTTCTGTGAAGTTGACTTCTACTTGTTCGTTCATTTTTAAATTTTCCATTTCCGTGAGATTTAAAGTTTTTAAATAATTTCAATAACCAAATTTACGAAATATAGTAATATGTTGTATCTGTTTTTGTAATTATTTTACTATTTATCGTAAATTTAGAAACATTATAAATAATTAAAATTCAAATAATAGTTGTTGTTGTTTCCATGGCGCAGCGTTTTTTTTTGCCCACTTTTTTCACGCCCGAAAAAAGTGGGCAAATTCATAAATTCAATTGTCAATTAAAATCAATTAAAAAACTGATAGCCAATTGAATAAAAAGGAAATTCTTAAAAACTAAGTTCTTATGCCACGGAGTGT
>JGI1221J13441_10001256_pt1 | contig 10870 bp, 22 predicted proteins | sample LakVidmifraction_4_FD_13441 | JGI IMG/M metagenome (IMG submission 13441) | reverse complement strand
TGTAAGATTTTGCGTTTTGCGTTTCTTATTCTACCCGTGCCGCTAATCCAATACACTCCTTCGTATCCTTTTAAGGGTTTCCAATATTCTCTCATCTTATCTACCTCGCTTGGTTTTCTTAATCATACCGATACCAAACCAACACGCTTCTCTGTTGCTAGGGTTTCGTCCTTCTTTATACCCTTGTGACCGTATACTTCTCATAAAACCATGTTTCTTATGGGCTTCTCTGCCCCCTTCAATACAATATCTGGCATAATTTTCATATAATTGGGTTTTGTCAACGTATTCTCCTTCAGTCACTATACACTCTTTTGACAAAAAGTCATGTATACTATCACTATCGCTTCTCAAAGACTCAACGTATCTATTTGACATAGTGCTTCTTGGTATATCCTTAATAGGCAATAAACTGAGTAAGTAGGGCAATACCTCTTCAACCCCTTCATCACTACACAGGTCGTTTACATAATCGTTATCCAAAAATAGCTCAGAATTCATATACAAGATTCTCATACGTTTATAAAAGGCGTTTGATTTTTCCTCTAATTGTAGGGGTAATTGATTAAAACTGAAAATTAGTTTTGAAAACGGGGTGAAGAAAAATGGTTCCTTCCCCTTCTTTTCGTGCATTATTTGGTCGCCCCCTGTAATCTTCTTCAAGTTTTCTATGCTTGATAAGGGTAGAGAGCTGTTATCCGCACAGGAATTTAGTAACCTATTATACAACTGTGAGGGATAAAACCGCATATTCAACTCGTGCATACTTAGGGAGGCAGTATTTGGCTTACCCACCATATTCTCAAAAAACCGTATAAGTACAGATTTTCCTGTATTTGACTGACCGCAACAAATCATAAACGTTTTCAAGCCGTAGTCAAGAGTTAGGCAATACGCCATATACCTTAGCAACATTTTAATATCTTCAGCAGGTAATCCTGTTTTGATAAAGAAGTCGTATAACCTTGTTTTTGTAAACTTTTTGTATTTTCCCACCTTATGGGGGAGTTGAAGAGTTTGAAGATACTTGCTATCGTGGGGCAATAATTTTTTATTTTCTATGTCCCATACCCCGTTTTCAAAGTTGATTAAATTTCTGTCTTGGTTGAGGTCTGTAGAATCTTTTTGTACTCTAGTGTCATCAATCAATAATCTGTAACACTCCATAATTCTGTTTTGCGTGATTAACGCATCATCTACAATCATATCTTTGATACTATTGCGGACGTAACTGCTTGCCTCTACATATATACCTTCACGATATTGATAACAATCCCCACCTATAACAAACAAATCTCCTTTATTAACAAAATAATCTGTTATAGCTCTTGAGTTTACTTGTGATGGCGTACCTTTTGCGGTATATATCAAATAGGGGTTGTCCCCTTCTTCAGTTGCTTGGTATTTGTTGGTATTTTTAAGTATTTTGTCCATTTCCTCTTGGGGCATAGCTTGGGCAAAAACCCTCTCATTTATAGCGTTGGCCATTATTTCAATTTGGTCTGAGTCGGCTCCTCTATTCTTGTAAGCCATAAGATGAGCGAATAACGTTGCGTTTCTACCGTCNCCCTCCTTTAAACCAAGCAGTGAGTCTTTTCTATTGGCTATAGGGGTGAATTCTAGGGGTAAGTCTATGACCTGTTTGCCCTTATTGAATTTTCTATCTTCCGTACCAAACGGCAAAAGCACGTAGCCTTTATTGGCACACCTAAAATCGCATTTCAATCCACAGGGCAAAACCATACCTACTTTTTGAGGAAAATCTTTTGTAGTTTTGAAGTATAAGTGCAGCCCTTTAGGGGTTTTACACATTAAAGTCTTCAACCCAAGAGCCTTGATAACTTCCAAAGCTTCTTCTTTTCCTTCGTCAATATCTACAACTATATACCCTGTTCTTACCCACCAACCTATCTGACCTCCGTTGAATAAATGTGACTTGGCTGCGGCTTCAGTAACTATTGCCGTGTCTATCCTTTTCTTGCCTAAACATCTTACATAACTGTCCTGCCCTACCTGAGCATTAAATTGTGATAACTTCATTTTTCTGCTCCTTATAATCGGCTCAAGGCTCGGTCTAGCTCAATATCTAACGCTTGTTTTTTATCGCACGGGGAAAAGCAAATTGATTCGTGGGGACATACGCTACACAGTTGAGTTATGTCCAAAGCAACCTCTTCAACGGTAGGTATAGAATTAAACTTGGGCTTAATTTCACGGTCTACCGTAGTGTGCTCAAAACTAGGATTATCTTCCATCCACCGTCTTAGGCGTGCTGTTTTCTTTCTCACCCTGTCCCGTATATCATAATCCGTTATATCAAATATATTAATTACGTGGTCTAAAATCATCAATACATCTGTAACTTCATCCAATACTTTATTTTGTAACTTATCTAATGCGGTTTCGTGCTTTTCATATCGCCCGTATTTAGTAAGTACGCAAGACAATTCGTTCAACTCCTCAACAGATACCAACATTTGATTTTTGTACCCGTAGTTTTCTCTAGCTTTTTCAAGCGTGTCTAGGTCAAGTTTTGATATAAACTCCTGTTTAAGCTTGTAATTATACTCCTCCATATTTCTTACCCTCCAAATCGTTTGCTATAGTTGATACTTTATATTTCCAGTCTGGGCTCGTACAATACCTTAGGTTGATAGCACTAAGGCTATAACCATTGAAGTATTTTCCTCCTTCAGTTAGGTAGTTTGTTTTCAAGCGTTTCGCTATATACATTATACACGTTTCTTTTGATTCAAAATGTTTAAATCCACTTGGGCTGCTAGAATCTGTCCAACCAAACAAATTATTATGGCTTTGGGCTAAGGTTGATTTTCCCCAACCGCTTTCAAGTGCGGCAATTGAAGCTAAAACAAGGGCATTTATACCAGTAATCTCTTCGGCTTGAACAAATACGTGAGCGAGAGGTTTAAAGTCCGTATTCAAGCGATTTTCCAGCTCCTTCGTTGTAATAAGGCTTGGTGTCAACACGCTGAAATTGAGAGGGGTAACTTTTGATTTTCTTTCGCTTCTACTTACTATACTAACGGACTCAGTAGAAGTTGTGTCCTGCGGTGGGGTTATTTGTACTTCTTCCTGTATTTCTTCTTGTACTTTCTGCTGTTCTTGTACATAAAGAGATTCAACTTTCATTATTTGGATAAGCTCTTGTGTTAAAAACAACGCTTGAAGCGTTAAAACCAACACTACTATATACCAAAAAGCTAAAAAACCCAAAACTGAATAACCTATTATCTTGTTGTATCTTCTGCGTCCCACTTCTTTAGCCATGTTACACTCACCTTTCCAACTTCAAAAATTAATTTTGTCTCCTCAGAGATTTCTTGCTGTCTACCGTAGGTAACTTGGGTAATACCAGAAGACACTATTGCCCTCGCACAAGCTTCACACGGGTAACGGGTTACAAATAGCGTACATCCTTCAAGGTCTTCTTTTGCACGAGATATTGCGTCAATCTCACTATGAATAGCCCTACAATCTTCGGGTAATCTGTGGTTTTTACTGTCTTCACCGTACAACTCAACCCGTCTACAACCAACAAGCTTACAACTAAAAGGCAAGGTGCGATTTGCTCCCATAACCACAATTCTACCATTTTTTGCTATTATAGCTGAACCAACGTCCACTTTTTTACACTCTCCAGCAAGCTTTGAATATTCGTGGGCTAGTTTGAGTATTCCTTTATCATCAATAAGTTTCATTTTTTCTTCTCCTTTGCTATAATTCTGTCCTCTAGAAATAGGTAAGCCTTACCTTCCAAAGCCATAAAATCAACCCCTCTACATAAATCCGCTTTTCGTTTGTAGTTTTTTACTATCCCTTGCGGGTATTTGTATTGGCTTAGCTCTTTACTATACATCGTCTGCTTGAATTTAGCCCCGCAGTTACATAAAAAGAAGGCTGTAATTTTGCCGTCCTCGGCTTTTTCATTAACATTAAATAGCGAAGTACCGCAGCTTTTACACTTTCCCTTGAATAACCGTATAAATCCATCTTTGCCTTTACTATTTACGTATTTGTGTACTCTTTGCTCATATAGTGCCATTACAATCCTCCAACTTTCAATCCCTAAGTTCAAACGGTATTCCAATAACTCCCTCAACGTGTTCTGCCCCACGTTGAGTAATTACGATTTTAGTATGGGGGCTTCCATACTTATATAGATAATCAACCAATTGTTTTGATAATTTTTCAAGTTCTGCCATCTGTTTTTCTTCAACGTTTGGTTTATTCTCTTTAATCACGCTCATTTAGGTTCTCCCTTCATCCCAATTTGCTAAAACTACATTAAAACCGCACCTTTGTAATAGCTCCGTTGACTCTTTATGGGTTTCCTCATAAAAGCTATGGGTTGAAAGGTAGTGATGTTGATTCCAAGCTTCTTTATCCGCATCCTTTTCAGCTATCCAACCGCTACAATTATCAATAATTAATACGTGACTTTCTGACTTACACTTTTCTAATTCATCCCAACCGTTTATTATCTTTGGTTCCATTACAACTCCCTCCATATTAAAGCTTGACCGCACTTACATACGTTTGCTTTTTCATGACCGTCAGAGATAAAGGCTTGACAATTTGGGCATCTACCCAATAGAACCTTATTTTTAAGGCGTTCGTTATTTCTAGACACAACTTCAATAGCTTCTTTGGGTATTTGCTTGTTTAAAGCTTGTTTTGCTAGCTCTAAGGCTTCTCTAAGCATAATGTAGTTTTCCGGTGGCCAATTATTGTCTATAGCCTTGATTGCTTCTTTAGTGTTCATAACTTTTTCTCCTTATCCTCTTCTATAACGATTTCTTGGTCTACCTGTGCCGTCTACTGCCCGTATGTATTTACTAATCTCACACATACAATTTTCTAGGCTCATAACGTTCATATACCTGTCTTCTTCTGGTAGGTCTTTGAATAGGGCTCTAGGGTTCCAAGTACCGTTGATTTTGTCGTTGGCTTCAAGCCCCATAAACATCTCATCAATATTATCTCTCAACCAAAACAAGGCTTCGTCGTAGGTCATACCGTCCCTGTCGTCAAACATATAATCAATCCCACGTTTACATCCAGGTCCAGCCACAGAGAACTCATTTTCGCTAAATTTGAATTTGTCAATATAGGTAAAATCTACAAATATTTGATAGGCTAGGAAATCCCCAATACCCATATAACTTCGCATAAGCTCAAATACTTCTTTTTGACTTTCGCAAGCTTTGATTTTTTGGAATACTTTGTCTTTATTCAANTACTCCATAAATCTCATTACCCGCATAGTCATNGANTCCTCCCCACCAGGGAGGTACCACTTCAAGGCTCTTTTCATTCCACCCGTTATAAAGGCAGAGGTGAAAAATACATACTTAGGGTCGTCTANTGATTTATTAGNAAGTATTTTTCTGTATATCTCAGGGTTGTAGTCCCTAAAGTCTAGGGGTGCTCCTATCAACTCAAGAGTGGAGGACTTGTTAAAAAGCCTGAAAAGGATTATGTTCATAACCTTATTTCTATAAGATAAAAAATCGTTTTGAGCTATATTGTTTATAAGCCACAGCGACTCCCTATCATGTTCTCTTCTCACGTTGGTGAATCTAAAATCGTTCAATATAGTATTATGCGTATACGGGGGGTTGGTTTTCTTCACATCTTTTCTAATATGTATTTTGTATCGCTCTGTTATAAAGGTATACAAATGAGCCATGTTTTCTTCGTTCAATACGGGCTCAGCCTTCAATATTTTGTTTTCTCTTACCCCGTTATAATAACGGTCTGATATTTTATGCTTCAATTTATACCCCCAATACTTTGCTTACATACATATCGGCTTGATGAGTCCAAAGCACGGTATTATATTCCTTTATAGCTCTATCATATAAGTTCCAACTGTCTTGACCTTCGTATGGTCCCATATGCCAGCGTATACATAATATTTCTTCTTCAGTCAATTTTACCATACCCTGAGCATAAACAAGGGAAGCTAAGGCGTGGTGACCTAACGGAAATTGTTCTGGGTTATATGTATATCCGCCCCCTGAACTATTAAGGGAATAACTATCCATTTTACATAAGTCGTGAAATATACCGATTAATAACGGGCTGTAATCATAACCCCACTCAATAATTCCTGCTTTTGTCCACTTTTTAAGCGTTAGGTATACCATAAATGAATGGTTGAATAAATCGCCTGCTTCACATCCGTGGTATTTAGTTGAGGCAGGGGCTTCAAAAAATCCTCTGGTTTCAAGCTCATCTAAAACAGTAATGACATCAAGGGCAGGTATTTCTGCTTCAAACAAGCAAAGTTCCAATAAGTTACGTTTTCCCCTTAAATTCAAGAGTTTTATTGTTTCTAGGGCTACCTCTAAGTCCTGTTCTTCTATTACTTCAGTTCTGAGAGGGTATTCTCTATTTTGTGTTGACATTTGTTTTCTCCTTTTTCTTCGCTTTTACTTCAATTAACGGGCAATTAATATGTCTTCTAACGTGACATTCTGGTCTAAAATCCTCGTATTTATCAAGGGGTAAGGGGCAAAGTGTAAAGCTACACTCCATACAAGTCGGGGGCATCTCATTCATAGGGCTTTTCATACAAATCATACTATACCTGTTCCTCTCTCACGTTTAATGTAACTTATAATACTATTGTACTCTCTTTTTGTAAACTAGTCAAGGGTTTTTGTAAAGTTTTGTAAAGTTTTTGTCTACCTTATTATACATCTATTCCTCTCTCACATCTACTCCTGTATTTTTCAATACATCTTCAATAAATTCCTCTATCTCTATGTGACCTTTTGACATATGGAAAAAACCTTTATTATATTCAGTTATAAACTTGTTGACGTCCTTTTTCTTAAAATTGAACTCGTGAGTCAATACATACAGGGTTATGGCTAAAGTATGAGTCAAGGTAGTGTGTATACTTACTTTTCTGACCTGTTCTTCGGTGGCTTTATTAACCGCATTGTTGCCTCGTCTTCGTTCTGCTCTATTCAACATTTTGTCCTCCTTTTCGGGTTCTACCTTATTATATACCTTTACTATTAAAAGGTAAAACGGTGATTTGAGGAATTTCCTGAAGGAAAATCCTAAGTAATCTTGTTTTTAGCTCCTTTTTTCTCACCGTTTCGCCCCTTTTCTAAAAATTTTAGCCTTAGGTAAGCTCATCCTCTTCTCTTGTGTTTTCTTTTGATATAGGGGCAAATCTACCTGCTAGGGTTTCGGGTACGCTTGAAGCCAGTATGACTTGACCGTCTGTAGTTATTATTATTGCTCTTGTTCTACGCCCATAAGTTAGGTCAATAAGCTTTTCGCCCAGCTTAGCGTTAGTGACCAATCTTTTGATAGGGGCTGACTCTGGTGACATAATTACTACAATTTTGTCTTTTGCTACATAATTACCAAATCCCACGTTTAACATAATTTCACCTCCTTATATAGTTTCAAGTAGGAAGCCGCAACGACCTACTATTAACAAAAGCACTAGCATTAACACATTTATTTGAATACTCTCTAAAATCTTTTTCTTGGTACGTCTAGTCATAATGACCTCCTTAGGTTCATTTGGTTTAAAATATGGTACTTTACTAGTATACTACTATTACTCGGAGGAGTAAAGCTTTATTTTTTAGTGTGGGGCTAGTGGCTTAATTGCCACTGCCTACCTGCTTTTTGTTTAGGAAGTTTCTACCATCCTCCTGACCTTTTGTGTAGGTATCAAAATGTATATCGCCGTTGAAAGTGATACCACCGCCCTTAGTTGTTGTTAATTTGCCGCCGTACCTTTTATCAAATTCCTCAAATACGTCTGGGGGGGTTACAATCAAAAGAGCGGTACATTGTTCATCGAATTTCTGTTTTAAGCCCTTCAAAAAGCCAAGTGTATAACTTGCACTGACCCCTCTACTGTTTCCGTACTTAGCTCTGTATATTTTCTGTTCAGCCACGATGCCTTTACGAATAACTCTGTAAGCAAATTCAAATACTTGCTTTGCCGTTTTTGCGTCTGCGGTTCTGCCTAAAAAAGCAACCTGCTTACCTACCAATAATACCTTACATCTGAAGTTTTCTGCTATTATGATACAAAGTCTCATTCTGAACCCATCATTATCTGTAGTCTTACAAAGCTCTAGAGAATAGGCTATTTTATCGCCTGTCATCATATCGGCTTCAACGTTGTATTCAGCCATTAACTTTTGTGCTTTTAACATCGCTGCCTCTGACTCGTGTGTGTTTGAGTTATTCCCTGCAAGCTTTAGTAGTTTTTCAATTTTGGTTGTTATTTGTTCAATATTCATTTTGTTCTCCTCCTAATTTGTAAGCCTGTCTCATCAGAATTGGTAGGCTACTTTCCCAATTGACGCCCCGCAAGGCGTTTCGACTATTTTACCCCTTTTAATAGTTCTACCCAACCTATGGGCTTTTTAACTTCTTTCAGTACTATAGCACAAGCCCAATCATTATGTTCAAACCCTTCGTTATCTCCTAAATAGTCAAGTAGTGGGTCAAGACCCCCGTCATCTACTGATACGGTGATGTGTTCCCCGTCTTCAAGTATTAGTGTGTACCAATGTCTATTTTTACTTTTCATTTTGTAACCTCCGTTGTACCTTTTGTTAACTTATAATACTAGTATATTCTCCCTTTGTAAACAAGTAAAGCGTTTTTGTAAAGTTTTTTAATTTATTTTACAAGGGGTCTTAAAGTCTGTCTACTTTCCTTTTGTTTCTCCCCCATTTAACTACAGACCCAATTTTTAGCTCAATAACTAAAATTCGTACCAAATCCTTCCAAGCTTTTGCTAGTTGTTCTCTTGCCTCATTAAAAGTTTCGTATTTCATTTTGTCCTCCTTATAGTATGGTTACATGAACGCCTTGTGCGGTCAAGCTTAGTAAACACTTTTCTTTAATTAACATCTCAATTATAGCAGGGGCTGCATTTTTCAATACAATACCGTTACGGCATATATTTGAGCTGTCTACATAACCAAAACTGATTTCAACTGGGGCAGTAGTCTGGCTTCTAGCAAGTATTTTTAGTACAATATCAAGTTCCTTTTGTGTATAAACTTCTTTCATTTTGTNCTCCTTAGGGCAAGGGGGCTTATAGCCCCAACTCAATTTTGTTAGCGAATTTTGGNTTTTTTGCTTCNANCTGTTTTAAGGTAGCAGGGTCAAATTTCATAGCCCCTTTTGCGGTAGTGATTACAATACTTTTCTTGGTTTGCTTAGTTATTTTGAAAACACCTATTACCATTCCCGTGAACGCCTTTAGAATTACTTCCCCTTGTGCTGCTAGGACGAGAGAATTCGGTTCTACGGAGTTTTTAGTAGGCTCGGGTGAACTTACTATGTCTTCTTTAACTGCTTTTTTAGGGGTTGGCTTTTTATGTGCTGGTACTTTTAATAAACGCTTACCGTTCCAGCTGCATTCTTCGCCATCAGCATTATCAAAAAGCATTACGCCTTGGTCAGTGAAACCTATCATGTCGGCTTCTCCGTTTGTACCTTGGGTGGCTTCAACTAGACCCTTTTTAATTAGACTTGAAATCACGCCTGAGGCTGTTTTTCCGCTCATACCTGAATTATCAATTGCCGTAAAGGTCCAAGTGGCGTATTCAATTGCGTCGTTGTACTCGTTATTTCTCATTCCGTTTACCATCATTGTTTCAAGTCTAGTTAATTTAGTCATTTTGTAACCTCCTGCCCCGTGGGCTATTTAAGTGCGTTTTGTTAACTTATAATACTATTGTATTCCTTTCTTGGGAACAAGTAAAGGGTTTTTGTAAAATAAATTAAAATTATTTTTATAAGCCTTGTTTTAATTTCTTAAGTCGTGCAATAAGTGTAGCTTGTTGATTTAATATTCTTTCAAGTTCTTCTTCGTATTCAGCCCGTGCCCTATCAAGTTTGAGGTCTAACTCCCCAATTTCCTTATTAGTTCCCGCAATAGCTCTGTCCTGTGAAAAACGTTCTTCAACATATACGCTTGTACCGTTGCTTTCTGTCACCATTACTGCTCTGTAACCGTCTTTTCTAAGTTCCTTAGCCTTAGCCTTTATTGTTTCAATTTCCTTATGGTCCCAAGCACTTGCGTAATGTCCTGTGAAGTATAAATTTTCTTTAATCGCTTGTTTTTTATTCATTTTATTTTTCTCCTTTTTCATCAAAGCTGTAAAATCCGTTTTGGCCAATAGTTAGTACATACTGCTTTTTACTACCTGCAGCCCTGAAAGTAACTTGGTCAATCACTAGCTCATTTTCATCTTCTTCGTCTTCACACCAACGGGTATTAATAATTACCATTTGCTTTTTAGTAATAGTTAAATCTTCAACGTCCAAGTGAGTACTAATGAAGGCTTTAGCAATATCAATACCTATTGAGGATAAATCCTGGCTTACTTTAGTAATTGTCATTATTTTTCCACCTTTGCCTTTTCAATTTCATTCTCACGTATGTAGTTCTTTTCTTTTTCGTCTATAATCATGTTTACAAGTCTGTTTTCTCTTTCTGTGTTTGCGTCAAAAGCGACGGATGCTTCAAACTTCTTGATTTCAGCATTCTTTTGAAGCGTTTTAACGTCTGTCCTCAGGTCGTTTATTATGTCTACTAGCATTGCCTTGTCAGCCTTTAGTGTCTCAATTTGTTCTTTCAATGTTCCCATTTTGTTCTCCTTTTAACTACCGTGTTGTTAACTTATAATACTATTGTATTCCCTTATTGTAAACAAGTAAAGCCTTTTTGTAAAATAAATTAAAAACTGTTTTTATAAGCAACCCCTTATGGGGTTTCGTCTTAATTTACAAAGACTCATCAGGCTTATTTATAAAGATACCAAAACCGAGTTGGTTATGTTTCAAAAGC
>JGI1221J13441_10001255_pt1 | contig 10870 bp, 18 predicted proteins | sample LakVidmifraction_4_FD_13441 | JGI IMG/M metagenome (IMG submission 13441) | reverse complement strand
TCGCAGAACGCTTGGTCTGTGATTGTCACGGATCCGTCTGCATTGATTTCGATTGAGATGTTGTCGGTTTGGATTTTCATGGTGTCGCTTCCTGCGTCGTGTTGTTTCTTGCTACCCCCTGACTATAGTCACCCTCACATCACCCGTCAACTCGTTCGCGAGTTATTTCTACCCACGATGTCACTTTTATTTTTTCGCCAAGGTCACCGTTCTCTAAAACGAGCTGCGTGTATCCGTCGGAGTGGTACACGAACGCTAGCGCCCCTGCCCTCGTGAGGTGCGTCAAGAACGTGCGCTGCTGTTTGGTCAGCACTCCAGTTCCAGATTTACAATCAAACGCAACCAGGCGCCCTGTTGGGTGGAGCGCGCCGATAAAATCGACCTTGGGGTCTTTCGACGGAATGCCGGCGTGGTGATGCGTAGCCATACGCGTCATCGTGGCGACGCCCTCCTTGTGCAGGCGGATGCATTCGTGGGCGCAGTGTGCCTCCCACGTTCGGCCTGAGTTACGCCTAGTCATTTACCAGTCGGCAGTGACGGCGCGGCATCAAGCGCAGCAACAAGGGCCTCGGCCTCAGATTTGATCTCATTGTAATCAAGGCCAAATCCCAAAAAGCTGTCCCACTCTGTGGCCACGTTGTCACCCTCTGCCCAAGCCGCAAGCGCCCGCTCTTTTGGGTAGATAGCTACATGGGTCCATCCACCAAATTGCACGATATAATCAGCGCCCCAAGCCTCTCGCACGAGACTCAGTAAGCAACCCACAGTTGCGGGGTCGCTGAGGTCGGGCGTGTCGTGGCTGATTGTATTGTTGGTTGCGCTCCTGGAAAGCCACCACCAGCGCCGTTCGCCGTCGTCGGAAGCAAAACGGTTGCCGTCAATATCGAGCATTCCGGGCATCCAGCGCCAATGTTTGCAGGCCGCTGCGCGCTTTCCGAGTTCGATTAAGTCAGTCATTGGTCCACCTCCTTCAGCCGGTTTCGAATCTGTCTCAGTTGCTTAATGCATGCCTCTGTACCCTGCGGGTGAGTCGCAAGGTGCAAAAATACCTGCGCGAGCGAGACTACGTCGTAGAGGTCAGACTTTGTGGGCGTGCCGTAAATGCATCGCCATATTGCATCGTCGATGGATTGGTCGGTCGGGTCGGGCACGCCCCAGCCATCAAAGCGAAGCCATTTTAGCGATCGCGACGCTCCCTTAACCTCGACCTCGTCCACGAAAACGAACTCATCTCGAAAGTGATGGGTCGTCTTGGGCGGGAGTACCGGCACATATGATGAGCGAACGTACATCCCCCCTTCGGCTGACGTTACGGTGTGTTTGAGCGCGCCCCCGCCCGTATAGAACACGTCCCCGAGCTTCAAATTACCTACTTGTTTTTTTTGCTGCTTTTTCATTTACCTACCTCCGCAGCCAGCAATCCCATAACCCTCTCAAGCACAACCTCGCGCGCGTCCCTCTCCGCTGTAACCCTCGCGAGCTCGCTCTCTGAGTTCGTGATTGCCACGGATAGCCGCGTCAATCTGTCGATAAAGTTCTCGATTGTTGCGTTCATCAGTCGACCTCGAAATCTAAACACTTTCATTTCGTCCTCCACTTTTCAACGTCTGTTATCGCGTAACGGATGAGCGTCCCAACGAGCGTGTAGGCAGGCCCTTCGCCCCGCTTGCGCATTCGCCGAACGGTCTGAACCGACACGTTTAGGATTTTTGCCAACTGTTTTTCTGTGATCATTTTACGTCCAAAATATGAAATCTTTGCGGTTTTGATCGAGCGCTGGGCGCATTTCGAAATCCTTGCAGTGGTTGTCCTGGTTGACACTGATTCCAGACAATCCGCAAATTCCCCGCATCCAGTTAATGCAACTCCCACACTGAATCGGAGGAGCTTCCTCACCCCAGCAGATCGACGCTGAGTCGCAAAACCTGCACATGTAATGCTCAGGATTTTTATACGGCCTCTCCGGCATCTCACCGTCAATCACGCGCAACGCGCGCTCCATCAGCGAGGTAAACACGGCCTCGTCAAAATCCACGACCTCGCAATATAATGCGTCAGTGTCTTTGCATGTCATCATGTAAAGTGCGCGGTGAACGTCGTAGTCGGTCAGGCCCATGTACAGCTGCATCTGAGCGTAGTGCGTGGGCTTTTTGATCTGGACGCCGTGCACGCGGGGCTTGCCTTCCTTTGTGAGAGGCGCAGACATGTCGCGGAAATATTTACCGCTGGAAGTTTTCATCTCCCACAGCAACCACTCGTCCTTCACCTCCACGTCTTTCACGAGCGCGTGGTCAATGTACAAAAACCCGTCCGTGTGTCCGCGCAGGATATTTCCAAACGCGGACACAGCGTGCTGGGTCCCGATAAGTGGCAGACCGGCACGACGCACCGCAGCCGCGTGGCGCGCTTCCTCTTTGTGACCATGGTCAAAAAGTTTCAGCATCCGCGCGGAGAACCCCTCAGGCGAGACGATGTGGCGATACTGATACCAGGCTTGGCGCTCGCACTCGACTCCGAGTGATGAGCAGCCTAGGTAGTATCGTTTTTTCTCGTCGGTGCCTCGCTCAAATGCGGCGAGTATTCGGTCTGTCAGTTGTTTCATCCTATTTCTTTTCCCAAGGATTCGCCTTCTTTTCTTTCCTAGATGGCTCGCCTTTGCTTTGAGTGTCGGATGATTTTGCCTCAAGAACCTTCTCAAGGCTTGCGTGTTCCGCGCCCATGACGGCCTCGTACTGCTCCTCTTCAAGCTTGGCCTCGAAAAGTATTGTGTAAACAGAGTCGGTGCCCGTTCCCTCTCGCTCAATTTCAAATGAGGTGTCCCAGCCGTATTTGATAACGACCTTTTTGACCTTGTCTTTGACGTCGTTTGACGCCTCAAGAACCTGAGGGACAATCCCTTTCACCTCGTCAATCACGACAAGACTGAGCAGGTGGCGTCCAGATGGGCGCATTCCGTCGTGCTTCGACTCGTCAAAAATCTCCGAGCGGTTCTGGTCATTTAGCCAAACCTGTTTGAATGAAAGTGGTTTGGCTTTTACGAATACCACTGTCTTTTTCTCGCCGTCTTTCAGGCGGAAAAAGTCACCGCCGCTCGTTTCGTCAGTAACTTTGTCCGACTCCGCAAAATAATCCGCTGCCGCTTCTAAATCCTTCTTCGTTGCCATTTCGATTCTCCTTGTTGACACTTTGTGTGCTCAGTTGTTATCAATGGTTACCACCAGTAATCAGGAGCGGTCAAGTGAAATTCAGAAAATGGCAACTCGAAGCCCTACAAATCCTCGGGAACAGTTGGGAAAAACGCCCACTTATTCGCGCGGTGATGGGCGCGGGCAAATCGATCGTGATCGCAGAGATAGTCAAACGCCACCAGTACTCCCACGATATCGTTGTGAGCGTCCCAACTCGTGACCTTGTCGAGCAGCTCGCCGAAACGATTGAAACCCACACCGAGCTGATGTGCGGGCGCTACTACAGCCACGCAAAAACAATCGCGACCGTGACGGTGGTTTGCCACGACTCGCTCGCAAATCTGCCGATGCCACTGCGCCCGTTCGATCCATTTGCTCGACTGCGTTCCACACTGTGGATTGCGGACGAGGCACACCAGACCGAGTGCGACACGGTCAAAGCGTTCGTTTCGCGGTGGAACCCGGAACTCCGTGTTGGTTTTTCAGCCACGCCGTGGCGCAGTTCGGATCGCGAATCTATCAGCGCGTTCGAAACTTTGATCTACGACTACGGCGCTGGTGATGCGATTGCCGACGGCGTTGTAGTGCCGCCACGGATCGTTCACCCCGAGGAAGGGGCTAGCGTTAATTACGTGTGTTGGGAGTGGATGCACTCGATGAGCGGGCCCGGCGTTGCAAACGCTGTCGGAGTCGAGGACGCGGAGGAATTCGCCGCATCACTGAATATGCCGGTGATGTGCGTCCACTACAAATCACCGCACAACGCGTCAGACGCGCGGAAGTTCTTGAGCCTTGGCGGCCTGCGGTGCGTCGTCTACGTCGATATGCTCAGCGAGGGTTTTGACTGCCCAGCGATTGACTGGATGTGCCTGCGGCGCCCCGTGAAATCACGTGTGCGTTTTGCGCAGGAAGTGGGGCGAGGACTGCGGGCGAGGCCCGGTAAAACTGAGTGCCTGGTGTTTGACCCGTATGACCTGTTTGACTCTATGGGACTCTCGTTTGAGGCGTGCCTCGGTGAGATTGACTACCAAAAAGACGAGGTCATTCCCACGATTAGACTCACTCAGATTTTCGAGGAAACCAAAACCGCAGACTCATGGAATCCCGGAGTCGAGGGGATGTCAGCGGTTCGCTCCTACCTGCGCTCAACGCGCGTCACGGTTTCGATCGACGAGGTTATCAGGAACAACGGCTGGCGATCGAAACCCGCCAGCAACAAACAAATGGACCTCGTCGCGTCAATGTTTGCGGGGATGAACCCTGAACAACTTGGCGAGCACCAGCAGCCGCTACTTGCGTGCTGGATGGCTATGCTGAGTGGTGAACTAAAAAAAGGCGACGTTTCAGATCTGATTACAATTGCGAAAAACTGGAGGAAATTATGAAAAATCGAATCAAAATTAAAGCAGGTGAACTCAAAGTCGGTGACGTCTTTTACCAACACGCCCGCACCCTTGAAGTCTACACGTTTAAGTTCAAAGGGTGCTTCGTGTATGCTGAAGGGTGCGAATTCGCTGCCATTATTAACCTTGATCAAGATGTCTACATCCGAGCACCACGCCGAGTGGTCGCAGATTTCGCCGTTGGAGAAAAGTACAGGATTGGGCCATTTGATTACGAAGTGCTCGCTATTGGGAATCGGGAGGCTTTCGTCCGCCACCTTGATCTGGGCTGCGAAGTCACGCACCCGCTTAGCTTGGAGGTAGACCAATGAAGTATCCAAACACACTAGCACTGCCACGCCCACAGGAAGTGGAGTGCCCATCCTGTGGCAGCGAAGACACCCAGATGGAAATTGAATGGGCCGATCGAAGCATATCGATTCAGGGCGGCTGGCTCACCGTAGAGTGCAACTGCTACGAATGCAGATACGCTTGGCAGCAGGAGTACCCCGTTCGATTCGCAAAAGAGGTAGACCAATGAGCCTAACAGCCGAACAGCAAATCGCCGCCAGCGCTATCACCGAATTCCTCGCTTCAACAGATCGCGAGTTTGTCCTCGCGGGCTACGCGGGCACTGGCAAAACGTACACAATAGGCCACGCGCTCAAAGGGCTTCCTAGAGTTGCCTACGTGGCACCAACCCACAAAGCCGCCGGCGTGTTGCGTGAGGCCACAGGACAGGACACGCAAACGCTCCATAGCCTGCTCGCGTGCCGAAAGCAGCGCGACTACAAGACGGGCACGTCTAAGTTCTCACCCGTATTCGAGAAAGCCACTGTTGGCCAATACAACGTAATTGTGGTCGACGAGGCGTCGATGGTCGGCACTGAGATGCGAAACTGGTTACTTGAGGCGTGCCTCTACGTGAACACCAAAATCATCTGGATGGGGGATCCGTGCCAGTTGCCACCGGTAAACGATGAGTCCGTGGTGTTTTCGTCTGGCCTGACCTCGGCACACCTCGGAACCATTATGCGCAATCACGGGGATATCCAGCGCGCCGCAACCAACGTCCGTCTGCATATCGGAGACGCCCAAACACGGTGGGCAGAATCAGGAATGCACCTGTACCGCACGGAGAATAAGCATTTCCTAGAGCAGTACCTAGAACGCCGCGACACCGCGAAAATGCTCGCGTGGAAAAATGAAGTGGTGGAGTGGCTCAACGACTGGGTGCGCCAGCAGCTTTATACGGACCCGCTGCCCTTTCACAAAGACGAGCGCTTCGTGGTTGTGACCACCTGGGCTGACCACTCCGAAACAACGATTCTCCACAGTGAGGACGAGCTCACGGTCAGGGGCTACACGAGCGAGCAAATATCTGGACTCGACGCGCACTACCTCGCGGTTGACCACCCGATGTACGGCGCGATAAACATTCCTGTGCTCGCAAAATCCGCCCAGCTTGACTACGACAAACGACTAAACGCACTCAAACAACAGGGCCTAGGTGGGCATGGTTGGCGTCCGTTTTTCGAACTCCAGGAGCAATTCGTATCGGTGCGCCCGGGATGGGCAACCACGATCCACAAATCACAGGGCTCGACCTACGCTCAGGCATTTGTTGTCGAGACCGATGTGCGAGGCTGCAAAGACCACCTGACGCGCAACATGCTGACCTACGTCGCCTACTCACGCGCAAAGGATGAACTATGGATCGCGTGATTGATATGCGTGACCTTGCGTCAAAACTCGGGCTGACCGCAGCCTCATCGCGTGGAAAGTGGGAGTGTCCGTCATGCGGCTCAAAAGACAACCTGCACATCTACGCGCCACCGCGTGACGCGTTTTGTTTCGGTGGATGCGGAAGCATGGACGCGATTGAGCTCGTGCGCCGAGCGCTCTCAATGTCCTTTCCTGACGCGTGCAAATACCTAGAGATTGAGCGCCCGAGCATCCTACAGAAACACCAGGAGCGACCAAAACCAGCGCCAAACGTGGATGCCTACAATTGGATTTACGAGCACACGTGCGTTGAACTTCTCCCCGAACACGCCGATTGGCTTGAAGATCGAGGCATCAGAAACGATCGCGACGAACTCAAATCAATCCTGCCCCAAACGTGGGACGAACTTGCAGACTCAGAATCAGCGCGAGACGTCGGAATTCAGAACTCAAAATCTGGAACCCACCCGTGGTGGCGAACACCTTTTATCTGTATTCCGTACCTCGACGAAGCTGGGCGAAATGTCGTCGATTTGAGGTTCCGGCGAATCCACGACGAGGACGGACCAAAAATGCTGAGCCTGTGCGGAACGCGCCATGTTCCCGTTCCCTATCAGGCGTGGAGGACACACCTAGGCATGGCAGCCTCAAACCTTAACACCCAGCCATTCATAGACACAGCGCCGCTTTTCATCGTGGAGGGTGAGTGGGATGCGATGCTCGTGCGCGCCCACGGCCACCACGCAGTTGCAACTCCAGGCGCGAGCGTTTGGCATAAACATTGGACAGAATGGGTGCACCGAACGTGCATCGTCAAAGGCGAAGGCGGCTTTAACTCCGTATTCAAGCGGCCAGTTTATGTGGTTGGAGACGGCGACGACGCAGGGCAAAAGATGTCGAAGCGCGTGACAGGAGTCCTATCACGCGTCAACATAGACGCTCGCGCGCACACGTGGCCAGACGGCGACGCAGGGGATAACCGCATGAATTTAAACGAAATAATTAAAGGCTTTAGATGATCAATCCAATCGCACTTTCCGGCTCGTACTCCGAGCAGATGGACGTGGTATGCCAAGCGTCCGAGGGGATCCTGTATCAACAGCGCGGCACGCTGATTAGGATTCGAGACAACCAGATTGACACCCTGACGGCCACAAGCCTGCAATCTCACCTGATCGACCACATGACGCCAGTAACCCAAAAACTCACCAAAGATGGCGACGTTATTGAAGTGCCGCAAAAAAAGTTTGAGCGTGACCTCTGTCAACACCTGATTGACCGCACGCAAATTGACCTGCAAGAACTCGAATACGTGTACAGGTGCCCCGTTTTTGACGAGGATATGGTGGTGTATTCCGAGCACGGTTACCACCCCACATGCAAAGCCTGGCTGAACACCAAAGACCTCGGATTTATCGAGCCGATGCCTATCCCGGAGGCCAAGGGATTGCTTGACGACCTCCTGTGCGACTTCCCGTTTGCAGACGAGGCCAGCCGAACGAACGCAATGATGGCGCTGATTACTCCGTTTATTCGCCCCGCCGTTGGCCTGATGCCGTTGTTCCTGATTACGGCGCCCTCAGAGGGAAGCGGGAAAACGCTCCTGGCCGAAATCGTGGGCATGATTTCCGACGGCGTCCACGCCGAGAAAATGATTGCACCGTCAAACGATGACGAGTGGCGAAAGCGAATATCATCAAGTCTCGCGGACAGCCCATCGGTCATCATTATAGACAACGTCGAGGACCTTGACGCGCCGTCCTTGGCTGCCGCGCTCACGTCTAAAATATGGACAGATCGAATTCTTGGCTCCACCAAAAACATGAGCGTTCCCAATCGGGCTGTCTGGTTTGCAACCGGCAACAACCCCACCGTGAGCGCTGAGATGTCTCGCCGGTGCGTGCCCATTCGGCTCGTGCCCGCAACGGAGCGTCCAGCGGACAGGCCGTTCAGGCACACAGACATTGAGCGATATGTGATCGAGAACAGGACGCAGCTCGTGCGCGCTGCTATGTCACTCGTCTACCACTGGGTGATGGCCGGAAAGCCCCTGGTGGACGTAACAATGGGCAGCTATCAGGTGTGGGCAACGATTGCCGCCAGCGTGATTTGCTCCCACGGGTACACGGGCGCGCTAGACAACCGCGCGTCACTCAGAACGGACGAGGACGACGAGTTGCGGGCATTCATAGAGATATGGGCCAAGAATCCCCAGGCGCGCAAATGCGCCACGGCACGCGACCTGGAGTCGATGTGTCGCGACGACGACGGTGATTGGCTGGCAAGCGTCAGGGGTAGTTCACTCCACACAGGCGCGAGGTCAAGGCGTGTCAGCGCGTACATAGCAGGTAAGGTCGACCGCATCTACGGGTGCTGGAAGATTTGCCGCAGCCAGGATTCCCACAGTAAAGCGGTGACATTCTATCTGGAGTCGCTCAAATAGGGGCAAATTCACTTCAACCACGCCGTTCTCACATCGAGAGCGGCTTTTTTTTTCCCACAGGTGTATTCCAGATACCTCGTTATAGGGTCAAATCTAGGGCGAAATCCTACACCGCAAATGTCGATCTGTACGGTGAGCAGGATTCTCAAAAAGTCCATTTTGCGGTGAGCAGCGGTGAGCAGATTTGGCATTTGCGGTGTAGAAATTCTCTTATTAGTTATTATTTATTATGTACTTAGGTGTGTTTGCGGTGTGTGCGGTGAAGGTTTGAGTACAATGTTATTTTGTTTTTTTGCTGTTTGTAAGTGCTTGAAATCATTAGGTTCTCATTTTGCTAAAAAACCATAATGGCTGAGGCTGGATTTAACGCTTCTACACCGCAAGTGTATTCTGGAGGGCAAAGAGTCTGCTTATTATATCGAAAACGAGTTGACCTTTCTGGCTGGGTTGTTATGATTTGGGTATGAACACCACAATATCGACAAAATCCCTAGGTGCCCGCAAACCCCACTCCTGTGACTGGTGCGGCCTAACCATTGCCACGGGCGAGACTTACAATCGCTCAGCTGTCGCTGGAGACGGAAGTGTCTGGACGTGGAAAAGCCACCCTGAGTGTGATGACGAGATTTCAACAATGTACCACGACGGCGACGGGTTTTCGCAGCACGCATTGATTGAGGACGTGGATAGCCAGTCCGAGGCGTGGCAGCGGTGGTACGGAGACAAGCTCGAAGATGAGGCCACCGCAGCTTGGTGCATCTACTTCGATGCTAGGGTGGAGTACGAAGAAAGCCGATACTCGAAGCGTCGTGAAGCGTTGGAGCTTCCCTTGCGAACTGCGTTTCTAAAATACAGAGATGCGCAGGATGCGTCTGACGCTCACCAAAAATCAAAAAACGAGGAAAAACCATGAGAATCCCAAAACGACACCAATTCGCCCCAGACACCACAACCCGAGCGCAGTCAGCGCTCCTCACCCTAGGAGTCGTGGCAGCAGCCGCGCTCTACGCGCTCACGCTCACCGCGTGTGGGGACGGCCTAGCCGACAAACGTGTTGAGCAAGTCGAGCCTAAGGAGTCTCAGGTTCAACTGCGCAACCGCCAAGGCATTGACCGCTGCCACGCGTGCAATGATGTGCCTGAGTGCTACTGCTGGTGGGAGGATGTGGACGGAAAGCCCGCATGTGTCGAGGTTGCCCGTGGCATGTACCAGCGCGAGTGCGCGCAGTTTTCGCTTGATGAGCATTGTGAGATTTTTCCGGGTAAGAACGAGTGCCAGGAGGACAAATGAGTGCGCTAGCATTGTTTTTCCTTTGCGCAGTCATCGGAGCCATCGCCACAGCGATGTTCACAGGGACCGGCGAACTAGTTGCTCGCCTCAGGCGGGAGGAGGGCGAATGAAAGTCGATAAGATTCAGTCGCACCGATTAGGCGAGGTTGTCGCGGAGGAGGTTAGACTTCAATCGGACCGATGGGGCAATGTGCGCTTCTCAGACCTCTCAAAACTTACCACGGGGCCGGATGGACCTCACATCAAGGAGAACAATATGAGTCACATGCTATACCTAGAAGTTACACGGACCACAGCCGTGGGCTGCGTCAGTGTGGAGTTCTACGTCGAGCCACTGGCCAAAAAATTCGGAATGGGACAGCTGTTCAGCGAGGGCCAGCGCACCGCGTGCTCATACGCAATAACGATACTGCTAAAAGGAATCGAGGCGATGCATTGCGTGGACTACGCTGAACTCTCTAGCGACCCTAGCCTGATGAACGTCAAAGATGAATACTTTGAGGCGTTCCTGCGGGTTTGCGAGAAGCTTCTTAGGGAGTGTAGGCGCAACCCTGATGGCGTTCTGAGGTCGTCGTGAGCACACCACTTAAAGACCTGAGCAACCTACACGCAGAACGTTATACCGGGGGAAGTCTTTTTTTCTATGTGCACCCAAAATTTACCGTTGGGGTCTCGATGCTTGATGCCAGCATTGCAGCGCCACGCTCGTGCCCTGAGTGCTCAGCCAGGCTCGTGGTTATTTGCCCTGCTATTCAGCCAGACGACGGCACGCGGCTAGCTGGGTTCCTGTGTCCATCGTGTGGGTTCAGGTTGTGACTGACATCGAGCCGTTATTCTAAGCC
>JGI1221J13441_10001254_pt1 | contig 10871 bp, 12 predicted proteins | sample LakVidmifraction_4_FD_13441 | JGI IMG/M metagenome (IMG submission 13441) | reverse complement strand
TCAACCAAAAGGTTTACAACTGAAACATTAGCGTCTGCCAATAGTTCGTTTGACATAACTGTAAGTCCTACCCATGTCTTTGCTACAAGTGCTACTTGTGCGAATACTGGGTCAGAAGCTGTACCTGCTGTTGCTTCTCCAGGGTATGAACCTGTTACTGATGAAGCTACTGTTGGTACATTAGTTGAATCACTTCCCATTGGGAATTTAGTTCCCATTTTAGAAATCAGTCCGAAATCTTCTACAACTCGATATACTTCTGATGTAAATTCTTCTGGTACTAGAAATCCTCCTGCTGAACCTGTTCCCTCNTTCAATGCNTTAAATGAAGCAAGTGCTGAAACATCTTTTGAGTAAATAGCTTTGATAAACTTAGCCATTTTTTCTTTTCCACCTAATCCTGAAATATCTTCTGCTTTTGCTGAAATTTTAGCAAACTTTTGGTCGATATTATCAAGTCCAAGTTCTTTCACTTGTGAATCTAGTTGTTCTTTAACAACTCCCACTGTAACTTCTTTCAGTAAATCTGAAAGTTGTTCTCGTGTCATTTCGATTTTATGCATATTGATAAATTAAATAAACTAATAATTATTTGATGTCTTTGAGTTCTGAAAGAATTTTGTCTTTTGCTCGATTTTCCCCTCGTAGTAAGAATTTTAAATCTTCAATAAGTGTCTTATCAACTAAAACAGAATTGCTTTTCTCATCGACATCGTCCTCCGTTGTAGCCACTCCTATTTCTAAGAGTTTTTCTATTTCAGAGAGTGCTGTCTTTAAAGAATCCCTTGTGGATTCAAGCATTTTCTTATTCTTGTTACTAATAACACGACCTGACTTCTGTACCACTTCTTCCTCCTCAACCACATCTTCAATAACTTCTTCAACAGGAGTCTCTACAACATCTTCTTCAAGTTCTTTTACAAGACAATCTTCAAGGCTTTTAACAAGTGATTCATCAAGTCCTTTGTAAGCAAGTCGTAGTGCTTCTTGATTAGCAGGTACAGGTACAACAGAAATTTCAAGCAATTCTGCTCGAGTAATAATGTTTCCGTTTCTTTCTTTTTGGATAAACCCAACTGAAAGAGTACTCAACATTCCGTCATCAACTAGTTGTTTTACTTGTTGTGCTTTTGGATTAGCTTTTTCACTTGCAAATTGAATCTTTATTTCTAAAGTTGTTTCAGTTTGTTTAATTTCAATTGCTTTTCCGATTGGAAGTTGTGAGTAATCGTGAGCAAATAATATAACAGGATTCTTTTTATAATTGTCTAACTCCCAACCTGACTGGTCAATACTGTCACCTTGTCTATCAACTGAAGATGTTGAAGCAATAAATTCGTATGTATCAACTTCAACAGACTTTTGGATATAACCTTTTAAAAATGTCTTATTCATAACTTTATTATATAGGAAGATATTTATATAGACAAAATCTCGTCCTCTAGTACTACAAAGTATTTTGCAATAGTTGCATTTACTTTACAATCATCACTTGAAAAAGCTTCTTTAATAAAATTAAATTCTCCGTCCTCTAGTTCAATAACATAATCCTTTGTGTTTAATGCTGTATCAATTTTAGACTGAATCTTTACATACAATCTTCTGAATTGACTTGATAAACCTTTTGCATAGCTTGATGTAATCGCAAAAGCAATATAATCTCGTGTAAGTTCTGCATTAGCATTTTCTATGTCCTTTTTTGTAGACTTTTCTTCAACAGGAAATTTGTAATCAATATTCAAATTTAATTTCTTCATTTTTTATTTTATTTATTATAATAATATTATTGTACTATTTATTTAAAATTAGACAAAACTAATTTGTTTTATTTTAAATATTTATGTAATACTTACCTAAGTGAAAAAACATAATAGATGTATAAAATGTAGGTCAAAGGTAAAAGATGATAATAACCTTTGCAGATTATGTTTAATCTATTCATCAAAAAAGAAACCAACTTGTAGAATGTGTCATGGTGTTCTTGATGTTCCCTCTTGGTCATTGTGTGAAGCGTGTGACGGTACAAGCATAGTAAATAAATTCAATTATTTAAAGAGAAGAGATACAACTCACACAAGAAAGTTAAATGTAATAAAAGTACCTTTAAGATATATGGACTTTAAAGAAGTAATCCGTTTATATACATTTGAACATGAAAGACATCTACTTGTTGATAGTGATACGCTTCTTTATGATGAGAATGTAATCATAGGATATAAAACTAATCCCAAAGTGAGTAATTAACTTTCTTGTTTATAAAGTCTTTTAGACTATATCCTAGAGTTAGTTCGAAATGTGGTTTATCTATAAAGTTTTTAAAATCTCCACCCCATTCATATCCTAACTTTTTAAATTCATACGCAATTATTTCCCAAGCGATTGCAGAACTTCTATATCCATTCTTTGTAGGGTATATATCTAAAGCTACTCCGTATTGATGTAGAGATTCACCTGCTTTTGCGTTAGTTACTTTTGGTCTTTGATTAAAGAGTTCTGTTTGTCTTTCAGGGCTTCTATATCCCTCAACAAGTCTAAATGGATACCCTTTTTTAGCACACCTCGCACCAATCACTACTAAATCTCTTTTAATTTTCGGTAGGAGGTCATTTATTTCAGGCTTTTTTTTTAGACTATCAACTATTTTTTGATACGCTTCAATCATTGATGATAATAAACTTGCTTTCTTTTTCCATACCTCGTTTATATGCTTGTAATATCCCTCTAGGTTCTGTGTATAAAAGAAATGATGTGTGTTATCTAATCCTGATACAAATGGAATGTGGAGGCTTCTAGGGGCTGATAAACCATGTCCTAACCCTATATCAAGTGATACAGCATGTCCTGCTAGTTCATGTTCAACAAATCGTTCAAAATAATGTCCGTCTTGTGAGCTTTTTGTATTCTCGTCAGTAGTTACATAAAAGTCTAACTTGTAATCTGTACCAGTGTTTGGATAGTAGTTTCCTACATACATACTATTTTTATCATAGGGAAATATAACACCAACAGCATGATAATCTTTTCTAAAAGGTTCTGTGATTTTCTTAATATCTTTTTCTAAAAAAACTCCACCAGTCAAAAGGAGTGTAGGTAAATCCATTATTTTATATTCAATCTTTACTTGTCCATAAATAGAACCAAGTCTATCTTTTCTTGAAAGATAAGTTTCTAGATTACTTATTCTCTTTTCCAGTGTTTTCCACTTCTTTGGGAGTATCAGTAAGGTTTTCAACATTTTGTGTAAATACTTTAGTTGCTTGTAATATTATTTCTGTTTCTGAGAGTTCAAATGCTCCTCGTCTTGTTGCTAATTGTACTGCTTTGATAAGTACTTCCACTGCATGTTCTTGTTCCATAATTATTTTTTATGTTAATACCATTATTATAGTATATTTTTTTTAGAAATGTATAGAGATTTTATTTATTATTGTTTTGTAAAAATTTTATCGCTTGTTGATTAAGCTCTATCTTTTCTTTCAAAATATTTCGCTCTAAGTTATTAGAATAAACAACCAAAGGAATAACAAAGAGAGTTACAATAATCCAACACCCAACTAATAGACTTCTCCACATTTCTATCTTAGTCATTCGGTGATTATGTGCAGTTGTTTGTAACAATATAAGCTCGAACTGACTTTTATTATTAGTAATAATTTCATCAATCTTCTTACTGATACTCATTACCTCTTTGTCTATTTCTCTGTTTGAATACTCTACTTCTTTCATACTACTCGTTTATCTTTGTGTTAAGTGCCTTAGAGATTTCTCCAAGTACAAGTCCTATCACCGAAGTTACTTCTGCACTGAACTCAAACAGTCCAATGTTGTCTGCTACAAAAGCAATTACAAAAGCGAGTGTCATCATTCCGATTCTCCATGCGAGTGACTTTGTTCTGTTTACTAAAATTGTTTGGTTTTTCTTTTTCATGTTATTTAATTGTTACTTTAATAAAAGGAATAATTGATTCTTTTGAAGCTTGTATTGCCATTTGTCTTGTTTGCTCTACTGCCCCATTTATCTCTTGTTGATACGCTGGTGCAAGGTATGTACTAAACAAATACTGTGGAAAGTCTGCAATAAGAAAGTCCTCCATTGATACAGGATTATCAATTGTTTTTCCCTCACCCTCTTGCCACACATGTTCTTGCCACCCTCTTGAGATAGCAACTCTTTTAAGTCCTTCTAGGTTTTCTGTTTCTAATGTTGCTGTAAATTTTTTCATATATTTATTGTTAATTATTAAGCTGTTGTCATTACTCTGAAATTTGTACCTCCTATGTTTATAGTTACATACCCGTCATTTGTGTAAGGCGCTCCTGCTGTTACTTTTGTTAAGTTAGGTGCTGTTACAACATGTCTTCTTATACCGTCAGAATTTGTTAATTGAAAAGTACTACTATATTCTACAGTTCCTACTTCTGGTACTGTTAGAAATGCCCCTGTTGTGAATTTTACAGGTGCTGTTCCTGCTGTGGCTGTACCTGCTTTTAAATGAACTGTTGCTGTTGGTGTTATTCCAAACCCTACATTTTTAGAAAAAACAAATCCTGCATTTGCTCCTATTGCATCAAATGTTGTAAGTCCAAAAGAGTTTGTTGTAGCGTTCCAATAATTATTTGCGTCAAAACCTGAACGAAATTGCTCACCTATTCCTGATATGATATGAAATTTTGACTGTGGATTTGTATGACCAATAGCAATTCCTACATTTTTCTTAATATAGATATCAATTCTACCTGCTACACCATTGTTACTTATAAGAATTACGTCATTTTCTATAGTTTCATAATTATCAAAATCACCAATTTGATACACACCAGTAAATGAGTTACGAATAAATCTACCAAAAGCCATACTGTCTGAACCAAAATTTTGAATGTCTTGACCTATTGATATATTTCTACTTGAAACACCTGCTCCTATAACTAAATATAATTTAAAGTTAACTGCTCCGTAAAAAGTTGCATTTAATGTAGTATTAAAAGTAACTGTTGTGTTACCACCTGAAAAAACTGATGATATTATTCGAAGATTTGTCTGAAAACCATTCGGAGTATTAACATTTACACGAGCGTCAGTTCTATATGTAGCTGTCAAATCAACACCATTAAATACCATAGCTGTATCACCTGCTGAAAAAGAATTAGGTATGTGAAAAGTTAGAGAACGAAATGCAGAAAATCCTCCTGCTATTACTTTACCTGCAAAAGAATCTAGAACATTTAACCCCATAGCAAATGAGCCATTACCTCCTGCTGTTGCGTGTCCTATTGCAACACTATCATTACCACTTGCAACGGCTCGTGTATTGATTGCAAGTTTTCTAACAGTATTTACTTGTGATGAACCGTCATGCAAAAAGAATTGAGCATTATTGATACCCAAGAAAAAGTTGTTTATGTTTATAGCTGTTGTGTAAGTTGTGTTGCCAGAAAATACTGTGTTACTGATAACAGTGAAAGTATCTACACCAAAGAAACTAATTTGTATATAATCTCCAGTTTTTAAAATAGCTCTAGAATCACCAGTAAATGTGAATGTGTTAGCTGTAATTGAGTTTCTTGTTATACCTGTAACAAGTGCATAACTAGCCATACCTTGTAGGTTATCTCCTGTATTTATTACTTGCCCAAAAGTGTTTATTCTATTAACTTCTGTTCCACCTGCTACTTGTGCAAGTGTATCTGCTAAAGGTGAATATGTACCAGTGTTTGTATCTCCTACAAATGAGTATGTAGGCAATCCTACAGTACCTAATGTGGGAGTTATTTGAGTTGCACCTGTGTAAGGAACATAAGCTGATAGGTCTACTGGTGCTCCACCTCCACCTCCTCCTGTTGAAGTTGAAATAAATGTAGTTACATATTTTTCTAGTCCTTTAATTGCTTTTGCGTCTAGTCTTTGACTTCCTGTTTTACTTTCAAGATAAGGAATAATATCTTTAAGATTTATTGTCTTTGATTCTACTGCCTTAATTGCTTCATACACATTTTGAAAAGTTGAATCAACTTCTTTTTTAATTGATTTTAATTTTCCATTTATAAGTGGAGTAACAAGTTCTTTAAAGATTGAATAATCAACAACACCATTATCTCCGTCCTTTCCTTTTAAATCTTCTTTACTAGGCATTAAAGCAAAAACATCAGATACAATGTCCTTTATGTCCTTTTCAGTAAAATAATCTTTACCCCTAAGTGGTAAATTGTCCTTTATGAAATTAAAAACAGTTTCCTCACTAGGATAATCTTTATCTTTTATAGGAGTAACTCCGTCATCTCCCTTATCTCCCTTGAAAATAACACCTTTGATTTCATTTTCTTCTAAGAAGTCTTTTGGTTTATCTGCGATTTCATTTCTAAGTCCAACAAGATAAGGAACTACCTCTTTTCTTAATAATTCTTTTAATTCTTTTTTATCCATAGTATTTAATCTTTAAAGATAGGATTAGTAGTACATCTACAGTTAACATGTTGTGGTGGTTGAGATACTCCTCCTGAAAAGTTAGCACCTAGTTTCTGAATCTCTCCGTCATTCCCTAGACATTCATCAGAAGTCACATCATCTAATATAGCAACCCATTCTACATCTTCAACACCTGCTTGTTTATATGCTTCAATTACCCCCTCATTAAGAGAAGCAGATACTTCTGTTCTTGTAATCATGTTTACTCTATAATCTTCTGCACCTTGATAGATGTTTGCGATTATATTCTTTATATCTTCTGTTCCTTTTCCGTCATTTACTGCGTCTTGTATTTGAGTGAGTAATGCTTCACGAGTTGTATCGTTGATAGATTCTGCAAAGAACTTAGCTCGTTCTTGAATAAACTTCAAAGCACTTACATCATTTAAATTAAATTCACCTCCTGTGACACTATCTGCAATATCTGCACCCTCTTGTAAGAACTGCCTAATAAAAGGAGTCATCAATGAAATACCTGCTGATACTGCTTTCTTTTCGTCAAATAACACATCATCAATCCCTTTGATTTTAAATTCCTTAGGTTTTAATCCTGCAAACTCCTCCTCTGCGTTCTTTAATACTTCTGCCTCTTGTGTTTTAAAGTATTTAATAAGTTCAGTTACAAGTTTCTTTTCGTTCTCATCAAATCTTTTTATCCAAATTTCTTTGAACATACTTTTCTGTGAAGCAGATAGTTTTCGTATCTTCATTTCTTTTTTAGGAAGTTTTGCTACAAAGTCATCAATAGTCTTATCTACAATACCCTTTTTAAGGCTCTTAGGGGCTTGTGGTAAAGGTTTAACACTGTCTTGGGGTACTTCACTAAATGTTCCATAAAAAGTATCACCATTGTCAGATTCAGTTAATCCCTCTGCTCGTCTTATGTCATTTCTTGTAAGCCATTTATTTACTCCGAGTGAGTATTGTTGAAGTTGAACTAGTCTATCTTGTGGTACAGGGTCTTTAAATGTAAAGATAAGGTTTTTATCATATTCAGGTAATAGATATTCATTCAACACAGTAATAAATCTTTGCATAAGAGGTTTAATAGTTCTTTTTGCAAATACATAATCAGAAGCCTCTGCGTTAGCCCTGTTTACATCATCAGTGATTCCAACTACTGTCTTTGGTACTCTAAAAATAGATAAAATCTCATCTCGTGAGAAAGTTCTTTGAGCGATAAAGTCCATATCCTTTTGTGTCTTAGATATATCTTGCCATTTAAGCCCTGATTCAAGTAATGCAGTTTTTCCTACATTCCCTGAACCTCTGTGTGTTTGTTCCCATTGTTCTTTAAGTCTTTTAAATTCTGAATCACCTAGTATTTGTTCAGTAGATAATACTCCGTCTGGTCGAGCAGAGTTTTTGAAGAAAGAATAGTTCCAGTTTCGTGCTTCGTTATCTGTTTCAATTGCCCATAATGCTGATTGAACAACTCCAACACCTGTATGTGGTCTTGGATAACCTCCGTTTGGATTAAAGTTTTTGAAGTGAATTATCTCATTTGCTTCAAATACTACTTCATTCCCTTTAGCTCCGTATACATATCCTTTAATATTTAATTGATTATCTTTATCAAGTAAGATAGTCATCTTTTCAGGAGATATAAAATAGATTTGTCTAATCTTTCCTGTTCCCTCATTATCTCTTGCAAGATACCAATACGCATTACCTGTCATATCAAGCATGGCTTGTGTGGCAAAAAACAACTCATACTTTGTTGAATTAGGGTTAACATCATTCAAAAGAGTAAGAATATCACTTGATACAACCTCCTCATCTGTATTTTTATTTCTTAATACAAGTTCAATACTTGCAACTTCTTCTGCTCGAGCATTTACACAAGCAAAAACCCAGTTCTTATATTCTTTTAAATATTCTCCGTCATTTTTTTGACTTGGTAGAGAGAACCTTACACCATTCATTATTGAACTTCCTAAACTTGGTAACTTTATTCCTTTTTCAACATTGTTAGTAAATAGTTTCTTGAATATATCCATATAAATAATTATACTGTTAATAATTAAAGTAGTCTAATGTTTGGTCTTTTAGAAGAATTTATTAAGTAAGTATAAATAGCATATCGCATAGCGTCACAGTTTTTTACTACCACACCATTTGCAAGAAAGAAACCACTACTTGTTACTGTTGAAAATACTTCTTCTTTTCCTAAGTGCTTTAGCTTTGCAATTATTGTGGCAGAATTTTCCAAACTTTGTTTTTGCAACATATTCTTTTTCACACTGGTCACAGTTCCTTGTGATTCTGTATCTATGCAAGTATATGACATTTTCTTTTCCAATTTCTGTTCTTCGCTTTTTACCCTCTGGAGTTTTAGACCATTCACTTGCTTTTGCAATAGTTTTTTTAATATTAGCTTTCCACTGTGGAAGCATATCGTGATAGTGTTTTTTATTGTGTTCGGTAGGTGATAGACATTCGAGATTATCCAAAGAGTTGTTAAGTGGATTGAAGTCTTTGTGGTGGATATGAAAGCCTTGAGGTATTTCACCATTATGTTTTTCCCATACATACCTGTGGAGGCGTTTAGTTTTACAGCCTGTAAGTTTCGTTGAAGAAGATGAAAAGTAGTTCCTAAGGTTAGCCCTCTCGGATTTCGGGTATCGTCTAAAGGTAACTCCGTCAATAATGATTTGTTCCATTTGCATATATAGTCATCATATCGCAAAGTGTCTAACTTCACAAATCCCCTTTGTGTTAAATAAGGGTGGTCTTTTGTCACTTTAGAACCCATAAACTCATACACATCTTCAAATCCTGTTGAAACCCTCCTAATAGTTTCTCCGATAGGTACTGTAATTATAGTATCTGCAGTGAAACAAGCGTCATCATTTATCTTAACAGGTTCATCAAGTATCTTTCCGTCTGTTGTTACTTTCCACGAATACGATTGGCTTTCTTTTATTAAATTTAAACTTCTTTTTGTAAAAAAAACCTTTTTACTTTTTACCTTATCAATTCCATTCTTAACATCTTTGTTAGACTTTTGTACATTGTAACCAGACCTTCGTATTTCCTCTATTCTGTTTTTATCTTCATTATCACAAAAGATATAACTTTCTTTACTTATACCGATAGTTTCAAGATTTTCAATGAGGACGCTGTTTACCCAACCTGACTTATATATTATTTCATCTACATAATAATCATCATCAACCTGCCTCACTTCTACCAGTGCAGTAGGGTGGTTAAATCCAAAGTCTAATCCAAAGAACCTTTCATTATATATTTCAGGCATTTCATCAACGAGTTGAATATGTGTATATATTCTCGCTGACGCTATTCCCATAAGACCAAGTCCATAGATACGCCACAGGTTAGGGTCTGCGTCTTTTAACCTTTCAATCTCTCTAATTGTTTCAGGGCTATTAAATGGATTTTCTTTATAACTTGAGTGAATAATAAATACATCATCTCTCGTCTTTATCTTCTCTTCAATCCAGTGGTATTCACCATGTGAAGGGTTATAGTCTAGGTATATCCGTTTTGTGGTACGAAGTGCAAGTTGCGTGAAGTCATTATAAGTCAATTCATTTGCCTCATTACAAAATAGATAGTTTCTTTTTCTACCCTTAACCTTTTCAAAATTGTCTACTGATATAAACTCTATTTCGCTGTCGCCTATCTTATAAGTAAGTTCCGTCTTGTTATGATTATTTGGATTATATAAATCATTTTTATTTAAAATTTCTAGGAAGTCACGATAGGCAGTTGCCTTGAGTGAAGGTAAAGTCTTTCGGACAACTGTAATGAGTATGTTTTCTTCTTCATACATCATTGTCAGTAATAATTGCATCATTGAATAAGTCTTGGAACTTCTTGAACTTCCTTCATTGATTACGATTCTTTCTTTCCTAACCTTTGTCTTCTGATATATCGGAGTTGCTTTGAGTTGCAGTTTCATTTGTTATAATAGTTACTTCAATACCAGTTATCTTTTCTCCGTCTGTCGTGTGGTCAAGTTCTTGTTTCGGTGAGAAGTCCTTAACTCTCCTTTCAAGCCACCTCCAAGAGTTCTCTTTTTTTAAGTCATCATCTAATTCTGATTCCTTTACGATTGCTTGTTTTACATTACTTATAGCGATAGCACTCACAACATTTTCCCAAGATGTCAAAAGTATTCCAAGTGAATCGTCTTGTTTTACAAAGTTGGATATTGTAGAGGGTGCAACACCTATGAAAGAACAAGCCTTGTTACGAGAAAAGCCTAACTCTAGATATGGCTTCATACCTTGAATGATATTTTTAATTTCTTCTTCTGTCCATTCTTTTCCTTTTGCCATTTGTTTTTTATTATATCCCCTATCCCCTAGTGTCTAGGTATCTCTTTTTCACTCCCCTGCCGATAATATCGACAAGTACGAGAGGGGAGGGGAGTTAGCAATAT
>JGI1221J13441_10001253_pt1 | contig 10872 bp, 10 predicted proteins | sample LakVidmifraction_4_FD_13441 | JGI IMG/M metagenome (IMG submission 13441) | reverse complement strand
GCGACCGAAAAAGAACTGGAAGACTTACTTGCCGTAGCTTCTGAAGAAGGTTATGAAGAGGATGTTTTATCCCATTATAAAAGTATTTCTGCGGAAATTGAATCGGAAAAAAAGAAAGAATTAGACGAGAAAAAGCACGAAATAGTAAGTCTTTTAACCGATGAAATTATTAAACGCTATTTTTATAAAGAAGGTTTGTACGACTATTATGTTGACCATAATCCCGAAATAACAGAAGCGAAGTCTATTTTAAACAATAAACAACGTTATTCGGAAATTCTTCAATAATAAAAATTTAGGTTTATGAATAGTTAAAAACATTAGTCTCCATAAAAGCAAAGTTCGAAAGTTCGAATTTGTCCTTGTTTAAAAGATGACTACCTATTTTAGGCTTACTTTGAATACTATTTTGATGAAATTTATACTTTTTATCAGTTAGTTACAATCAGTCTTTAATCTTNTCTCTTTAAGTGAAACGTTCTTTAATCTTTAACCCAAGAAAACTATTTTATCATAGCAATATGGGGAATACCGTCTTCCAGGTAGCCTTCTCCTATCTGCACAAATCCGTGGCTTTCGTAGAAGGCGGTTAAATATTGTTGGGCGGAAAGTTTAATATTTTTAGTCTTATAGTGTTCAATAATAGCCTCAACNGAAGCTTTTAGAATAAGATGNCCATATCCNAATTTTCGTTGTGAAGCCTTTACCACCACNCGACCAATAGCNGCTTCCTCAAAATAAAAACNGGGAGGAAAACAGCGGGNATAAGCAATTATTTCTCCCTCCTTTTTACCTAAAATATGAAGTGCATCCTTATCTTTCCCATCAATATCCTGGTACACGCAATCNTGNTCNACNACAAATACTTCAGAACGCAGTTGTAAAACCTCGTATAGTTCTCCCAGGNCAAGTTCATTGAAATTTTTAATTAGAAGTTCCATNTTTTNTCTANTGAAGTTTATTTTAAAGGAAAAAAAAGCCGTTTAAAGTCTATGGTTTATCTATTTTTAAACTAGTTAGTTTTAAACGACAATTTTCAGAAGTCTTTAAACAGCTTTGATATTATATAAATATTCGCTGTTATTAATTTTCCACAGGAATCTTATCGATTCTTTTTTGATGTCTTCCCCCTTCAAAAGAAGTTTCTAAAAAAAGCTTTACCATATCTACCGCCTGATGTTCAGATACAAACCGTGCCGGAATACTTAAAATATTAGCATTGTTATGTTCCCGCGCTAATTTAGTGATTTCGACAGTCCAGCAAAGTGCAGAGCGTATTCCTTGATGTTTATTGGCGGTCATATTGGCTCCATTTCCACTGCCACAAATAATAATGCCAAAATCAACTTTCTGGTTCTCTACATCACTGGCTACGGGATGTACAAAGTCGGGATAATCTACACTATCATCACTGTTAGTACCATAGTTAATAACTTCTATCCCTTTGTTTTTTAGGTGTTCAACTACCTTTATTTTGTAAAAAGTACCTGCGTGATCATTACCAATTGCTATTTTCATCTGTTTATATTTTAAGTTTTAAGCTGGGCAAATTGCTACAGGTTTTAATCATTCATCTGTGCGTTAGCCATTTTTGGGTCCAGCATCATGCTGGTTTCATAATTTAGTTTTAAGTTTTGCAAAGGTAAAAAAACCGCTTACTAACAAGGTTATTATCAATTGTTAATTACTTTTTAGGTTTCTTTAGAAATCAAGGGTTTACCGTAAACATTGCATTGTGAATAAGCATGGATGAGAAACTAAGAAACTTATTTGCTACATTCAATTTAAATTTCAATAGCAAAATATCCTCCGGTTAATCAAATTATAAGTCACTTATTTCTTGAGAAGTTATCAGCATATAAAAACAGGTTGTGAACAGTATTGCTTTGTTCAATTTTAAAGAATTGAGCTTTACTTCTTATTATTAACTTTTGTTAAGAAAGTACTAAAGGAATAAGATTTCCAGCCGGTTACCTATGCACAGATGTGTTAACAACCCGGTATAAAAAGTGGCTTGTTAGAAAACCTAATAAACCCGAATAAATTTGTTCTACAAGTTAACAGCCTATAATAACCATCAGTTTTAATTTTATATAAAAGAAAAAAGGATGATAATATTATATATTGTTAATAACCGAATGTAATATTTTGGGAAAAGCATAGTTTAAATATTATAGAGAATTTTAAATATTTCTTTACTTCTTGTATATATCCCTTATGGTGAAATTAATTCAAATAAAAATTGCCTTTTAAAAAAGAACTTAATACACTGATAACGAATAATTTGATTAAATAATTTATCTTTTGTAGATTAAGTTTTATTGGCGAAAATTTTACTACAGACCTCTGGAAGATTCCAAAGAAATGATTATCAGGTGTAAAGGAATTTATTGTTTAGGATTAATAGAAAAATTACTTCTAAAATGAAAATTATAAAAAGACTTAATAATTTTAGCTTAAACCAGTTGATGTAAAAAGTATTTGGAGCACAAGTTTATTCAGAATATTTTACTTTTACTTTAGATAAAATATTACGAAAAAATATTCTTTTGAAATGCTATATTTCAAAAAATTAAATCTTTTTTGAACTACTCTTTTTTTATTAAAATAATGTTAAAAATATTTAGTGNAAGGATTTCTTTTAGCCACTTAACAAAAATTTAATGTGAAAAGAAGATAATGTATTTGAGAAGCTGTAATTTTATAAATTCATTTTGACCTTCTGTTTGGAACCGAGTATGAAGGCTTTTTAGAGTAGGATAACTATAGTAACGGTACACAAAAAAGACAAAATCATAGGACAAAATGCGACCCCGAATTCTCGGGGATAAGTCTAAAAAAATTCACGACGAATTCTATATTTTAATAATTGAAATGAGTAAAAAGAAAACAAATAACTCCCAATTTACAGGGGAACTTTCCAAAAGCATTCTTGATATCTTAAGAAAAGAGCCAGGAAAAAACTTTAATCATAAACAAATTGCAGCAAAACTTGGCGTGAACGACGCAACAAGTCGCAATAATATCATAAAAAAATTAGCCCAATTAACCGCAAAAAAACAAATTGAGGAAGTAGATAAGGGAAAATTTAAGATAAAAAAAGGTAACGATTATTACACTGCGGTGCTGGATATGACCACTAAAGGTTATGCTTACGCGGTGGTAGAAGACCTGGAAGACGATGTTTTTATCTCTCCCAATAATCTCAACACGGCTTTCGACAAGGATGAAGTTGAAATTTATATTTACAAACGCGGAAGAAATAAAAAATCTGAAGCTAAAGTAACCAGAATTATCAACCGCAAGCGAACTGAATTTGTTGGGGTTTTAGAACTGAAAAAAGATTTTGGATTTGTCGCAATTGGCGATCCAAAAATGTACACAGATATTTTTGTTCAAAAGAATAAAATGGGAGAGGCCAAAGATGGAGATAAGGTTGTGGTACATCTGGAAGAATGGCCGGAAAAGGCAGATTCTCCCTTCGGTAGCATTGTACAGGTTCTAGGAATTCCCGGAGAACACAATACCGAAATCCATTCTATTCTGGCCCAATATGGCTTACCTTATGAATTTCCCGAAGAAATAGAAGATTTCGCTAATAAGTTAGATACCTCCATCCAACCAGAAGAAATTAAAAAGCGGCGGGATATGCGAGATGTATTAACTTTCACCATAGATCCTGCCGATGCTAAAGATTTTGACGATGCGCTTAGTTTTCAGAAATTAGAAAACGGGAATGTGGAAATAGGCATTCATATTGCCGATGTTTCACATTACTTGCAACCGGGAAGCATTTTAGATGAAGAAGCTTACGATCGCGCTACCTCGGTTTACCTGGTAGATAGGGTAGTGCCCATGTTGCCCGAAGTGCTTTCCAATAACGCCTGTTCCTTAAGGCCTAATGAAGATAAATTTACGTTTTCGGCTGTTTTTGAACTGGATAAAAACGCGAAAGTGGTAAAGGAATGGTTCGGGAGAACAGTAACTTATTCTGATGCGCGATTTGCTTATGAAGAAGCGCAACACATTATTGAGACCGAAACTGCTGAAATTCCTAAAGACATTTCAATTCAGGATAAGGCTTATACGGTGCAGCCAGAAATTGTAGAGGCTGTACTCACTTTAAATAAAATGGCGAAAAAAATGCGTTCGGTTAGAATGCGCCAGGGAGCTATTTCTTTTGATAAAATAGAAGTGAAATTCAATCTCAATGAGGAAAGTGAACCCATAGGAGTTTATTTTAAAACTGCTAAAGAAGCCAATAAACTTATTGAAGAATTTATGCTTTTGGCAAATAGGATGGTAGCAGAATTTATTGGGAAACGAGAGGAAAAGAAAACTTTTGTGTATCGTTGTCACGATGAACCAGATGAAGAAAAATTGGTTTCTTTAAACAATTTAGTTTCCCGATTTGGGCACGGTTTAAATTTACAAAACCGGAAAACTGTAACTTCTTCCTTAAATAAGTTGTTACAGGATGTTCAGGGGAAAAAAGAACAAAATCTGGTAGATACCCTGGCCATAAGAACCATGAGTAAGGCCTATTACGGCACAGAAAATATTGGACATTACGGGTTAGCTTTCGAATATTATACTCATTTTACCTCGCCAATTAGGCGATATCCAGATGTAATGGTGCATCGCTTGCTTCAGCGCTATTTAGATGATAAACCTTCTGTGAAAGAAGATGAATACGACGAGAAATGCAACCACGCCAGCGAAATGGAAAATCTTTCTTCCAGTGCCGAAAGGGATTCCATTAAATATATGCAGGTGAAATTTATGCAAGATCATCAGAATAAGGAATTTATTGGAGTAATTTCCGGGGTTACAGATTTCGGTATTTTTATTGAAATTGTAGAAAATAAGTGTGAAGGGATGATACGATTGCGGGATATAAAGGGCGATCATTACGATTTTGATGCCGATAATTACGCCATTGTAGGTCGTAAAACAAAAAAGACCTATCAATTGGGAGATGAAGTTATTGTAAAGGTAAAAAATGCCGATTTAGTAAAGAGGCATCTCGATTTTACGCTTATTGGAAAGAAAGAAAATTAAAGAAAGAAAAGATGAAAAAGTATATATTCGTTCTGTTTTTACTGGGTTTTGGCTTTACAAATGCCCAAGAGTTAACTCAGGATTTGGAAGATTTCAATGAAATTAAGGTGTATAACGGCCTGGATGTTGTTTTAGAGGAATCTAATATGAATAAAGCATTTATTACCGGAAAAAACCGAACCGATGTAAAATTCAAGATAAAAGATGGGATTTTAAAAGTGCGGATGAGCTTTGATGAGATTTTGGATAATGATAATACAAAAATTAGAATTCAGTTTAAAAATCTTAAAAAAATAGATGGGCGGCAAAACGCTTCTATTCGTATAAAATCTAAACTAAAACAGGAAGTTTTATATTTAAATGCTTCAGAAGGCGCCGATATTTTTGCCGATGTAAAGTTGGAAAATCTTTATGTTGACAGTAATACCGGAGGCGTTATTGAGGCTGAAGGCAAAACCAGAAATCAGGAAATAGACATCAATACCGGCGGTAAATTTTATGCTAAAAATTTGAAGTCTCAAAATATTGATATTAGTATAAAAGCCGGAGGCGCAGCCGATGTTACTGCCAGCAACCAGGTGAAAGCCCGGGTTAGGGCTGGGGGCACCGTAAATGTTTATGGAAATCCGAAGAATATTGATGAAAATACCCTTTTTGGAGGGAAAGTTATTAGAAAGAACTAAAAGCCTACATTTGTAAAAACTTACAGTTGTATGTTTCAGGATGTATTAGCAGCCCTTCCCCTGGGGCTTTTTTTAGCTTTTTTACTTGGTCCGGTTTTTTTTGTTTTACTGGAAACCGCGGCTATTAAGGGCTTTAGGGCAGCACTTGCTTTCGATTTGGGTGTGATTCTCGCTGATATTGTTTTTCTATGTATCGCTTATCTAAGTACCACTAAGCTACTTTCCAGAATTAAAGACGATCCCGCACTCTTTATCTTTGGGGGCATGATCCTCACCACTTATGGGGTTATGAGCCTTATTAAGACCAAAAAGGTAATTAAGCAGGAGGAAGATACCCCAGAGGTAAGAAAGCTTAGTAAAAGCGACTATTTGGGTCTCGCGGTAAAAGGATTCCTCATTAATTTTATAAATATTGGTGTTCTTGGCTTTTGGTTGGGCTTAATAATTGTGTTTGGCCCCAAGTTAGATATGCAACAAGATCGCATTATGGTTTTCTTTACTACTGTTTTAGGAACTTACTTCATAATGGATATTTTTAAAATTTTACTGGCCAAAAAATTAAATCGTAAGCTCACTCCAACTCGTATTTATATAATGAAAAAAGGCATCAGTATTTTATTGATTGTTTTTGGAGGAGTACTCATTTTTCAAGGACTTTTTCCTACTCAGGTAGATGGTCTCAAAGAACAAATAGAAACCATAAGTAAAGTAGAAACCAAAATAGATAATAATAGGTCGTAAAAGAAGCCCCCGAATTGGGAGGAGGCATCGAGCGTCCCGAAGCTTCGGGGGAACCGCTGTACAATTGCCTCTTTAAAATGATAAACCTAAATTTAAGCATAAAAAAGCCCCTTTAAAAAAAGGAGCTTTTTGAGGCATCGAGCGGATTCGAACCGCTGTACAAGGTTTTGCAGACCTCTGCCTAGCCACTCGGCCACGATGCCCTATTTAAGGATTGGCAAATGTAAGAATTTTTTAAGTTCTAAAACAAAAAACTAGCGCGATTTACTTCTTATTACGCTAACCATCGCAACATTTCCGCCAATGGGCGGATTAATCTTAGAAACTTCTACTTTTACTTTTTGCACCAATAGAATTTCCTCCAGCACCCTTTTTAAAATTCGTTCGGCTACCGTTTCCAAAAGTTTAGAGCGAATAGCCATTTCTTCCTTTACAATCCTATTTAAATGCACATAATCTATAGTATCTGCCAGGGCATCAGTTTTTGCTGAATGCGATAAGTCTCCTTTTACTTTGAGATCTACCCGATAATCACTGCCAATTTTTCCTTCTTCAGCGAGGCAGCCGTGATAAGCAAAAACCCTGATATTTTTTAATTTTATACTTCCCAAAAGCCAATTTTTCCACAAATATAAGTCAGCCGAGAGATAATTCAATTGAATAATGACTTAGTTTTTTCAGAAAAATGAGTTGTAAAACTGTGTTTTAGGAGTTTCTGCGGTGATAATTTGTAAACGATTGGCATAAGCTCCTTGCTTGCCCAATACAAAATAAGGTATTAATTTTTCTGATTGAAACCCTAATTAGAGCGTTTCGAGTTTAACAAATCAGCTGTATTAATAGCACATATTCTGCGAAAAAGGATTTTTAAAAACTCGATTTTCAAAGAGTTGAAGATATATTATATGATGTAAAAGTGTGACCAATTTCACCAATATTCAGTAAAATAGGGTCAATATGAGCGGAATGAAACGTGCAGAACCACTGGTTGGAATTAAAATATTCGTGTATTGATTTTGAATAAACTGGAGCTTTATTTTGTTCCTAATTTTTTCTGGGTCTTCAACCTTTATTAGATACTAATAATAAAAAACATTAGCTTTCTAAAAGGTTTCATATGTGAGCCTTCTATTTTTTGATAACTTTGCTGCTTTATAGATAATTATGACTGAAGAAAAAAAATCGCTCAATTTTATCGAGCAAATTATAGAAGAAGATTTGCAAGCTACCCACAAACGGGAAGAGCTAAAATTTAGATTTCCACCTGAGCCAAACGGGTATTTGCATATTGGTCACGCCTCTTCCATTTGCCTTAATTTTGGACTTGGAGAAAGGTATAACGCGCCGGTAAACCTTCGTTTTGATGATACCAACCCCATCAAGGAAGAACAGGAATATGTAGATGCCATAAAAAACGATGTTTTATGGTTAGGTTTTAAATGGGCAAAGGAGTGTTATGCTTCAGATTATTTCCAGCAGTTGTATGATTGGGCCGTAAAAATGATAAAAAATGGCGATGCGTATGTAGATAGCCAAACTTCAGAAGAAATAGCGGAGCAAAAAGGAACACCTACCGAAGCCGGAAAGGAAAGTCCGTATAGAAAACGCTCTGTGGCAGAAAACCTGGAGCTATTCGAAAAAATGAAAAATGGCGATACTCCGGAAAGGGGTCATGTGTTACGGGCAAAAATAGATATGGCTTCGAAGAATATGTTGATGCGGGATCCTGTNATGTACCGTTGCCTGCATAAAAGTCACCATCGTANTAAAGATANCTGGAAAATTTATCCNCTGTATGATTGGGCTCANGGAGAAAGCGATTTTATAGAAAGTATTTCGCATTCTTTTTGTACCCTGGAATTTTTACCACACCGGGAATTATANAATTGGTTTNTGGAAAANNTNNGTGAACCNGGGGAAATGAAACCAAAACAACGCGAATTTGCCAGAAGAAACCTAAGCCATACCTTGGTGAGCAAACGTAAGTTGATGCAACTGGTAGAGCAAGGCGTAGTAAATTCTTGGGATGATCCAAGAATGCCCACTATATCTGGACTTAGAAGAAGGGGTTATACCCCAAATTCTATCAGAAAGTTTGCAGATTCCATAGGAGTAGGAAAACGGGAAAATATGATAGACACGGCCCATTTGGAATTCTGTGTCCGGGAAGATCTCAATAGATCTGCCCCAAGGGTAATGGGAGTTTTAGATCCGGTTAAATTGGTAATTACCAACTATGACGAAGGAAAAGAAGAGTTACTGGAGGCCGAAAATAATCCCGAAGATGAATCGGCAGGAAGCAGGAACATCCCTTTTTCCAGAGAACTTTATATTGAAAGAGAAGACTTTAAAGAAAGCGCCAATAGAAAATTCTTCAGGCTTACTTTGGGAAAAGAAGTGAGGTTAAAGAATGCCTATATTATTAAAGGCGAGGAAGTTGTAAAGGATTCCGAAGGAAATATTACCGAAATCCATTGTACTTACGATCCTAAGAGTAAGAGTGGAAGTGGTACCGAAGAATCGCTTAGAAAGGTGAAAGGAACCTTGCATTGGGTTTCTGTGAAACACGCCTTGGAGGCCGAAATAAGGCTTTACGATCGTTTATTTAGTGTGGAAAATCCAAGTGGAGATAAGGAAAAAGACTTTATGGAATTTATAAATACCGATTCCCTGAAAGTCATTACCGGATATGTGGAACCAAGTTTAAAATCGGCAGCGATTCAGGATAAATTTCAATTTCAACGAATAGGTTATTTTTGTGTAGATAAAGAATCGCAAGAAGGACATCCTATCTTTAACCGTACGGTTACTTTAAGAGATTCCTGGTCTAAGAAGAAATAAAAGCGCCGGGATTTGGTTAAGTTGCTTTTTAAGAATACTTTAGTAAAGAATTTTAACATATTAACCGGTTATTAACAGCAAACATCTAACCCATCTTGTATATTTGGGCAAAATAATAACTTAAACTAACTAATATTATTATGGCAAATTCAGGAAATACACTCTTAGCATTAATTACCGGAGCTGCAATTGGTGCAGGTGTCGGTTTATTATACGCACCAGATAGCGGAGATAAAACGCGTAAGAAAATTAAGGACGAGTCTAAAAAAGCTCAGGATAGATTGAATAAACAATATAACGAGACTTCTTCTAATCTTAGTGAAAAAGCTAAAAAAGCGAGAACAGAATTTGAAAATAGATTGGAAGAAACCCTTTCTTCTGCCAGCCATAAAGCCGACGACGTTCTCTCGGCAATGGAAGCTAAGCTGGAAGAATTGAGAAAACAGAATGCAAAATTAAACAAAGACGTTAAAGACAGCGGTAGCAATAGTAAAGATAAACCTAATAAAGCAGTAGTATAGGAAACTTCTATGGCATTTGAAAAACTATCCAACAGTATAGATGAGTTAAATCACAACTTAAAGGCATTTGCGCAAAGCAATGCCGAGTATTACAAGCTCGAATTTTTTAAACAAACCACAAAGGGCGCTACCGTACTGGTAAAGTCTTTGGTAATGGGCCTGTTTATTACTCTTGCTTTAATTCTGCTCTCTGTTGCTGTTGCGATAGCTATTAGCGAGGCCATGGAAGTGCCAAGTGCTGGCTATTTTATTGTTGGTGGTTTTTATTTCTTGTTGTTTTTATTGGTATTGATTTTTGGAAAGAAACCTATTGAAAAATTTATGCTGGTTAAATTATCAAAAAAATTCTTTAATAAGTAGGCGATGAAACAATATAGTTCTTTTGATGAAATAGATCGTGACCTTAAAATCCTGAAACTTCAAACACAGATTGATAAAGAGGAAATTAAGCTAAGCGTGGCACGGACTAAGAGTGCTATGTCGCCTATGTCCCTTGCCGGTAGTATGGTAGGGTCTATTTTGCAAAAGGCACTTATTTTGAAAGCAGTAACAAAGCTTACCGGCTTAAAAAAGGTAACTGCTTCCATTAAAAAATAAGATACTTTCTTATAGATTTAAGAGAGGTTTGGAAGTTTAATCCCTCCAGAGGGTTTAATTCCCCGAGGCTGCCTCGCAATTTTTGAAAAGTATTCTCCAATTCATACCTCGTGGGCTTGCCCCGAGGTTCTTGATTTATTCCGTCAACATGACTGATTCAGGTTCTGATTTTATTAGATTCTGAAACAAGATTAGAATGATGATGTGATAGAAATAAACCTTCAAAACTTCTTTTTTATACAACTAAATTAAAAGCTTAATTTACATGATTTTTAAATTTTAGGTAACCATCCTAATTTAAAGCATTTGATTACTGTAAAATGCACTGCCTACTGCCTACTGCAAACTGTTACTGCCTACTACTTTTTCTTCTTCTTTTCCTGTTCTATTTCTTCATTTTTCTTGCGCATAGCTTCGCCAATTTGATT